>ERZ827498.4290-NODE-4290-length-11289-cov-2.371818_pt1 | contig 11289 bp, 7 predicted proteins | sample MGYA00519865_ERZ827498 | MGnify/ENA primary metagenome ERZ827498 (study PRJEB31778, sample SAMEA3449328) | human gut metagenome | biome: human gut; feature: human-associated habitat; material: faeces | place: United Kingdom | collected 2010/2012 ...
CTTCTCGCGGTTCTTCTGCACCCAATCCCACAGAAGCGGCTCGGACGCGATGGTGTTGCGACCCCACATGACCACGACGTCGGCATTGACCCAGTCGGCCTTGTCGGAGCAGAAACCGCCGTAGGTGCAAGGCTCGAGCCACATATCGGAGCTGTAGCAGATGGTGCCGTTGCCGCCGGTGTTCGGCGTGCCGAACAAGTTGGTGAACTTGTAGTGCAGCCAGCTCCACGTGCGAGCCGTGCCCTCGGTGAAAGCGAGCGTCTCGGCGCCGTACTTGTCGCGCAGCTCGGAGAGCTTGGCCGCGATCTCGTCGAACGCCTGATCCCACTCGATTTCTTCCCACTGGCCGCTTCCGCGCTCCCCCACGCGCTTCATCGGCTTCTTCAAACGGTTGGGATTGTAGACGAACCCTTCAAGGTAGCGCTGCTTGTCCAGACGCGAGCACGTGAACCCCTTGTTGTGCGGGCAGTCGGGATCGCCCTTGATATCGGTGATGCGACCGTTGACCTTCGTCACCAATACGCCGCAGCGCACGTGGCAGAAGAAGCAACCAGCTCGCAGAACCTCGACCTTGTCCTCAGCCATACAGTCCTCCTCTTTCTCGTGGGAACCCCTGTGATGACAGCATCCCACGGCGAAAGAGGAGGACGCCATGCCCAAAACCATGAAGCTGAGCAGTGGCAACGCGCCAATATCCTCAAGCAGGGCTAGATCAGGGTGTTCGAAGAACCCATGTCGGTCGCCCCTCTTCTTGCGGCGGGCGGTCTCGCGGCGCGGCTAGCGCAAAGCGCGCGGGGCTAGATGGTCTCGCGGTACTTGCTCCACCAGGCGATGACCTCGTTGCGCAGCTCTTCCTTCGAGGAATCGTTGTTGAACACGACGTCGGCCGCCTCGATGCGATCGGCGTCGGTGATCTGCCTGGCGATGCGGCGCCGCACGTCGCCCTCGTCGAAGCCCGATGCGACCGCGCGCTCGATGCGCGTCTCGAGCGGGGCCAAGACGGCGATGACCACATCCGCGGAGTACGCCAGCGAGGACATACGGTTCTTGAAGACCGAGTACTCGACCACTACCGCCTCGCAGCCTTCCTTCTCCAGCTCGGAGAGACGGTCGGTGTAGACCTCCTCGATGCGGGGCATGGTGATGCGGTTGAGCTTGCGCGTGTCGGCCGGGCTCTGGAACGCCTTCGCCGCCAGAAGGGGGCGGGCGACCTCGCCGTCTTCACCGAAGATGTCCTCGCCGAACGTTTCCCTCAAATCGCTTTTCACCGCATCCCACTTGAGAATCTCGTGCCCGACGCAATCGAGATCGATGAAGGGAAGCCCCTGATCGGTCAAAGCCTTGCGCACTGTCGATTTGCCGGCTCCCATGCCGCCGATTACGAACAGCTTCTTCATAAGTTGACCTCCTCGATCACGCCTCCGCCCAGCACGGCGGACCCCTGGTAGAAAACAGCGAACTGCCCCGGCGCCGTCGCAGGCTGCGCAGATGGCAGTGTCACGTGCAGACGGCCGACGCCCACGGGCTCTATGATACACGCACGGGCAACGCTGCGGTACCTGAGTTTGACCATAGCCTCGACGGGCTCGCGCGGCTCCTCGATCGCCTGCCAATTCACATCGCGCACCTCCACCGAACGGATGAGACTCTCCTGCGCCGTGCCGATGATCAGCTCGTTTTCGGCGACGTTCTTCCCCGTGACGTAATAGGGCTCCGGCCCCGCCACGCCGATGCCCTTGCGCTGCCCGACGGTGAAGTCGAACAGGCCCTGGTGCGCGCCGACCGGGTCACCCGCCGTGTTGACGATGACGCCCGGCTTGCTTTCGACCCCGTAGGAGGCGAGAAGCTCCCGATACCCGTTCGGTGCGAAGCAGATGTCCTGGCTTTCGGGGGCGTCGGCTGCAGGCAGGGCGAGGTCGTGCGCGAGGGAGCGAACCTCGAGCTTGGTCATGCCGCCGAGCGGCAAGATGAGGCGGGCGAGCTGCTCCTGCGACAACGACGCCAGCATGTAGCTTTGATCCTTCCCGTCGTCGAGCGCGCGCAGCACTGCATAGCGCCCCGTGTCGCGCATACGGTTGACACGCGCGTAGTGGCCGGTGGCGATGAAGCCGCAACCAAGATCATCCGCTACCGCTATAAGCTCGGGAATCTTCATGCGCGCGTTGCACCCCACGCACGGGCTCGGCGTGAGACCGCGCTCGTAATCGCGCACGAAAGGCTCGATCACGCGGCGGCGAAACGATTCGACGGCGTCGCGCTCGACGTGCTCGATGCCGAACCGCTCGCACACCGCACGCGCCTCATCGGCGCTGCGCCGCGACTTCTCATCGTCTTCGAACACGCATGTCACGCCGACGACCTCGTATCCGTGATGCTGCAACAGCGCGACCGCGGTCGAGCTGTCAACACCGCCGCTCATACCCAGGACAACGCGTTTCGCTCTTTCCATGCGCCCTTCCCTTCCGCCTTTCCATCGCAGGTATTTTAACGCAGCCTTGATGCTAAACTAATGCACTGCGGAGTCGCGTCCCGCGCAATCGGCAACGCGCCTACGGGCCATCGCTGTCGCGCATAGCGCCGCACCATCCCAAGTCAGCCCATCGAGAAAGCGGGGAAGCATGTTCCAGATCAAGAACTTCGTCGACAACGACGACGTCGCGGTTGTCGACGAGCTCGGCGCCTTCAAGGTCATCGAATGGAAGCGCGACCTGAGCGTCGACGCCGCCAGCGCCATCAGCGCGTATTTCGCGAGCGAGATGAACGTGCGCAGGCGCCAGGTGGTTTGCGACCTGAGCCAATCCGCCGTCACCATCCAAGCAGGAGCCATGCAATGGACTGCAGGTCACGTGCAGGCGCGCACCGGCGTCAAAGGCGCGGGAGATCTTATCGGCAAGGCCCTGCGCGGCAAGGTGACCGGCGAGTCCGCCATCAAACCCGAGTACGAGGGCACGGGTCTTCTCGTGCTCGAGCCCACCTACAAATACATCCTTCTCCTCGACGTGGCGCATTGGGGTAACAACATCGTGCTCGACGACGGGCTGTTCCTCGCCTGCTACTCCTCCCTGCAGCAGCGAGCCGTCGCCCGCAGCTCGTTCTCTTCCGCCGTCGCCGGCGGCGAAGGGCTGTTCAACCTGGGCATCCAAGGCTACGGCGCGCTTTGCATCGAATCCCCCGTCCCGCGCGAAGAACTTATCGAGATCACGCTCGAGAACGATGAGGTGAAGATCGACGGCAACATGGCCATCGCCTGGAGCGGCTCCTTGGCGTTCACGGTCGAGCGCTCGAGCAAGTCGCTCGTCGGCTCCGCAGCGTCGGGCGAGGGACTGGTGAACGTGTACCGCGGCACGGGCAAGGTGCTCATGGCGCCCGTCGCTTACTAAGACGCACGCTATGGGCGGTTTCATCAGGAACATACGCGACGAGGCGGGCAAAGCGGCGCACGAGAAACCGTGGGTGTTCGCCTTGTACGTGGCGCTGCGCATCATCGTGCTGATCGTTTTGATCCGATCTCTTTTCGAGGCGCGTTACGAGTACGCCCTGCTGTGTTTGCTGGTCCTCGTGCTGCTGTGGCTCCCCGACTTCCTCGAGCGCAAGCTCTCGATCGAGATTCCCAGCGTGCTCGAGGCGATCATACTCTGCTTCATATTCGCGGCGGAGATCCTCGGTGAGATCGGCGAGTTCTACGTGATACTCCCGTTTTGGGACACGATGCTCCATACCATCTGGGGCTTCCTCGCTGCAGGCATCGGCTTCGCACTCGTCGACATCCTCAACCGCAGCGAGCAAGCGCAATTCCACCTCACGCCCATCTACATGGCCGTCACGGCGTTTTGCTTCTCGATGACCATCGGCGCATTATGGGAGCTGTTCGAATACGCGATGGACGCGTTCGTCGGCTTCGATATGCAAAAGGACACCATCGTCGCCGCCTTCAACTCCGTCACGCTCGACCCGGCGGGCGGCAACACCGCCATCCACGTCGGAGAGATCGCCTCGACGCAGATAGTCACCACGGCAGGCGAGGTCGTCCAGATCGACGGCGGGTACCTCGACATCGGCATCCACGACACCATGGCGGATCTCTTCGTCAACCTGATCGGCGCGACCACCTTCTCCGTCATCGGGTTCATCTACGTGAAGAACCGCAAGCGCGGCACGGCGAAAAACTTCGCGGCGAACTTCATCCCGCGAAAGCGAAACCGTTCCTAAAACCCGGGCCCGCGCCGCAGCGTTCGACAGCCGACGGGTCCCGAACCCAACAACGAGCGCCCCTCCCCCTGTGTAAAACGCGGGGTCGAGGGGCGCTCGCTGCGTTCATTGCCCTGCCTCGGGCGCTGATTCCTCATCTCGGATTCCCGTGAGATCTCGCATCGCGTTTCAATAGAATGTTGAACGATACGCCCTGCGCCGGCTTAACGGCGCGAGTCCCTCACGATAGGAGCCGCCATGCCCCTCTCAGCCCGCATACTGCCCGCAGCGCTCGCGTTCATGCTCGCGCTGTCGCTCACGCCGACGGCGCCGCTGTTCGCCGCCTACGCCCACGCCGAAGAGACCGCTTCCACCGAGACGGCGGAAGACCCGACGGCCCTCGTCTCCTCCGGAGACGAGACCGCCTCGCCCTGCCTGCCCTCCGAATCCGAGCTTCAGGCCTACGCCGAGGATGGGACGCTCGATCAACGACTCGCCTACCAGGAGTCGCTCGGCAACGAGGAATACGACGCCGGCCTCATCGAGAGCGCGCGCAGCCGCGAGGCAGCCGCCACCTCGGGTGCATCCGCGTACTCCCAAACCGTCCCGAGCAACTGGGAGAGCGGCATGGGGTCGGTCGGCGAGGCTCACGTCCTGGCGCTTCACGTGACCTTCCCCGACGACGAGGGCGAGCCTGCGGCGCAATTCCCCGAAGGAGACGACGTCGAGGCCCTGCAAAGCCTCATCGGCCCGGTGACCGAAGGATTCGAGTCCACGGCATCCGGCTACACGTGCAACGAGGGCTACCACCCCTACGAGAGCCTTCATGATTACTATTACCGTTCTTCGTACGGCAAGCTCTCCGTCGACGGCGTCGCGCTCGAGTATGAGGCGCTCCACCCCGCCTCCCACTACGACAACGGGCTGGAGGAGCTCTACATCGAAGCGCTCGCGCAGCTTGACGACGAGCTCGACTACTCGAAGTTCGACGGCAACGGGGACGGCCGCATCGACGCCTTGTACGTGCACTTCGCCTGCGAGAACCCTCAGTGGGGAACCGCTTGGTGGAGCAACGAGCAAACCTGCAAAAGCGAAGGTGCCGCCGTGCTACGTGACGGCGTGCGCCTCTGGAACGCCGTGTCACTGCACAACGCGTCGAACACGGAATACGGGGTGAGAACCGCCATCCACGAAACCGGGCACGTGCTGGGGCTTCCCGACCTGTACTCCTACCTCGACCAATCGAGCACCCGCACCGGCGTGCTCACGTTCGACATGATGAACACCAACTGCGGGGACCACAACGGTTTCAGCAAGTGGATGCTCGGCTGGATCGACTCCGACGACATCACGCGCATCGTGGCGAACGATGACGGCGTCACCGTTAAAGACGGCAACGCCGATCCCGTATCCTACGCCTCCGATGCCGTCGCGCGCGCCGAGCTGTCCACATACGCAGGCGACGACTGCGGCGGTATCGTGGCGGTCTCCAACTCCGAGGAGCTCATCACGGGCGACGGCCTGTTCTCGTCGTACTACCTGGTTCAATACGACGACTATGCCAACAACCAGAGCGTCTCGGCGGACACGGCGCAAGGACGCATCGAGCTTCCCGCCGGTTTCCGCGTTTTCCGCGTTCAGGCGGAGCTTCTTCCCTCGGGAGTTGACTTCGCTCACAACAACACGCACGGCAAGGTGCACAACCAGCTCATCGAGATCGTCGACCCCGACGGAGACGCGAAGCACGCCGATTACGACGGCCTCATCATGGCCGAGGGAGCAAGCGAATACGGTTGCATGTATCACGCGGGCGACGTCGTCGCGCCCACGACATCGCCCTCCACCAACTTTTACGAGAGCCTGAACCTCGGCTTCACAGGGCTGAGCATCGACTTCCTCGCCGAGGCGCCCGCGACCGATGACGCCAACGCGTCCGGCACGCTCGAGGTCTCCTACTCCTCCGAGTTCAAACCCGATTCGAGCGATTTCTCCATCGTGCGCGCAGATGATAACGCTGTGTTCAACATCGACCAGATCAGCTTCGAGGCTTCTTCCGAAGTCCAATTCAACTCCGCTGGATCGGGCGGCGGGCCCGTCGGCAGTCCGCGCGCCCAAGGCGACGTTCCCTACCCTTACCTCATCGTCGACGGCGAGGTCGTAAGCGTGAAAGCCGAAGTGTCCGGCAAGCGCATCAACGTCACGTACACGGCGAACGCGTCGGTGTTCGCCGATGCTCAAGACTGCCTCGTGGTGTTCCCCGCGGAATCCTTCATCATCGGCTACGACGAGAACGGACAAGCCGTGCTCTCCCCCGAGATCTCGATCAAACTTGATATCGCCGAGCTTTCAAGCGTCGACCTCGAGGGCGCCTATACGGGCACCAACGTCGACAACTACAGCCACCTCATCTCCAACGTGTTCGTCACCGAAGACGGCGTTCGCCACTTCATCCAGGTGGCAGGCGGCATGGTGCGCCTGTGTACAATCGACGGCACCGACCCCACGCGCGTTCAGATCGAGAACCTGATGCAGCTTGAAACCGGGTTCGACGAAAGCACGGTCATCTCCGCCACGGGAACCGTCGGCACCGAGGGCTTCGCCGTCGTGCGTTCGACCGACACCTCGCTTCAGGGCACGTGCCTGTGGTTCGACACCTCCACAGAAGACGTCATAGCCAGCGGCCCCTTCTCCTCAAACGGAATCGCGCCGTTTATCGCAAGCGGAAACACGATCCTCACCGGCGAGCCCATACCGTTCTCGAGCGGCGGATGCATCGTGCGCGCCATCGACCCGCGCGAGGACGGCGGCGTTAAAACCACCTACGCTTTCGCCTCGGCATCAAGCCTGCTCAACGCCGAGGCGACCGATCCCGCCCACGCGGACGAAGCGGCTTTCACGAACTATAAAAGCGATCTGTCGGGCGGAGCGTTCGGCGTCTACGATGCAAGCCGCATCGTCGAAGCCGTTTACGAGCAAGGCTTCAGCTCCATAGAGGAAGTCGCCGATGCGGGCTATCCCGACCTGCTCGAAAAGGTCACGCCCACCGTCGTACTCGAGGTCGACGGCGCCAGCATGCTCAACGATGTCGCCCAAACGCCCACTGGATACTGCACGGCGACAAGGACAATCGACGACGCGGGAGCCATGACCAGCGATCTCACGCTTTTCGACGCCGACGGAACCGCAACGGCGTCAACCGAGATTCCTTCGATGGATTCCCCCCAACTTAGCGCCATCCATATCGGGAAAAACGGGAGCGTCGCCGTCGAATACCTGCCGAGCCTCTACGCACCCGCTACGAACACTCAACACGTGATCTTCTACAACACGCAGCTAGAGCGCCTGTCCGACCTGCTCACGTTCTCGCACGCAAGCGGCACCTGGCTCGAAGACGGACGCTGGCTATCGGTCGGCTGGAAGGTCACCGAAAGCACCTCCGGCGCAGGCTCGCCCTTCGACGAAAACGATGATGAATCCGTCTACCAGGGAGAATTCGTCCACTACACCGTCACCGACGAGATCGACAAGGCGTCGGGGGAAGATGAAGGAGGCGGTTCGGGAGATGGCGGTGATACGCCGTCGGTCGAGCCCGGCGACAGCGAGGAAGGCAACGAAGTTGAAGACGCCTCCCTCCCCGCAACGTCGGATGAAACCGCAGGCACCGTTTTCGCCCTCGCAGGGCTTCTCGGAGCAAGCGGCATCGCCGCGCTCATAAGCGCAAGGCGTCGTGCGCGCTAAAGCGCTCGGCACTGTGCGCCGCTGACGGCGGAAAGCCTTCGACGGAAGAACCCCGCAACCGCCATACCGCTCATCCCGCGCCCAACCGTTCCTCAATACGCGGCTGGGCGCTATCGTTTCGTGCGGGATTCTCCATGCCAAAAACGACGATGCACGAAAACGGAGCCCTCGATTCCCGTTTTTCAACGACATGTATCAGCGACGAAGTCACGCATCCCCGCTCGCCGTCTTCTGCACATCTCTCACCTGCGGTTTTAAGAATACGGGAATCGATGCGCTTCCTAAGACGGAGAAAGAGAGCGCATCGAAGCGGCCAAACCTCATCGCAATGATACATTTCGGCGTAATACGGGAATCGCAAGAGTCGAAAACCGACACGGTAGCGCTTTGCATCTCATCGACATGACACGACGCGCGTTTTCCGGGTTCGCAGGTCAATCCTTTCAGCAGATACGCCTTTCGCGTCACATCCCACTTCTCTGGAAAAAGAACGGGCGCTAACCTGCGTCAACGCACGAATTCGGACACACTTTTTGCCCTATAGGCCACACCCGAGCTCAGACCCGCTTATCGTCCTATGTCCCCCAAAGCAAACCCTACGCAGGGCAAAAAAAGAGGACGGGATGACCCGTCCTCTTAGAATAGCGCTTTACGAGTGCGAAGAGCTACTCAGCGGCGACATCAGCCTCGTCGGCCTTCTCGGCCTTTTCAGCCTTCTTGGCGCGCTTCGCGGGCTTCTCCTCGGCCTGGATGGACTCGTCCACCTCGATCTCGAAGCCAAGCTCCTCGGCAGCAGCCTTCATCGACAGGGAGATGCGACGACGCTCGGGGTTGATCTCCATGACCTTGACCTTGACGTCCTCGCCGGCCTTGACGACCTGAGCAGGGGTGTCGATGTGGCGACCGGCCATCTCGGAGATGTGCACGAGACCCTCGATGGAGTTGCCGAGCTCGATGAACGCACCGAACGGAACGATCTTGGTGACCTTGCCGTCGACGATGGTTCCGACCGGGTAGGACTCGACGAGCTTAACCCACGGATCCTCGGTGGTCTGCTTGAGACCAAGCGAGATGCGCTCACGCTGCAGGTCGACATCGAGAACCTCGACCTCGACCTCGTCGCCGACCTTGACGACCTCGGAAGGATGGTTGACATGGTTCCAAGAGAGCTCGGAGATGTGAACCAGACCGTCGATGCCGCCCAGATCCACGAAGGCGCCGAAGTCCACGATGGAGGAGACGGTGCCCTTGAGGCGCATGCCCTTCGAGAGCTTGCTGAGGATCTCGGCACGCTCGTTCTTGCGGCCCTCTTCGAGGAGAACGCGACGAGCCTTCCCGTGCTCATGTACCACTACGTTTACACGGAGTCGGACCAACCCGCCGAGCTCAACGGCAACTATCTGCTCGATACCAAGCTCGAGGAGCAGCTGCGTTATCTCTCCGAAAACAATTACTACTATCCGTCGTTTCAAGAGGTGAAGGCGTTTGCCGAGGGAACCCATACCTTGCCCGCCCGTAGCGTGGTTCTGACGTTCGACGACTGCGAAGCAGGGTTTTTGGAGTACGGTGTCCCGCTGCTCAACGAGTACAAGGTGCCCGCCACGTCGTTCGTCATCTGCTCGGATGATGACGCCGCGCAAAAGATTCACGATAACGCGACGCCTTACGTGCAGTTTCAGTCGCACTCGTACGCCATGCACCAGGCCGGGTCGAACGTCGGACGCGGTGGCCGCATCCACGCGATGACGCAGCAGGAGATTCTCGACGACCTGAAGCAGGCGCAGGCGATCCTCGGGACGACCGAGGCGTTCGCATATCCTTTCGGCGATAACAACGCCACGGCTCAGGCGGCCCTGCGCGATGCGGGCGTGTTGTGCGCGTTCACCATCGACAACGATCGCGTTTACCCGGGTGACGACCCTACGGTTTTGTCGCGCGTGCGCATTTCGGGCGAGTACACGCTCGAGAGCTTCGAGTATCTTGTTGCGCCGAACGCATAGGCGCGGCGGCGGGCTCGCGCTCCTTCGCGTGGTTGCGCGGGATGTGCGCGCGTAGGGCGCAGCCGCACGCCGGGTCTCAGATGACCTCGGTGCGGCGTGCGGCTGCGCATGCGCATGCGCTTTTTCTCGTGCTGGGGCCGTGCTAGATAGTGCCGGCTTCGAGCTTTCCAAGCGCCTCGACGATGCGCTCATGGGCGGCTTCGGCATCGGGTAGATAGGACTCGGCTGCGACGTATTCCCCTTCACGCAGATTGCTCGCGATTTCCGCTGCGATGTTGTAGAGCTTGGTGAACGAGAGGTTGCCGGCAACGCCTTTCAGGCTGTGCGCCTGTCGGTACGCTTCGTCGAAATCGTGCATCTCCATAGCCGAGACGAGGCGTGCGTAGTTGTCCCCGTCGAGGTATTTCCTTGCAAGGCGAAAGAACAGCTCGGCGTTTCCGCCGAACCGATCCATGGCGTCGTCGTAGTCGATGCCATAGGACGAGAGCGCGGCGCGGAGGTTTGCGGTCATGGTGAACTCCTTCTCGGTTGAACTCTCGTCGATTGTACAGCCGTCCCGCGCCCGTCGACGAAGGCGCCGTCTTTCCCGTTACCTGTTCGTGGAAAAGTCAGCATATGCGCGTCGTGCAGCGATTCGGCACGTCCCAGCTCACGCAGGCCCAGCGATCGACGCGCGGACGATCGAGCTCGTATTGCCCCGACTCCTCGTTGCGGATGACGTGCTCGGCGAGGTAGCGCTCGAGCGCTTTCTCCTCATGCGGCGTTCGAGGGGCGTGCGAGCTTTTCGCAGCATCGACGAGCATCTCGCGCGTGTCGCGTCCCCAGACGCGGGTGAAGCTGATGTAGGAGATGCGCGGAAGGCGCCCGAGGGAGAACAGGTAGTTGACGAGGCAGATGAGCTCCGTCGGATCCATGGCGACTTCATCTGATCTTCCCATGGCGGAAAGGATGGCATGGTCGCGGTAGGGGAGGCTGCCCGCGCCCACCGTTATGAAGGCACGCTTGCGGGCGTGCTCTTCGAGCTTGCGCACCGAGTCCGCGAGATCCTCGGTGATGAGGGAGCGCGACGACACGGCGATGTCGGCGATGGGGATATCCGCCCAGCTTTGCTGCCAGGAGCGCTCGAGCGTGGCGATAGATCCCCCGGCGGGAAGGCGGACGGGCCCGTCGGCCGCATCACCCGGGTGAATTCTTTTCGCGACGATGCTCTCTTCCGAGGCGGATTGCTCGAGTTCGTTGAGCATCACGGGTGAGAAGTCGAGCGCGACGACGGCGTGGCCGAGCGCCGCTAGGGGGATGGCGAGAGTTCCCGGCCCGCAGCCGACGTCGAGCACGGAGTCGGATCTGTCGAGCTCCAGAAGCC
>ERZ827498.4293-NODE-4293-length-11284-cov-5.337252_pt1 | contig 11284 bp, 9 predicted proteins | sample MGYA00519865_ERZ827498 | MGnify/ENA primary metagenome ERZ827498 (study PRJEB31778, sample SAMEA3449328) | human gut metagenome | biome: human gut; feature: human-associated habitat; material: faeces | place: United Kingdom | collected 2010/2012 ...
ACCCGTTCTCCATCGAGGGCCGCGAGCAGAAGACCTGGATGCTCATGGACTACGGCTCGGTCGTCGTTCACGTCTTCACCCCCGAGGCACGCGACTTCTACCGTCTGGAGAAGCTCTGGGGCGACGCTCCCCAGCTTCCCCTCAACCTCCTCTAGGACCTTATTTGGGCCGGGGCTTCTCTTGAACTACCCTTTACCGTTCGCCGGGCAGTTGCACTACCTGCAGCTGCCCGGCTTTCTTTTTGCCCAAAGGCGGTTAATCGTTGAAGCGGGATTGGCGGCCGAAGGATAGGGCGGTGTCGCCGAATTTGTCTCGGACGGCGTCGATGGCGACGGAGAGGTCGCGGCGGTCGCTGGATTGGGCTCCGCGGTCATCAATCTCGCAGAATAGGTCGGTCTGGATACCGCCTTGGTGGTTGAAGTCGCTCATGCCGATGCCTGCCAAGCGAACATGCATGCCTTCCTGCCAGATGTTGTCGAGCAGCTCAAGCGCTACGGCCACAAAGATATTCTCGTCGTCAGTGGGGTGCGGCAAGCGGCGCTGTGCCGTGCGTCCGCTGCCGTAAGAATATTTGAGCTTGAGCGTCACCGTGGCGCCCGTCAGCCCCTGACGGCGCAGGCGGCGCCCAACCGACTCGCCCAGCAGCGCGATCGCCGCCTCGATATCCCCACGCTCAGTCAAATCCTTCGCAAAGGTGCGCTCATTGCTCACCGATTTAACTTCACGTTCCTCATCCAGACTGGTGACCTCTGATACTTCGAGCCCCAAAGCACGTTGACGCATGCGCTCGCCATTCACGCCAAAGATTGCAGCCAGGGTGGACTCTGGCGCGCGTGAAAGCTCGCCGAGTGTATAGATGCGCATGCGACGGAGCCGCTCCTCGGCCGAACGCCCGATTCCGCTCATGGCGGACACAGGCAGCGCGGCCAAAAACCGCTGTTCCGTACCAGGGCGCACAATGGTCAGACCAAACGGCTTGTCGCGCTCGCTTGCGATTTTGGCCACGGTCTTGTTGCACCCAACGCCGATGGAGCACGTCACCCCCAGCGCCGCAACGCGGTCGCTTATACGCCGCGCAACCAGCAGCGGGTCTTCGGGTGCAAAGCGGCCTGGCGTGATATCGATAAAGGCCTCGTCGATGGACACGCGCTCTACGCGCGGGGTCTCGTCGGCGAGAATCGCCATGACCTGCGCGCTCACCTCACGGTAGCGATCAAAGTGTCCGCGCGTCCAAATGGCCTGCGGGCACAGGCGCCGCGCCTCGGCCGAAGCCATGGCAGAATGCACGCCAAAGCGACGTGCCTCATACGAACACGTGGACACGACGCCGCGTGACTCGGCGTCTCCGCCCACGATGAGCGGCTTTCCGCGCCATTCGGGATGGTCGAGCATCTCCACGCTCGCAAAAAATGCATCGAGGTCCATCAGGCCCACCGCCGGACCCGTCCAGGGCGGCAGCGTGACGCCCGCAGCATCCTCATAACCGTATGTATGTTCGCGTCTTTCCATGTCATGAGTATACCGCGCAGCTCATGTGGGGTGCGTGTATGTGCTTGCAAATCGCGAATTCTTGTCTAAGATATGGATTTGCCCTCGACTACACCGAAGAAGTTGGTCTCACGGACTTCACCTGCCCGCGTCGATGGCGTATTATGTTCAACTGTTTGTTTGTAGTTGCAGCCTAAAGCTGCTTGGTTGGAGGAGTTTCCTTTGGCAGTCAAGATTCGCCTTGCTCGTCACGGCGCTAAGAAGCGTCCGTACTACCGTGTCGTCGTCGCCGATTCCCGCGCCCCGCGTGACGGTCGTATCATCGAGGAGGTTGGCCGCTACAACCCGATGACCGCCCCCAAGACCATCAACCTCGACCTCGAGAAGATCGCCGACTGGCAGTCCAAGGGCGCTCAGCTCACCGACGCCGTCGCCGCTCTGGTCAAGGCCGCCAACGAGGGCGAGAAGACCGAGACCGTCGTCAAGAAGTCCAAGAAGCAGCTCGCCAAAGAGGCCGAGGCCGCTAAGGCTGCCGCTGAGGCCGCTGAGGGCGCCGAGGAGTAAATCGTGCCTGAGGTTGACGCTGCACAGCTCGAGGGTGAGGCAATGCTCTCAGATCGCATCGCCGATCTCGTCGAATATCTCGTTGTTCAGATCGTCGACGACCCGGATTCCGTGAGCCTCGAGGTCATCGATGGTGACGACGCCTCTACGATTGAGGTTTCGGTTGCCGAGGATGACGTCGCTAAGGTCATCGGCCGTCGTGGCCGTACCATCAAGGCCATTCGCACGCTCGCCCGTGCACTGGCCGCTCGCCTCGACACCGCTGTCGAGGTAGAGGTTCTGGGCTAGGACTTTGAGGTCCCAGTACAAAAACATCGCCCGTGTGGTCAAGCCGCACGGAAGGAAGGGGGAGGTCCTCGCGCAGCCGCTGCGGGGGCTTCCTTCTGTATTGGAGCCGGGTATGCGCGTCGCCCTGACGCCGCCGGCGCTCAAGCGCGACCGCTTTTGCACGGTCGTGTCCGTCACCGATACGGGCGATGGCGATCTGGTCTCGTTTGAGGGCATAGACGACTTGACGGCCGCCGAGGGCATCACCGGATGCTATGTGCTGGCCAATCGTGACGACTTTGAGCTCGATTCGCTCGACGCCGCCTATACCGACCTCATGGGTCGCGAGGTGTTCGACGAGCGTTTTGGCTCGCTCGGCACGATTGTTGAGATTATGTCGACGCCCGCCAACGATGTTTGGGTTGTCGAGGGTGATCGGTACGGCGAGGTACTGATTCCCGTGATCGAGCAGGTTGTGCTCGATCTTCCCGACACAGGAACAATTTCCGTCCACGTTATGGACGGCTTGATTGATATGGACAAGTAGGGAGGACAGCATGCTGATTGAGACCCTTTCGGTCTTTCCCGAGATGTTTGAGCCCGTCATGTCCACGTCGATTTTGGGCCGCGCCCGCAAGGCCGGCCTTTTTGATTTTAAGGCGTATAACCTGCGCGACTGGACGCACGACCGCCATCGCACCGTCGATGACGAGCCGTACGGCGGCGGGCAGGGCATGCTCATGAAGGTCGAGCCTATCGCAGAGGCCATCGAGGCCATTAGCGCAGAGGGTCCCAAGCCCACGGTTGTGTTCTTCACCCCCTGTGGCGATCCCTTTACGCAGCATGTGGCCGAGCGCCTGCTCAAAAGTGAGCGCCTGCTGTTTGTGTGCAGCCGCTACGAGGGCGTCGACGAGCGCGCGTATGCGTATGCCGATGAGCGTCTGTCGATCGGCGACTACGTGCTTACGGGCGGTGAACTTCCCGCTATGGTCGTTGCCGATGCCGTCGTGCGCCTCATTCCCGGCGCCCTTGGTGACGAGATGAGCAACGTCGACGAGTCGTTCTCGACCGCCGAGGACGGAGGCCTGCTCGAGTACGCGCAGTACACCCGCCCCGCCGAGTTCAACGGCGAGGGCGTGCCGCCGGTGCTCGTGAGTGGCGATCACGCCAAGGTTGACGCTTGGCGCCGCAAGAACGCCATCGAGCGCACCTGCCGCTGGCGTCCCGATCTGATCGAGACGGCGCGCCTTACGCCCGAGGAGCGTGCGTACGCGCAGGAGATTTTGGACGCTTCGTATTCGCAGAGCGAGGAGTGAGAATGGTTCCATCGCAGCATTCCACGTTGAGGGGCGCTTTTGAGTGGATCGCGGTCATCGCGATCGCACTGGTCGCCACCTTCTTGATTCGCTCGTTTGTGGTCGAGCCCTTTGTGGTGCCCACCGGCTCCATGGAGTCCACGATCGAGATTGGCGACCAGATCCTGGCACAAAAGGTGAGCCTCGAGCTCGGTCAGCCCGTCAAGCAGGGCGATATCGTGGTGTTTCACAACCCCGATGGCACCTCCGAGCATGATGTTCTTGTCAAGCGTGTTATTGCCACGGCCGGCCAGACGGTCGACCTGCAGGATGGCAAGGTGGTCGTTGACGGCCAAGCGCTCGACGAGGACTATACGACGGGCATGAGCTGGCCACTTTCGGTCCAAGCGCCCGGCGCTCAGGTAAGCTATCCCTACACCGTTCCCGACGGGTGCGTGTGGGTGATGGGCGACAACCGCGAAAACTCTGCCGACTCACGCTACTTTGGTCCCGTCGACCGTTCGGACCTGATCGCCGTGGCGCTCGTGCGTTACTGGCCGCTCAACCGTCTGGGCGCTATCGACTAAAAACCGCTATAGTACAGTACCTAACCGTGTAATCGTTTCGACGAGGGGATATAAGAGGCATGAACGCTTCATCGCTTTCCTTCCAAGACATCATCCTGCGCCTCCAGCAGTACTGGGGCGAGCAGGGCTGCGTCATTATGCAGCCCTATGACTCCGAGGTCGGTGCCGGTACCTTCCATACCGCGACCACGCTGCGCTCGCTCGGTCCCGCCGAGTGGCGCACCTGCTATGCGCAGCCCTGCCGCCGTCCCGCCGACGGCCGCTACGGCGAGAACCCCAACCGCATGCAGCACTACTATCAGTTCCAGGTGCTCATCAAGCCCTCGCCGGTCAACGCCCAGGAGCTCTACCTGGGTTCGCTGGCCGCCATTGGCTTGGACCCCAACGACCATGACGTCCGCTTTGTCGAGGACGACTGGGAGAGCCCGACGCTCGGCGCCTGGGGCCTTGGCTGGGAGGTCTGGCTCAATGGCATGGAGGTCACGCAGTTTACGTACTTCCAGCAGGTGGGCGGCATCGAGGTCGACCCCGTGCCTGTCGAGATCACCTATGGCCTGGAGCGCATCGCCATGTACGCCCAGGGCGTCAACTCGGTCTACGACCTGGTGTGGAGCTACCTGCCCGACGGCACGCCCATGACCTACGGCGACGTGTTCCTGGAGAACGAGCGCGAGTTCAGCGCTTATAACTTTGAGGTCGCCAACGTCGAGATGATGCGTCAGAAGTTTGACGACTACGAGGCCGAGTGCCACTCCTGCCTGGAGCGCAAGCTGCCGCTGCCGGCATATGACTGCGTCATGAAGTGCAGCCATGCCTTCAACCTGCTCGATGCCCGCGGTGCGCTGTCCGCAGTCGAGCGCGCCAACTACATCCTGCGCGTCCGCGCCGTCGCCAAGGCGTGCTGCGAGGCCTATATGGCCGAGGTCGCCGGAATCAACGAGAATGCCGATCAGGAAGGCGAGGTGGCGTAAGCCATGGCAGACGCTAAGGATTTCCTGTTTGAGATCGGTACGGAGGAAATGCCCTCTGCACCGCTGAACAATGCCGTCAAGCAGCTTGGCACCATGATCGCCAAGGGTCTCGACGAGGCAGGTCTGGCCCACGGCGAGGTCCGCGTGATCTCGAGCCCGCGTCGCCTGGCTGCGCTCGTTGCCGACGTCGCCACCGCGACCGATGAGGTTCACGAGGTCAAGCGTGGCCCCGCGGCCAACATCGCCTTTGATGCCGACGGTAACGCTACCAAGGCCGCCCAGGGCTTCGCCCGCAAGTGCGGTGTGGCTGCCGAGGATCTGGTCCGTCGCGAGGACACCGACGGCCGTGAGTACGTCTTTGCCGAGAAGAACATTCCTTCCGCCCCGGCCACCCCGATCCTGACGGCCCTGTGCGAGAAGACCATCGCCGGCCTGCAATGGCCCAACTACCGCAGCCAGCGCTGGGGTCACGAGCATGCGACCTTTGTTCGTCCGGTCCGCTGGATCTGCTGCCTTTTGGGCGAGGACGTCGTGCCCGTGTCGTTTGCCGACGTGACGAGCGGCAACACCACGCGCGGCCATCGCGTCCTGGGCCCCGGTGACCATGTGGTCGCCAGCCCCGCTGTTTACGAGCAGGTGCTCGAGGACGCCGGCGTGCTCTCTGCCGAGCGCCGTCGCGAGGCCATCCTTGCCGGTATCGCCGAGGTCGAGGCTGCCCGTCCCGGCTGCCATGTCGATACGCCCAAGAAGGTCTTTGAGGAGGTCATCAACCTCTGCGAGTGGCCGACGGTGCTCGTCGGTACCTTCGATGAGGAGTTCCTCAAGGTGCCGCACGAGATCATCTGCGAGTCTATGCTCACCAACCAGCGCTACTTCCCGATTTATGACGGCGAGGGCAAGCTGACACGTGAGTTCGTGGTCGTCTCCAACAGTAAGCCTGAGAATGCCGAGCGCGTGATCGACGGCAACGAGCGTGTCGTGCGCGCCCGCCTGGACGACGCCAAGTTCTTCTACGAGGAGGATCTGAAGATCTCCCTCGACGAGTTCCGCGAGCGTCTGGCCAAGGTCGCCTTCCAGGAGAAGCTCGGCAGCGTGCTCGCCAAGTCCGAGCGTATTGAGCAGCTCGCGCTCGCTATTGCCCGTGAGGCTCACCTGGGTGCCCACCTGGCCGCCGATGCCGGCCGCGCCGCTCACCTGTGCAAGGCCGACCTGGTGTCCAACGCCGTCGTCGAGTTCACGAGCCAGCAGGGCGTGATGGGCGGTTACTACGCCATCGCGATGGGGGAGAACGACGAGGTCGCTCATGCTATCCGCGATCACTATCGTCCCCGCTTTGCCGGCGACGAGCTGCCCGAGGGTACCGCTGGCTGCATCGTGGCCTGCGCCGACAAGCTCGATACCATTGCCGGCATCTTTGCCATCGGCGAGCCCCCGACCGGCTCTTCCGACCCGTACGCGCTGCGTCGTGCCGCCATCGGCATCATCAACATCCTTCGCGACCGTCTGCCGATCGACCCCACTTCGCTCATCGACTTTGCGCTCGAGCTCTATAGCGAGCAGGGCATTGAGTTCGACGCCGCCGAGGTCGCCCAGCAGGTTCGCGACTTCTTCCACGGCCGTTTGGTGAGCATGGCCCGCGACGAAAAGGTCCCGGCCGATACCGTTGCCGCCGTCTCCGCGGTGCACATCATCGCTCCGTCCGTCTTCTTCGCCCGCTGCGCCGCCCTCGACGAGGCCCGCAAGAACGACGCCGAGACCTTCGACAACCTGGCGACCGCCCACGCCCGCGCCGCGCATATCTCCAAGCCCGAGCTGGGTGCGGAGTACGACCGCGCCCTGATGGGCGAGGTCGAGCTTGCGCTTGCCGACGCCTCCGAGGTCGCTCAGACCGCCGTCGATGCTGCTCTCGCCTGCGAGGATTATCCTGCCGCATTTGCCGCTCTGGCCGCCCTGCGCGCGCCCATCGACCGTTTCTTCGACGAGGTTATGGTCATGGACAAGGACGAGCAGCTCCGCGATAATCGCCTTAAGCTGCTCAACCGCTTCGAGGCCGTTTTCTCCGGCATCGCCAACATCGGTGAGCTTGCCCGCAAAAAGTAAGCTAGCCTGCGCATAAGCGCAAAAGGAGCCCCGCATGGATTGCCCGGTCACCGCTCGTCCCACCGTTATCGTTATCTCCGACTCGCTCGGTGATACCGCTTGTGAGGTGGTGCTTGCGGCGTCCGGGCAATTTGATGAAGGGGCTTTTCTTGTTTTACGTCTGCCTAAGGTGACCTCGGTGGAGCAGGTCAAGTCGTTTGTGGGTCCGCATGTCGATGCCGACCATCGTGATATCGCCGTGTTTCACACCATTGTCGATCCGGCGCTTCGCGCCCGCGTGCTCGACTACTTGGGCATGCTGCACATTCGCTCGGTCGACCTGATCGGTCCGACGCTCGCCGTGCTGTCGTCGCTCATCGGTGTGCCGCCCAAGGGCGTCGCGGGCGTGATTCACAAGACCGATGACCGCTATTTCCATCGTATCGAGGCCATGGAGTATTTCGTTGAGCACGATGACGGACGCGGTTGCGACGATCTGTCGGCTGCCGATATCGTTTTGCTGGGCGTGTCGCGCACATCCAAGACGCCGCTGTCGATGTATTTGGCCTATCAGGGCTACAAGGTCGCCAACGTTCCGTTGGCGCACGGTATGGAGCCGCCCAAGTCGATTTACAAGGTCGATCCGATGCGTCTCTTCGGTCTGATTTCGACCGTCGATGTGATTGCCGAGATTCGCGATAGCCGCCTGGGCGACGACTATGCCCGTGCCGTTGCCGGCTCCTATGCCGAGCCCGAGAGTGTGCGCAGTGAGCTCGAGGAGGCCCGTGCCCTCATGAAGCGTCTGGGTTGCTTTGTGGTGCGCACCGACGGCAAGGCAATCGAGGAGAGTGCCTCCGAGATCATCGCGCACCTCGATGAAATTCAAGAGGCAAGAGCCCGCCGTGCCGCCCGCCGCGCCCAACAAAGCTAGCTTATTGGATTAGCTTAAAATACCTGATACTGATAAAGCGATTTAGCAAATAACTTGCATTTGACCTGCGAGTCTCTTGTAGTGGTATCTTCATAAGGTAACCACCTTTACCTACCGTTTACCGCTAGTTTTAGCACGTTTACCAAACCGCGTATCCTCTGCTTAAGCCCGTTCAAATCCCGCCGTATAGTTCCCTCACGGCCCACATCTGGCGGGTCGATTCGTTACCACGGTCGTGCGCGTAAGTGCATGGAAGGGGAAGTATCGTGAGCGATTGCAAGAGGGTTTACCGTTTTGGAACCGACGCCCAGGGCACCTGTGTCACTGAGGGCGACAAGTCCATGAACTTCGTGCTTGGCGGCAAAGGCGCTAACCTTGCCGAGATGAGCCGTATCGGCCTGCCGGTTCCCGGTGGCTTTACCATTACCTGCCAGACCTGCGTCGAGTACTCTGGTGCCGGCAACGTGTGGCCCGTGGGCGCGCTCGACGAGATCGTTGCCGCCGAGGCCGACCTCGAGGCCCGCTGCGGCAAGAAGCTCGGCGACGCCCGTGATCCGCTGCTCGTCTCGGTGCGCTCGGGTGCTCCGTTCTCCATGCCCGGCATGATGGACACGGTCCTCAACCTGGGCCTCAACGACGATTCCGTCCAGGGCCTTATCGCCCAGACGCAGAACCCGCGCTTTGCCTGGGACAGCTATCGTCGCTTTATCCAGATGTTCTCCAACGTCGTCATGGGTGTCGATGCCGACTTGTTCGAGAATGCCCTGACCCAGGCCCGCATGGTCGCCGGCGTTCGCGTCGACTCCGAGCTTTCGGCTGAGGACCTGCAGGAGCTCGTCGAGACTTTCAAGGGCATTTTCTCCGACAACGTCGAGGCCGCCGTGTACCCCGAGCTCGAGGTCGCGGACGGCAAGCCCGTCTTCCCGCACGATCCGGAGCTTCAGCTGCGCCTTGCCATCCAGGCCGTCTTTGGTAGTTGGATGAACGAGCGCGCCTGCATCTACCGCAAGCAGCACGTCATTTCCGACGACCTTGGCACCGCCGTCAACGTCCAGGCTATGGCCTTTGGCAATAAGGGCGAGACCTCGGCGACCGGTGTCGCCTTTACGCGCAACCCGGCCGACGGCACCAAGGAGTTCTACGGCGACTTTCTGGTCAACGCCCAGGGCGAGGACGTCGTCGCCGGCATCCGCAACACCGAGCCCATCGCCGACCTCAAGACCACCCCGGGCCTCGAGTCCGCAGGTGAGGAGCTTGAGCGTGTCTTCCTGACGCTTGAGGATCACTACCGCGACATGTGCGACATCGAGTTCACCATCGAGCAGGGCAAGCTCTGGATGCTCCAGACCCGCGTGGGCAAGCGTACCGCAACCGCCGCTCTACGCATCGCTATCGAGATGGTCGAGGAGGGCCTCATCACCCGTGAGGAGGCCGTGAGCCGCATCGACCCCGCGCAGCTCGACCAGCTCCTGCACCCGCAGTTCGACTCCTCCAAGAAGTACGAGGCGCTCGCATGCGGCCTTAACGCCAGTCCCGGTGCCGCCGTGGGCGAGGTCGTGTTCTCGAGCGATGATGCCGTCGCGCGTTCTGCCGAGGGCCATAAGGTCATTCTAGTCCGCTGGGAGACCAACCCTGACGACCTGAAGGGTATGGTCGCCGCCGAGGGTATCTTGACGAGCCATGGTGGCAAGACAAGCCACGCCGCCGTTATCGCCCGTGGCATGGGTACTCCCTGCGTCTGCGGTGTCGAGCGTTTCCATATCGACGCTGCCGAGAAGGTCGTTCGTATCGAGGACAGCGATCGCGTGCTGCACGAGGGCGACATCATCTCCATCGACGGCACTCAAGGCATCGTCGTCGACGGCGCCGTCGATCTGGTTTCGGCCGAGCTCACTGGCGACTTGGACACCATCCTGTCCTGGGCCGACGAGATCCGCCTGGACGAGACCGACGGTCACGCCAACCACGTGCGCGTCAACGCCGACAACCCCGAGGATGCCGCGCTCGCGCTTGAGTTTGGCGCCGAGTCCATCGGTCTGTGCCGCACCGAGCATATGTTCCTGGGCGATCGCAAGAACATTATCCAGAGCTTCATCCTGTCCGACGACGAGGCCGTGAAGCAGCAGGCCCTGGCCGACCTGCTCAAGGTTCAGACCGAGGACTTCCTGGCGATGTTTAAGACCATGTCCGGTCGCGATGTGGTCGTTCGCCTGCTCGATCCGCCGCTTCATGAGTTCCTGGATAATCCTCGCGAGCTCGAGGTCGCCATCACCAAGAAGGAGGCCGCTGGCGCCGGCGAGGTAGAGCTTGCCGCCCTGCGTGCCCGCCTGCGCCGTATCGACGGCATGGTCGAGTCCAACCCGATGCTCGGCCTGCGCGGTGTGCGCCTGTCCGTCGTCTTTAGCGATCTGCCGCTCATGCAGGTCCGTGCCGTGGCAACGGCTGCCGCTCGCCTTATCAAGGAAGGCGTCGACCCGCGCCCCGAGATCATGGTTCCGCTCGTTTCCATCACGGCCGAGCATGTCCAGACCCGCGAGGTCATCGAGCGCGTGATCGCCGAGGTTTCCGCCGAGGAGGGCGTCGAGCTCAACATTCCCGTGGGCACGATGCTCGAGCTGCCGCGCGCCTGCATGGTCGCTGACGAGATCGCCCATCACGCCGACTTCTTCTGCTTTGGCACCAACGATCTCACCCAGACGACCTTCGGCTTCTCCCGCGACGATGCCGAGGCCAAGTTCATTCCGCTGTACATGCACAAGAAGATCTTGAAGGACAACCCCTTCGAGACTATCGACTCGGCGGTGCTGGAGCTCGTGCGCATGGCCGTCGAGAAGGGTCGCGCCACCAATCCCGACATGCACTTTGGCGTGTGCGGCGAGCACGGCGGCGACCCCAAGTCCATCAAGGCCCTGTTTAACGCGGCCGACGTGGACTACGTGTCCTGCTCGCCCTATCGCGTGCCCCTCGCGCGTCTGGCGGCCGCTCAGGCCAAGCTCGAGGCCAGGCGTTCCGCTTAACTGAGTCGCGTTCCATTTGCGCCTTTTACGCCCATTACAGTCTGAAATAGGCCATCGATAAATTTCGATGGCGAGCATTCGGCGC
>ERZ827498.4297-NODE-4297-length-11281-cov-3.661322_pt1 | contig 11281 bp, 3 predicted proteins | sample MGYA00519865_ERZ827498 | MGnify/ENA primary metagenome ERZ827498 (study PRJEB31778, sample SAMEA3449328) | human gut metagenome | biome: human gut; feature: human-associated habitat; material: faeces | place: United Kingdom | collected 2010/2012 ...
CTGTCGAAGTCCTTGAGAAGCTCAGCCGCTGTGATATCCTTGCCCACATTAACGCCTGTGCGGAACTCGATGCCCTCTTCTTTCATTATGTTTATCTTACGCTCGATAATCTGCTTTTCAAGCTTCATGTTCGGTATGCCGTACATAAGCAGACCGCCCACTCTGTCCTCACGCTCGAAAACTGTTACACTGTGACCTCTCTGATTGAGCTGGTCAGCGGCAGCAAGACCTGACGGGCCTGAGCCTATAACAGCGATAGTCTTTCCTGTTCTTACCTTTGGCACTCTTGCTGAAGCATATCCGCAGGCATAGGCATTTTCGATAATGCCGTATTCGTTAGCCTTTGTGGTAACAGCGTCGCCATTAGCTCCGCAGGTGCAGGCTTTTTCGCAAAGTGCAGGACAAACTCTTGATGTGAACTCAGGAAAATTGTTCGTCATATGAAGTCTGTAATATGCCTGCTCCCAGTTGCCCTTGTATATAAGGTCGTTCCATTCAGGGATAAGATTGTTAAGCGGACAGCCTGAAAATGCGTTGCCTATCTTCATTCCTGCCTGACAGAACGGCACACCGCAGTCCATACATCTTGCTCCCTGCTTCTGCTGCTCCTCCTTTGAAAGAGGAGTGTGAAATTCATTAAAATTCTTTATACGTTCCTCAACGGAGAACGCTGCTGCGTCCTCACGCTTATAGTCCATAAAACCAGTTGGCTTTCCCATATCTCAACTATACTTGCTTTCACGGCAAGTATATCCTCCTTTCGATTTTAAAAGTACAATATCTCATGTGCGCAGGCTTACTGCTTGCCGTTGATGATCTGATAGAATGCTTCTATCTGCGCCTGATCGCTACTCATACCCTTTTCTTCCATTGAAGCTATAGCAGACATCATCTTCTTGTAATCGTGAGGGATTATCTTCTTGAACTTAGGCAGATATTCCTCAAAGTTATCAAGAATACGCTTGCCCTTTTCAGAGCCTGTTGCGTCAACGTGCTGCTGGATAAGGTCTTTGAGCTGAATGATATCGTACTTCTCCTTTACCTCAGAGAAAAGTACCATTTCCTTGTTGAGTCTTGTGTAAAGGTGTCTGTCCTCGTCAAGAACGTAAGCTACACCGCCCGACATACCTGCCGCAAAGTTTTTGCCCGTCTTGCCGATAACTACCACACAGCCGCCTGTCATATACTCACAGCCGTGGTCGCCAACACCCTCGACAACTGCCACTGCGCCTGAGTTTCTTACGCAGAAACGCTCGCCTGCAACACCGTCGATGAACGCCTTACCGCTTGTTGCGCCGTAAAGTGCAACGTTACCGATAATGATATTGTCCTCGGCTTTGAAAGTGGAATCCTTCGGAGGATAAACAACGAGCTTACCGCCTGAAAGTCCCTTGCCGAAATAATCGTTAGAGTCGCCCACAAGCTCGAGGGTCAAGCCGTTCGGGATAAATGCGCCGAAGCTCTGTCCGCCTGAGCCGTTGCAGACTATCTTGTATGTATCGTCAGCAAGTGTGTTATAATACTTTCTTGTTATCTCTGAGCCGAAGATAGTACCGAATGAACGGTCTGTGTTCTTGACATTTACTGTGATAGACTTCTTCTCACCACTCTTAAGATTTTTCTCGAACTCCTTCATGAGTACCTTTTCATCAAGAGTGTTTTCAAGCTTGAAGTCATACTTGGATTTCTTGTTGTATTCTACCTTTTCTGAAACGTAATCAGAGTTGATAATATTAGAAAGGTCAACTTGTGCCGCAGTGCCTGTGATACCAGCCTTTGGCTTGATAAGGTCAATTCTTCCCACAAGCTCGTCAACTGTTCTTACGCCAAGCTTTGACATATATTCTCTAAGCTCGGAAGCCACGAATATCATAAAGTTCATTACATATTCAGGCTTGCCAGGGAACTTCTTTCTAAGCTCTGGGTTCTGTGTTGCAACACCAAATGGGCAAGTATCAAGATTACATACTCTCATCATTGCACAGCCGAGTGTTATCAGCGGAGCTGTTGCAAAGCCGAACTCCTCTGCACCAAGGATCGCTGCGATAACAACATCACGGCCTGTCATGAGCTTGCCGTCTGTTTCGATAACGACCTTGTTTCTAAGACCGTTCTTGATAAGGGTCTGATGTGCTTCTGCAAGTCCAAGCTCCCATGGAAGTCCTGCATTGTAGATAGAGTTTCTAGGAGCAGCACCTGTACCGCCGTCATAGCCTGAGATAAGGATAACACCTGCGCCTGCCTTTGCAACGCCTGCTGCAACTGTACCAACACCGCACTCAGAAACGAGCTTTACAGAAATCCTTGCGTTCTTGTTTGCGTTTTTCAAGTCATAGATAAGCTGAGCCAAGTCCTCGATAGAGTAGATATCGTGATGTGGCGGAGGTGAGATAAGCGACACGCCAGGCGTGGAGTGTCTTGTTTTAGCTATCCATGGATAAACCTTTTTGCCAGGGAGATGACCGCCCTCGCCAGGCTTTGCTCCCTGTGCCATTTTTATCTGTATCTCATCAGCAGATGTGAGGTATCTTGAAGTTACACCGAAACGTCCCGAAGCCACCTGCTTGATGGCACTACGCAGACTGGTTCCGTCTTCGCGGGGCGTAAAGCGTGCGCTGTCTTCGCCTCCCTCACCTGTGTTGCTGCGTCCGTGAATCCGGTTCATGGCAATGGCCATTGCCTCATGCGCTTCTTTGCTGATAGACCCATAACTCATGGCACCCGTCACAAAGCGGTGCATGATGCTTTCTACCGGTTCAACCTTATCTATAGAAATGGGGGCACGGCGGAAATCCAGGAAGTCGCGCAGGAAGATAGGCGCTTCTTTTCCATCTACCAGACTGGTGAATTCTTTGAATTTCTTATAGCTGCCCAAGCGTGTGGCGAGTTGTAAGGTAGAAATGGTTTCCGGATTCCAGGCATGTTTTTCTCCGTCTTTACGGAAAGCATACAAACCGTTGTTGGGGAGTAATCCGTCTACCTGTGCGGCAAAGCCTGCATCGTGGAATGCTATTGCATCGTGTGCCACTTCATCCAGCCGGATACCGCCTATAGTGGATCTCAACCCGCCGAAATAAGCATTGCTGAGCTCTTCACTCAAACCTACGGCTTCGAATATTTTCGCTCCCCGATACGAGCGGATGGTACTGATACCCATTTTACTCATAATCTTGAACAGTCCCTTGCAGATGGCTTTGATATATTTCTTTTCGGCAGTGGCATAATCCAACTGGATTTCTTCCTTCGCCACCAGCTTGTCGATCACGGCGAATGCCATGTAAGGGTTCAGGGCGCTGGCGCCAAATCCCAGTAATAGGGCTGCGTGCATCACCTCGCGTATTTCGCCGCTTTCCACTACCAATGCCGTCTGTACGCGTTTTCCTACCGAAATCAGGTGGTGGTGCACTGCGCTTACTGCCAGCAGGGAGGGGATAGCCGCATGAGTGGCATCCACATCACGGTCGCTTAGTACAATGTAGTTCACCCCTTCGCTGACGGACTCTTCCGCTTGCTTGCAAAGTGCTGTGAGTGCTTCCTGCAATCCGGCACGCCCCTTTGCCACTTCAAACAGCAAGGGTAGTTTCACCGTTTTGAAACCTTTGTAGCGGATGTTGCAAAGAATATCCAGTTGTGCATTGCTCAGGATGGGATGGTTGAGGCGCACCATCTTGCAATGGCTTTCGCTGGGTGTCAGGATGTTCATGCCCACGGCGCCGATATATTCCGTCAGTGACATTACCAGTTCCTCGCGTATAGGGTCGATAGGCGGATTGGTGACTTGTGCAAACTGCTGGCGGAAGTAGTTGTACAGCAGTTGCGGCTTATCCGAAAGCACGGCAAGCGGCGTATCATTCCCCATTGAGTTGATAGGCTCGGCACCTGTGGTACACATCGGAACGATGAGCCGCTCCACATCTTCCTTGGAATAGCCGAAGGTGCGCAGCATCCTCTCGTAATCGGGCACAGTGTGCGCTACCTTACGGCCGCTTTTCAGCTCATCCAGTTCGATGCGGTTTGTTGCCAGCCAACTACGGTAAGGCTTGGCTTCGGCCAACTGTTTTTTCAATTCCCCGTCGTAGTAGATTTCGCCTTTTTCGGTATCTACCAGTAGTATCTTACCCGGTTGCAGGCGTCCTTTCTCTTTGATGTCTCCCGGTTCGAAATCCATCACGCCCACTTCGCTGGCAACTACCATCATGTCGTTGTGCGTAATTAAATAACGTGCAGGACGCAGTCCGTTACGGTCGAGCATACCGCCTGCAAAACGCCCGTCGCTGAACAGCAAGGCAGCAGGGCCATCCCATGGTTCCATCAGGATGGAATGGTATTCATAGAATGCTTTCAGGTCTTCGCTGATGGGGTTCTTTTCATTGAAAGATTCCGGCACCAGCATGGCCATGGCGTGCGGCAGGCTGAGACCTGACATAACGAGGAATTCCAATACATTGTCCAGTGAGGCACTGTCGCTCATTCCCGGCTGAATGATAGGGCGTATCTCTCTGATGTCGCCCAGGACGGGAGAGGAGAGCACACTTTCGCGGGCTTCCATCCAACCCCGGTTACCGCGGATGGTATTGATTTCGCCGTTGTGCGCCAAGAGGCGGAACGGTTGTGCCAGTCCCCAGGTAGGGAAGGTGTTAGTGCTAAAGCGGGAGTGCACCAGTGCTATGCCGCTGGTGAAGTAGGGGTTTGTCAGATCGGGGAAGTAGCCTCGCAGTTGCAGTGAAGAGAGCATACCTTTATAGATGATGTTCTTCGTGGATAGGGAGACAACGTAGAAATCCTCGCGCGTGGCAATATCCGATTTGCGTACTTTGTTTTCTATTCTTTTTCTTATGAGATAGAGTTTACGGTCGGCTGTCTCGCTTTCCGTAAATCCGGTGATGAAAATCTGTTTGATATCCGGTTCGTTGGCAAGTGCCGATTCTCCCAGAATTTCTGGACAAGTGGGCACATTGCGCAGGTGCATCAATGTCAATCCTTCTTTTTCAATCTCTTCGATGATAATACTTAAGATAGCACCTTGGTCTTTCTCGTCTTTCGGCAGAAAGAGAAGACCTGTACCGTATTTCCCTTTTTCGGGGACAGGAATACCCTGCAAAAGAATAAACTCATGCGGGATTTGCAGCAGGATGCCGGCACCGTCTCCGGTTTTGTTATCCGCACCTTCGGCACCCCGGTGACGCATGTTCTCCAACACCTTCAATGCAGACTCTACCAGTTCGTGTGACTTGCCTCCATGTATGTTCACTAACATACCGACACCACAAGCGTCATGCTCGTTCTCTGCATCATACAAGCCCAACTGCCTGGGCTGTCGTTGATATACAGGATGTTGGCTTTCTTCCTTTCCCTGTTGTCCGGCTTTTCTCTTTGTTTCGTTGTTAAAAAGTTCTTCTTTCATCTTTTTAAGTTTACTTTATTATGTAGTAATACCTATTATTGCTATCAAAATGTTTGGCAAAAGTATTAATTTAATTTCAAATTGGTATTATAATGCTTGTTTTTGTGACTTGCAAAATATCTGTTTATTGGAACTGTGTTTTAGATTGAAATAAAATACGTGCTTTTGTGTTTTAGATTGAAATAAAATATATGCTTTGTGTTTTATATTGCAAGTATGCCTTTCTCTCGTTCGAGAAATTGTCATATTGCCATAATGCCAAATAGCCAAAGAGGAAGTGCATGACATTTTTTTCGTTTCGTCCTTGTCCGGATATAACCAAGTCCGTACCAACTCCGTGTCAAGTCCATACCAACTCCGTACCAAGTTCGTTCCTATAGATACGGAGATGGTACGGACTTGATACAGTGTTGATATGGGTTTAACATGGATTTAGTCTCTTTACCCGTTGGTGGAATTAACTTCTTTCTGCTGGGATATGAATAAAATGTGATAAGGTGATAAGGTGGTAGTGGGATAACATTCTGTGATATATAGCGCAGCCACTTTATCACATTATCACCTTATCACTCTTTTATTCCTTTTTGTAGGGTTATGAATCAAACAGATGATTATTGCGCAACTCAAGGCTGAAAGGCTTAGGCTACGCTAAATTATCATTTGATTCCTTTTTTTCTTCTAATGAGCTAATTTATTTAGCTCAACAGCGGATGGGGTGAATTTCACTTTCAACCGATGTTTGTTATGAATTAATTCCGCCAACGGGTTCTCTTTATCTTATTAGTCATTTCCTTTGGCTTTGGCTATTTGGCTATTTGGCAATTTGGCAACGTTGAAAAACGGCACTCTTTGCCGGATTAGAAGATTTTTCCGCTATCTCCTTTCAATATAATACTAAAATTCTACTGCTTGCTTTGAGATTATAAAATTGTTCCTTTTGCTTTCATAAGTTTGTTTTCTTTAACTTTTTGACAAGAAAACATCTTTTTTCTATTCTTTTGATAAATAAATAGGTAAAACATTAACTTTATGTTCTCGGGTTTTTATATCTTTGCAGCGCAAAATCAAATATTAATTAGTATGTGTGGAATAGTAGGCTATATTGGTCCAAAGAAGGCCTACCCCATTCTTATCAAAGGATTGAAGCGATTAGAGTATCGCGGATATGATAGTGCAGGGGTAGCATTAATCAGTGATAACCGACAGTTGAACGTTTACAAAACGAAAGGTAAGGTTTCGGAACTGGAAACTTTCGTTACTCAAAAAGATATTTCCGGTAACATCGGAATTGCCCATACCCGTTGGGCTACGCACGGGGAACCTTGCTCCGCTAACGCCCATCCTCATTATTCCTCTTCCGAACATCTTGCTCTCATCCACAACGGTATCATCGAAAACTACGCCGTCCTCAAAGAAAAACTTCAGGCCAAAGGCTATTCATTCAAAAGCAGTACGGACACCGAAGTATTGGTGCAGCTGATAGAATTCATCCAGAAATCCAAAAATACAGATTTGCTGACTGCTGTGCAATTAGCGTTGCGTGAAGTAATCGGTGCATACGCTATTGCCGTGCTGGATAAGGACAATCTGGATGAGATTATAGCAGCCCGCAAGAGTAGCCCGTTGGTGGTAGGTATCGGTGAAGATGAGTTTTTCTTGGCTTCGGATGCTACGCCGATTGTGGAATATACAGATAAAGTCGTATATTTGGAAGATGAAGAGATCGCCGTCATCCGCCGCGGAGAGAAACTGAAGGTGGTGAACCTGAAAAATGTGGAATGTCCGCACGAAGTGAAGACGGTGGCACTGAACCTGGGGCAGTTGGAAAAGGGTGGTTATCCGCACTTCATGCTGAAAGAGATTTTTGAGCAGCCCGATTGTATTCATGACTGTATGCGCGGACGTATCAATGTAGAAAGTACAAATGTGGTGCTTTCCGCAGTGATTGATAACAAAGACCGCCTGCTGGCAGCCAAACGTTTCATCATCGTGGCGTGCGGTACTTCCTGGCATGCGGCGCTTATCGGAAAACATCTGATAGAAAGTCTTTGCCGCATTCCGGTGGAAGTGGAGTATGCTTCAGAATTCCGTTACCGTGATCCGGTGATAGACAGTAAGGATGTGGTGATTGCGATTTCGCAAAGTGGCGAGACGGCGGATACATTGGCAGCTGTGGAACTGGCGCGGAGCCGTGGGGCATTTATCTATGGCATCTGCAATGCGATTGGTTCGTCTATTCCGAGGGCTACGCATACGGGCTCTTATATCCACGTAGGCCCTGAAATCGGAGTGGCTTCCACCAAAGCGTTTACGGGACAGGTGACAGTGCTCACCATGCTGGCGCTGACGCTTGCCAAAGAGAAGAATACGATAGATGAGGGGCAATTCCTTGCCATCGTGCAGGAGTTGAACCGTATTCCTGATAAGATGAAAGAAGTGCTGAAGCTGAACGGCAGCATTGCAGAGCTTTCCAAGATTTTCACGTATGCGCATAACTTTATTTATCTGGGACGCGGATATTCGTATCCCGTAGCCCTGGAAGGTGCGTTGAAGCTGAAAGAAATCTCTTATATCCATGCCGAGGGTTATCCGGCTGCTGAAATGAAGCACGGGCCTATCGCATTGGTAGATGCTGAAATGCCGGTAGTAGTGATTGCTACACAGAACGGGCTTTATGAGAAAGTATTGAGCAACATACAGGAAATCAAGGCGCGTAAGGGCAAAGTGATCGCTCTGGTGACAAAAGGGGATACGGTTATCAGCAAGATTGCCGATACTTGTATCGAGTTGCCGGAAACAATTGAGTGCCTTGACCCGTTGATTACTACGGTACCGTTGCAGTTATTGGCGTACCATATCGCAGTATGCAAGGGGATGGATGTGGATCAGCCGAGGAATCTGGCGAAGAGCGTAACAGTGGAATAAAGAGGGTAATATGAAATAAATAGTAAATGATAAATTGTACTTTGTACATTGTAAATTGTAAATGAACTGATGGAAGAACTGAAGCATGAATGTGGCGTTGCCATGATACGCCTGCTGAAACCTCTGGAATACTATGAACAGAAGTACGGCACATGGATGTACGGTTTGAACAAACTCTATCTTCTGATGGAGAAGCAGCACAATCGCGGACAAGAAGGCGCCGGTCTGGCTTGCGTAAAGCTGGAAGCAAATCCCGGTGAGGAGTATATGTTCCGTGAGCGTGCACTCGGTTCGGGCGCCATTACCGAGATATTCGGTACGGTGCAGGGCAACTTTAAGGATCTGACAAAAGAGCAGCTTCATGATGCGGATTACGCTAAAAAATACCTCCCTTTTGCGGGCGAGGCTTACATGGGGCACTTGCGTTATTCCACTACCGGAAAGAGCGGCATTTCATACGTGCACCCTTTCCTGAGGCGTAACAACTGGCGGGCTAAGAATCTCGCTCTTTGTGGCAATTTCAACATGACGAACGTGGATGAGATTTTTGCACGTATCACTGCTATCGGTCAGCATCCGCGGAAGTATGCCGATACGTATATCATGCTGGAACAAGTGGGGCACCGTCTTGACCGTGAAGTGGAGCGCCTTTTCAATCTTGCCGAAGCGGAAGGATTGACAGGCATGGGCGTGACTCACTATATAGAAGATCATATGGACCTGGCAAACGTGCTGCGTACTGCGAGCAAGGAGTGGGACGGAGGCTATGTGATATGCGGACTGACGGGAAGCGGTGAATCGTTTGCCGTGCGCGACCCGTGGGGAATCCGTCCCGCATTCTGGTATCAGGATGATGAAGTGGCAGTACTTGCCAGCGAGCGTCCTGTGATACAGACCGCTTTCAATGTACCGGCAGGCAGTATTAAGGAATTGATGCCCGGACAAGCTTTGCTGATTAACAAGGCGGGCAAGCTGCGCACCACCCAGATCAATAAAGTGCGTGAGGTGAAACCCTGTTCTTTCGAACGTATTTATTTCTCACGAGGCAGTGATGTGGATATTTACAGGGAACGTAAACTATTGGGTGAGAAACTGATACCTAACATCTTGAAAGCCATTAATAAAGACCTTGACCATACCGTGTTTTCCTTCATCCCGAATACAGCGGAAGTTGCTTTCTACGGCATGTTGCAGGGACTGGATGATTATCTGAATGAAGAGAAAGTGCAACAGATCGCTTCCCTGGGACATAGCCCCAATCTGGAGGAGCTGGAACAGATACTTTCCCGCCGTATTCGTAGCGAAAAGGTAGCCATCAAGGATATTAAACTGCGTACGTTTATTGCAGAAGGAAACAGCCGCAATGACTTGGCTGCGCATGTGTATGATATCACCTATGGCAGTCTGGTGCCGGGTGTGGACAATCTTGTCATTATCGATGACTCCATTGTACGCGGAACCACTCTGAAACAGAGTATCATCGGTATTCTCGACCGCCTGGGTCCCAAGAAGATTGTGATTGTTTCTTCGTCCCCGCAGGTGCGTTATCCCGATTATTACGGCATCGACATGGCAAAGATGAGTGAATTCATCGCTTTCAAAGCTGCCATCGAATTACTGAAAGACCGGGATATGAAAGATGTGATTGCCGCTGCCTACCGCAAATCGAAAGACCAAGTAGGGTTGCCGAAGGAGCAAATGGTGAACTATGTGAAGGATATCTATGCACCTTTCACTGACGAGGAAATCTCCGCCAAGATGGTGGAACTGCTGACACCTGCCGGAACAAAGGCGAAGGTGGAAATCGTATACCAACCGTTGGAGGGGCTGCATGAGGCTTGTCCCAATCATCGGGGAGACTGGTATTTCAGCGGTGATTATCCTACGCCGGGCGGGGTGAAGATGCTGAATAATGCTTTCATTGACTATATAGAACAAGTATATCAATTCTGACAGTAATTAGCTTGTAACTTTTATAACAAATATGAGAAATGTAACTCTTATCCTCGACGACGGGAGCCGCTTCCACGGCAAGTCGTTTGGCTACGAAAAGCCGGTAGCGGGAGAGGTGGTTTTCAACACAGCTATGACGGGCTATCCCGAGAGCTTGACTGACCCCTCGTATGCCGGACAGTTGATGACGCTCACTTATCCGTTGGTGGGCAATTATGGTGTGCCGCCTTTCACTGTCGAACCGAATGGGCTGGCTACCTTTATGGAAAGCGAGCGTATCCATGCGGAAGCCATCATTGTAAGTGATTATAGTGAGGACTTTAGCCATTGGAACGCTGTGGAAAGCCTTGCTGATTGGCTGAAGCGCGAACAGGTGCCGGGCATCACAGGTATCGATACGCGTGAGCTGACAAAGGTGCTCCGCGAACATGGCGTGATGATGGGGCGCATCGTTTTTGACGATGTCGAAAACGAAATTGACAATTCACAATTGACAATTGACAATTATGAGGATGTCAACTACGTAGACAGGGTTAGTTGCAAAGAGATTATTGTATATACTGGCAAAGAATCTCCCCTTCATTTTCCCATAACCACTCCCACAGCGCAGCTTAATTGTCAATTGTCAACTGTCAATTGTCAATTGAAGCGCGTAGTGCTTCTTGATTGTGGAGTGAAGAGCAATATCCTTCGCTGTCTGCTGAAGCGTGATGTGGAAGTCATCCGTGTGCCTTGGGATTATGATTATAATGAACTGGAGTTCGACGGACTTTTCATCAGTAATGGCCCGGGTGATCCGGATACCTGTGATGCTGCGGTGCAGAATATCCGCCGGGCAATGAAGAATGAAAAACTGCCTATCTTCGGTATCTGCATGGGAAATCAGTTGTTGAGCAAGGCAGGAGGAGCAAAGATATACAAGCTGAAATATGGTCATCGCAGTCACAACCAGCCGGTGCGTATGGTGGGCACGGAGCGTTGCTTCATCACTTCGCAGAA
>ERZ827498.4298-NODE-4298-length-11281-cov-2.754677_pt1 | contig 11281 bp, 9 predicted proteins | sample MGYA00519865_ERZ827498 | MGnify/ENA primary metagenome ERZ827498 (study PRJEB31778, sample SAMEA3449328) | human gut metagenome | biome: human gut; feature: human-associated habitat; material: faeces | place: United Kingdom | collected 2010/2012 ...
ACATTTATGACGAGGCTAAAAAAGGGGATGTCATCGCTAACGAATTAGTGGATTCCACTTGTAAAATTCTCGCAAAGGCATTGGCACAAGTCTGTAGTGTGATTGATCCAGAAATCATTGTGATTGGTGGTGGCGTTTCTAAAGCTGGAGATATCTTAACTTCAAGAATCAGTACATTCTTTAAAGAGTATGCATTTCATGCATGTAAAAATACACCAATCGTTTTGGCTAAACTTGAAAATGATGCCGGAATGTATGGTTGTGTAAAATCATTATTTTAATTCTACTAAAAATGCAAGGATTCAGCCTTGCATTTTTTCTATAATAATGGTGAGAATATACGAATAATGCTTAAAAATAAACCTTTCACAATATTCACATGGGTATCTTCTACTTGAATTTTTTTACAATGTTCTAATGTATCAAAAAAGTTTTGTTTCACATCCATGATCTTCTTAGATTTATACAATAAAGTGCCATTTTCAAAGTGTAGGTATAAGGAGCGATAATCTAAGTTGATTGTTCCTACTGTGGCATATGTATCGTCACAAATAAAGACTTTTGAATGTACAAAACCAGGCTCATATTCATAAATTTTAACGCCGCCTTGAATTAATTGTTTATAATATGTAGTTCCCATATCATGTACGATCTGTTTATCGGCAATACCGGGCATGATGATTCTAACATCAACACCTTTTTTAGCGGTATGAATTAATGTATTGATCATTTCTGAATCAATGATGAGGTAGGGGGTCATTATATATACATATTTATTGGCACTATTTAATAAATCCTCATAAACGGATTGTCCCGTCAATTCTTCATCTAACGGAGTCTCTGCATAAGGTGCAATATATCCATCAAACAAAGTTTCATCTACAACATCTTCATTTTTGAAAACAGAATAATCAAAGTCTTCATGACGTAAAGCGTTCCAGTTTGTTAGAAACATTACTAAATAAGACCAAACGGCTTTACCTTTAATACAAATGATATTGTCCATCCAATGACCATGTTTTACTTTCTTATTGATATATTCATCAGCTAAATTCGCGCCACCACTAAAGGCAACTTTACCATCAATAATCAAAATTTTACGATGATCACGATGATTCATAATCGTATTAATGATTGGGGAAATACGATTAAAAGAAACAGCTTTGATTCCTTTTTTCTCTAATTGTTTCGCATAAGAAGCGGGAAGTGTACCTAAAGATCCCATATCATCATACATGATACGTACTTCTACACCTTGTTTTACTTTTTCTTCTAAAATAGAAAGAATCGAATTAAACATAAACCCTTCTTCAATGATGAAATATTCCATAAAAATATAGTTTTCTGCCTTTTTTAGTTCTTCTAACATGACATTAAATCCATTTTCGCAGGGTGCATAATATTCAAAATCCGTATTTCGATAAATAGGGAAGCCCTCTTCATGTAAGAAAGCAAGCTGTGAGACATAGTCTGGATTATCGTTACGAATTTCATCAATAATCGATTCATCTTGTATATAGTTGCTAGATGCCTTTTTTTGTTCTTTAATAATATTGCGGAATGTTTTTCCAAACAACAAACTTAATAACATCAATACATACACAAATGTACCAAAGACAGGAAACAACATAATCAGAATAATCCACATAAGATCTGAAGATAGATGTCTACTTGTACGTACGATATTTAATACGATTAAAATGGATAGAATGTGTAAAACAATTTCAATAAAGACAAAAGACGTTGTTAGCCATTTAAATAGATTACAATATAATACAATTTCACCTAATGCGATGATGACTAAAGGAATAATTCTTCCAAGCCATATTTTTAATTTCATAAATATCCACTCATTTCTAGCATAAAGTAATATACCATTTTCACGAACAATAAAAAAGAGCCAACTATGATTGGGTAGGTCATGCTGGCTCGAAAAAATACATACCGAACAGGCCTAATCAGAAAGGAAAAGAAAAAACCTATCGGCAAAACATAGTATACCACTCGTGTTTTTGATTTAAAAGAAAAAACAATAAAAAATGAAACCCACACTAGGTTTCATAAAACAATTTATAAAAAGAGGAGAGAACTAGTGTATTAGTGTTTTTTTGAGGAGACTAGTTCTCAATCGACTGTTAGATGGAATCACACATGAGATAGTTGGCGTTGATTATGTGTGACGTATTATTATTGTTTGTTGGCTTATAAACATTCATCTAACTGTCGAAATTATACCATGTTTATCTGAAAAATAAATTGACATATGTCATATTTTTGAAAATATTTTCTGAAATATAGACGTTATTCCTTTATATAAGGCAACATCAACTTATTAATTTCTGAAACAGTTTTATTGCGAATTAAAATATCCGTATTCGAAGCTATTGTATATCCATACAATAAAGCAATCATACATTAATCAAGATCTTCACCTGACATCACTTCAAACACTGTTGATGTAACGCTTTGACTAGACAGTTGAAGAAAGAACTTTCAAATACATCTTTATGATCGGCTGTTAGATATCGTATTATACACTTATAGTTCGTATGGGATTGGTTATGGAAGCGTTTAATGTAAATTTTAGAATCAATTCCTGTGTACTTATTTGTTCAATAGAAACGAATTTACCATCACGCTTAAATGTAAGTCCTGCAGTGTTGCTGATGTAAAAAATTAAATGAATTATATAATTTGTACATTAAACTTGTACTTATTAACAAAGTAAAAGACCAATGCGAAAGAAAGGGTTTAAAAATTGCATTGGTCTATATATGCTAGATAAAATTGAGATGAGTTAAATAAAAAGGTTTCTTTATCTAGCATTGCCTAGTATATCACTATGTATTTGTGTTTGCAAACGATATGATTCTGATGAACTACTACACCTGATACGCTATAAAGAGACTTTATGTTTCTTAGTTTTTTGTGCTTTCACAAACAAACGAAGCAAACTTTGGAAGTTCTTAGTTTCATATTACATAAACAAGATATTTTGGTAAAAGAAGTTCTTAGTTTCATAATGAAGAAACAAGATAATTTCTTAAAAGAAGTTGTTAGTTTCATGAAAACAAGAAAAAATTTAAAAATTCGAGATATATTATGGACTAACTTCGTATAATATATCTTATGTTATATTTATAGAATTGAAATAAAGCAAATTTTTAAATTGGTCTACTTATTTTAATTTGTTTAAGATGACTTGAAATTCAAAAATATGTTTATATTTAAATTTTAACCCTCATTATGAGTTTTATATCACTATTATTTGAACAAATACATATAGTTATACGTTTTTTGATGTTTCACGAAAAATCATAGAGTCTTATTAATTTTCATAATATCGCATCCTCTGATTTGAATCGAGACGTACAGTTGTCCATCTTTTTGATTTTCACGGCAAATCACAGAGCCCACTAATCACGTGTTCTAACATAATATAAAGATCCTAATGCGACTTCTATAATAATATATGGGACAGCCATTAAATAAGCGGAATACGGATGTAGATCATCAGCAGCATACTGCATATCATTGATTTTTAGTTTGCCAGATTTGATTTCTTCAATCTTCGTTTTATACATATGAACACGATACGGACAGACTACAGCTAATACAATCATGATTAATAATAAGATGCGTCCTGGTTTTTTAAGGAAACTCATTTGTATCACTCCTAAATTTTTTATTAGTATATCACAAACTAGCATGTGAAACACTTCACAAATATTTTTTTAATTCTTCCAAACTATTCAACGCATCACGTCTACCTATGTCATAAATTTCTTGTAGATGACTTGGATCTTTTTCAATCATCGCACACGCAATTGGTTTAGAAGGTCGAATCACAAATATCTGTCCTTCCCTTTCAAGCTTATCGATTTTATCTAATGTTTCATTATATACAATATGTCTATTTTCTAAATCGTGTTGTAGATTTGGATATTCCTTAAATGCCTTCTTTATAAGATTTATATATTTCATTGGCTTTTTTCGATAGGTATGATCTCTTGTCAAAACTACAACTGTCTTCTTTGTTCTTTCCAACATCCAATCCACTGGAATCGAATCTGAGACACCACCATCTAATAATTCATATCCATCTAATTTAACAGGCTTTGAAACAATAGGAATCGATGACGATGCACGAATCCACTCAATATCTAGAGCATCTCCATTTTTAATTTCATGATATACAGGTTTTCCCGTACAAATATCTGTACATACAACGGTAAAACGCAATGGATTCTCTTTAAATACCTTTGTATCAAACGGATCCAATATCGTAGGCACGACCCCATACGCAAACTCTTTATTATAAAGATCTCCCGTTTTAATAAAACTCCTTAATCCTGAATATCTTGGATCTCTACAAAAACGCTTGTTGTAGCGCAAAGCTCTTCCAATCTGTTTAGATTTAATATTGCAGCCAAAGGCAGCACCTGCAGAAACTCCAACAACCTGGTTAAAATCAATGTGATTTTCCATAAATACATCGATTACACCACTAGTATACATACCTCGAAAGCCTCCGCCTTCAAGAACTAATCCTTTTTCTTCTAACATATACATCACCACAAAGATTATAAACAATGTGAACCAAAAAGAAAAGGACTTATTCAAGTCCAATCTTAAATGTGTTTGATTTTCCAAATGCCTTCGAATTCATATGAACCACAAAAGGCTTGGTGCTTTTATCCGTAAAATCAGGTGCTGCCTTTTCAAAATGGAATTCAATTTCTGTATTTACAGTCTGTTTTTTATCCAAGAAATACAATACATACCCAGTTACATCCGCTTTAAAACTTTGTGTTTTAGGCGCCATACCATTCGTTGTAAAATCATGACTTTTGATTTCATCCATATTTGCGAAATCATACTTGTTACTAAGATCGACACCTTCTAAAGTAGCACTCGGCGTTAAATATGGAACAATGATACGAGAATCCGTTTTATTCTTATAAGTAATCTTAATATTTTTTAATACTGTTTCCCCATTCTCATATACATAACTTGCTTTAGATGCATCTACACCAATCTGAAGTGTATCATCCTCAAAGAAAGTATATTTTGTATTCTTTGAATCGTTAACATTTTTATCACTAGCCTTACGAATATCAAAGGCTTTAAAAGGCAAGAACTGTTTCTTGTTGTTAAAAGAAAGACCCAAGTTTTTTTGATCATTGTTTGGAAATCCAATATATCCATAAATATACGTGTTTTGTCCCTTATTGATGATATAAGAAGGCGTAGACTGATATTTATCAATGACACTAATATCTTTTTCGTTGTCATCTGTTACGGTATAAATTAAATTCTTTGTGTCATACGGCTTTTTACCCTTATTTTCAACACTTGCCAAATAATAGTAGTACGTCGAATTATCTGTATCATTTGTGATGGTTAAAACATCCAACAATTGACAAGAAACATTCTTCTTTAATTCCACATTATTTTCTGGTTTAGAACAACCAAATAAAGATAAAGATAAAACACATACACACAGCATATATACTATTTTTTTCATGTTATTCTCCTATGGATTGCAGTTTTTACAAGGCGAATACCCCTGAGCGATTAATACATCTCTAGACTCACTTGACTCCAACTTATTTACATCATTCATCAAACGAACACTTGCACAAGTTGGCTTATGAAACTTATGTGTTTTTACATTTAAAACATAAGTAGAAGTATCCTCTGTAACTTTATATTCCTTTATAATATTGTCATTTGAGCGACTTGAATCGCCCGTTTTATAATCAATTGTGATACCTGGCTGTACGTTATAACAAAATACATTAAACGATACACCTTGTCCTTTATCTTCTACAGAATACGCCTCAATCTGTACACCATCCGCAATCAAATTATCACCATCATAAATAGGTGTAACCCGATATAAAACATGATGATTTGTCTTTTCTATGTAGTCAGATACTTCATTTTCAAACGGAAGCATACCCTCTACATTTAAATAGCGCGTACCCGTCATTAAGTTTTTACGATTCGCATTCTCACCCGTTAATTGATATCCAATCAAATGACAACGATTATATAAATACTTCCCATCAATTCCCTTATAACGCACTGTATGCCACCCTGCAGGCTTTACAGAACCAATACTTTCTCGCTTTTTTGTTGGCATTAGATCCTTCGACACATTCGCATACGCAACCTGTGGCCGATCTAAAGAATCTAGATTCGAGTACGATTCAAAACTCTTTGTATTCATATCCTTCGAACTAAATACAGGCTCATTATCATGTATTTCTACATAAGGATTGCCACTATATTCAGGTATCTCATCAATCTCATAAGCCGATATAGGCGTTATCAATGTCGATAGAACAATGAACATGGATATAATAAATTTTCTCATACGATTCCTCACATATTTGACATATATAATGTCAATATAACTTATATACTAAAACCATGAAAGGAGTGAGTGATAAAAAACATAGTACTTCATTATCGTTCGAGTCAAAAAATATAATAAACCCCTTATGTACTATGTTTTTAGATGTCTTATGACATCTTTTTTTTATATCTCTAATTTCTTAAATACAGCCTCACGAGCCATCTTTTCAAACTTATCTTCCAATGGCTTTAAATCACTATATTTAAAATTCGGATTTCTTTTTTGTAGTGCTTTTGAAATCACAAAATCAGCCACCTCAGGATTTTTTGGAAGTAAAGGACCATGCAAATAGGTACCTAGAATCTTTCCATCATAGAATCCTTCATAACCTGCATTAAAGCTGTTACCACAACCCTTCACAACTTTTCCTAAAGGATGCGTTACATTTAATGTTTGACCCCCATGATTTTCAAAACCAACGATACGCGTTTTTAAACCATCTAAATTTGCATCAATCACAACATTTCCAATACAACGACTACCAGCTTTTCCCGTATCCGTATAATAATCATAGAACTGTAAACCAGAAATCTTCTCATTGTTGGCCGCAATATAATATTGACCAAACAATTGATAACCACCACAAATCAAAAGCACAAAGGTCTTTTCATCTATGGCCTTCTTTATATTTTCTTTACGCGATAATAAATCTGGAATTAAACTAATTTGTTCCTTATCTGCACCACCACCTAAGAAAATCAAATCATATTCACTTAAATCTTTTTCTTCACCAATACCACAAGTATCCAGTTCAAAAGGAATACCACGATCTAAACAACGCTTCTTTAGAACCATCATATTTCCCTTATCCCCATAAAGATCCATGATATCATGATACATCCAAACTACTTTCATAGACCCATCTCCTTCTTGATCGCATTACGCGTAGGAAGTAATGCTGTATATGTCGCAATCGAATATGTCGTACGCTTTGTAGCTAATGCGGCTTTTACGGCAATATCCAAAGTATCGACAACACTTAAAGGACCTTTATAACCACCATAATAGATTCTTAAAGCCATATCATTTGCACGAAGACCCGTACAAATAATTTCCTTTGTACTATCCTTCATAATCTTTTCAAAGAAAGTATCATAGATCCAACTAACGTCCGTACCATCCTGCTCCCGATCATTCAATACGATCACAATTGTCTTATCCGAATCATCTTTTTCAATGACCTTCATAACTTCATTGGCTCCTGTAGGATTTTTAACCAAGTTTAAAATACAAGTTTGTTCCTTTGATGTGAATGTTTCATTTCTTCCCGCAGGCTGAGGCGCATGACTAAATACAGACTTAACACAATCTTGTGAAATACCATAATTTTTTGCGACATTCAATACAACGGCACAATTGTACATAGAATACATTCCTTCATATGGAGATTTATAATGTATTCCATCACTCGAAAATGTTTCTTTATCCAAATCAATATCTTTTAAACAAATGTCCATTTCCGGCGTTTGAAAATCACACTTTGAACAATGGAATTTACCAATATGTGAATATTGATAATAACTGTATTCAAGTCTTGCCCCACACTTAGGACAAAATTTTCCTTCACTTGCCTCTTTTGTCGTTGTAACCGAATACTTGTTCTCATCCATTCCAAAACAGGAGAATGAAGCGTTTTTCGCTACTAAATTGAGTCGTACGACATTGGGATCATTCGCATTTAAAATCATTCGACCCCTATATGCAGGCAATACCTTTTCAATCGAATCAATCAACTGTTCCATTTCACGAGCACGATCTAATTGATCACGAAAGAAATTATTGACTACAAAATCTGTAACCGGAATAAATGGAAGAATATGTCTTACATTCAATTCATCGCATTCTAGCACAACCGCATTGGCTTTGATTTCACCATTTAGTTTTGCGTGAGTCAACAACGTAGTGACAATCCCTGCCTTCAAGTTATCTCCCTTACGATTGGAAATCACGTTATATCCAGCCTTTTCAAACAAGTCTGTAATCATATTGGCTGTACTCGTCTTTCCATTTGTACCCGTAACCAAAATGACAGGACCATTAAATTTTAATTTCGATAATATATTCGCATCGACTTTACAGCCGATCGACCCAGGCATCGATCCACCCCTACCAATTAGGTGTAGCACCCAGGCACTAAGCTTTGTAGATAATATAGATAAAGTTTTCATAACTACTCCTTTTCCATACTCCCTTATTATACAACAATTGAAGTTGAATTTAAAAATTGAAACACATATAATATTGATGTTAGGAAAAAACTAACTAGAATAGGTGGAACAAATGAACGAATATTACCAATCTCCTCTTTCACAGAGATATGCATCTAAGGAAATGCAGGCATTATTTTCAAACGACAAAAAATTTACGACATGGAGAAGACTTTGGATTGCTCTTGCGGAGTCAGAAAAAGAACTTGGATTAGACATTACCGAAGAACAAATCGAAGAATTGAAAGCACACGCTTTAGATATCAACTACGATGTCGCAAAAGCCAGAGAAAAAGAAGTACGTCATGATGTTATGTCACACGTATATGCGTATGGAGTACAATGTCCAAAAGCTAAGGGAATCATTCACTTAGGAGCTACTAGCTGCTACGTTGGTGATAATACAGATTTAATTATCATGCACGAAGCTTTAGAGCTTGTACAAAAGAAAATCGTCAATGTATTAGAAAAATTAGAAGAATTCGCATTAAAATACAAAAATATGCCATGTCTTGCGTTTACTCACTTCCAGCCAGCTCAGCCAACCACTGTAGGTAAAAGAGCTAGCTTGTGGGCACAAGACTTATATATGGACTACATTGAAATCCAACATTTATTAGACAATAAAAAATTATTAGGATGCAAAGGTACAACAGGTACACAGGCAAGCTTTATGGAATTGTTTGAAGGAGATACAGACAAAGTTAAAGCTTTAGACAAAAAGATTTGTGAAAAATTAGGTTACGACCAATATTTCGCAGTCAGCGGACAAACATATACTCGTAAATATGATACACAAGTATTACAAGTTTTAGTTCAAATTGCACAAAGCGCACACAAATTCAGTAATGATATTCGTTTATTACAACATATGAAAGAAATCGAAGAACCATTTGAAAAATCACAAATCGGTTCAAGCGCAATGGCCTACAAACGTAACCCAATGCGTTCTGAAAGAATGGCAGCACTAGCTAACTACATCATTGCCGATTCCATCAATCCTGCAATTACGGCAAGTACACAATGGTTTGAAAGAACATTGGATGATTCCGCAAACAAACGTATTTCGGTTGCCGAAGCCTTCTTAGCTACGGATGGATTATTAGATCTTTACTTAAATGTAAGTGATGGTTTAGTTGTATATCCAAAAGTTGTAGAAGCTAACTTATTAAAAGAACTACCATTCATGGCTACAGAAAATATTATGATGGACGCTGTTAAAGCCGGTGGAGACCGCCAAGAATTACACGAATTGATTCGTCAACACTCAATGGCAGCCGGTCGTGTAGTTAAAGAAGAAGGTAAACCTAACGATTTGATCGACCGTATTGCACAAGATCCAAAATTTGGAATGACAAAAGAACAAATTCTTTCCATCATGAAACCAGAAAACTTTGTTGGAAGATCTCCAGAGCAGACAGTAGAGTTCATTACAGAATACGTTCAGCCTGTTCTTGACGAGAATAAAGACATTCTTGGAATGAAAGCAGAGATTAATGTATAAAAATACAGAAACTTCGGATTGACATGCTAGAAAGAAATCCGTATAATACTAAGGGTTATCGGCAACGATAACCCTTAAGTTATGTAATTTATAAAAACAGGAGAAAGAATAACCCTTAAAGTTTGGAAAGGTGGTTGTCAGTTGAGTAGCAAAGATACAAAAGAAACGAATGTACTTGCCCAGGCTTCAATATTGATGGTGGCAGGTATCGTGACAAGGATTATCGGTGTATTATATCGAAGTCCGGTTACAAGTATTATAGGTGATGAAGGTAATGGATATTATAGTATTGCTGTGAATATTTATACGATGATATTATTGATATCTTCCTATAGTATTCCTATGGCAGTTTCCAAGGTGGTTTCGGCCAAGATGGCGGTACATCAGTATAAGATTGCACATAAGGTATTTAAATGTGCACTTATATATGTTCTGGTAATAGGTGGGATTGCCAGCCTTATTACTTTTTTTGGAGCCTCTGTATTAATTCCTTCGAATCAGCCTAAGGCGATTCCTGTACTTCGTATTTTAGCTCCAACTATCTTTTTCTCCGGATTTTTAGGGGTATTCCGTGGATATTTTCAGGCACACAGGACAATGATTCCGACTTCGCTTTCTCAGATTGTAGAGCAGGTGGCTAACGCAGTCATTAGTATCGGGGCTGCCGTATTCTTTATTCATGCATTTGCAGGTGGGGATGCCGATAAGATTCCAGTATTTGGTGCGATGGGAAGTGCCGCAGGTATTGGGGCAGGTGTTATAACCGGTCTCTTATTTATGTTGTTTATTTACTCCTGTAATAAAAAATATTTTAAAAAAGAAATTCAAAAAGATGATACGGGTGTTGACAGTTCCTATAAAGATATCTTTAGGATTATCTTTATGATGGTAACACCGGTAATTTTAAGCACGTTTGTCTACAATATCAGTACGGTAGTTGACCAGACTTTATTTATGGATATTATGGGATTTAAAAGAATGGCTTCTGAAACAGCGGCCTCTTTATATGGCGTGTTCTCCGGAAAATACTGGGTGCTCATCAACGTGCCGATCGCGCTTGCAAATTCTATGTCTACTGCTATGATTCCTGCAATTTCCGGCAGTTATGAGTTGAAAGACTATAAAAAATGCAGGGGGCATGTAAGG
>ERZ827498.4299-NODE-4299-length-11280-cov-4.170245_pt1 | contig 11280 bp, 8 predicted proteins | sample MGYA00519865_ERZ827498 | MGnify/ENA primary metagenome ERZ827498 (study PRJEB31778, sample SAMEA3449328) | human gut metagenome | biome: human gut; feature: human-associated habitat; material: faeces | place: United Kingdom | collected 2010/2012 ...
GAGGCTCTTTGACAGCCTCATTAAGCCTCTTTGACGACCTCAAAGAGGCTTAATGGCAAAAGAGGGGTGTATTTAAGAACCATTAACATTTCGCGATTAGGTTTTAACTATAATTTCGTACATTATGAAAGAACAAGGCCTTGTTTGCTATCTTTCTGTCATTCTGTATATTTATGCAAAACCTGGGTAAAAACGCTCCCTTTTTAACATTCTTGCATCCTTTGCAAAGCATGTTTGAAAGCGCAAACACCATCATTTAAAGATTGTAAACATGCAATTAGCAAAGCGCAAACATGCCATTTACGATGCGCAAACATGGCATTTGCGATGCGCGAAAACAATAAACTTTGCGAATGTTCATTTACACGCTCATAAGCAGTTCTGCGACCTCTTCAGGAGTGTTGAAGAGAATTCCGTCTTCGAGTTCAGAGTCGGTTAACTCGTTGAGCAGTTCTTTGGCATCGCTTTCTGTTATCTTAGCGAGACCGTCAACGTCTTTGATTTCAAGCATGGCCTTCAATATTGCGGCCTTATATTCTTCTATTGTCATAATTTTTCACCTTTCTTTTTCTCTTTTCTTTTTCACTTTTCCCTTAAAAAGATTTTTCGTTTTTCACTTTTCCCTTAAAAAGGCGTGAGCCTTTTTTTTACCTTTTTACCTTTTTACCTTTTTACCTTTTTACCTTTTTACCTTTTTACCTTTAAAATTTCCTTTTTACCTTTAAAACTCTTCCTCATTCAGCACGATGTCTATCATGATCTTACGTTCAGTAAGGCTGATGCCATACTTGCTGAGCAGGTCAGCGTCCTTGGTAAAATCTTCAACCAGACGGTAGTTTCTTGATTTCGTTGGCTCACAGCGTCGCCCTTGCTTTTTAGCCGCCTCTTTGGCTTGGGCTTCTTCTTGTTCGCAAAGGTTGCAGTATTTGCGCAAGAGAGCAACGGCACGCGCCACGTCCCTTGACAGCCAATGAGCATAGGCAGCGTTGAGACGGTCGGCAGACACGGCATCGGGTTGCGACAGCAGACGCGTGTAGATGTCGATGGCCTTGTCAAAGTGGCCTTGCAACATCATGCACCACGCGAGCACACGTCGCACGTTGGCATTGTTCGGATGCTCATAATCGAGCTTATAAAGAAGCTTGGTACCCTCTTCTACCACCTTGTTTGGCCGAGCCTCAACCTTGCCGCCAAGAGAAGACGCTGCACCACATGAAGAAGCACCACATGAAGAAGCACCACATGAAGAAGCATCACATGAAGAAGCACCACATGAAGAAGCATCACATGAAGAAGCATCGCATGAAGAAGCATCACATGAAGCATCATCGCATGAAGAAACATCACATGAAGAAGCATCACATGAAGAAGCACCACATGAAGAAGCATCGCATGAAGAAGCATCACATGAAGCATCACCACATGAAGAAAAAGCATCGCTGCTCATCAGGCACACGGCGAGGTTGAGCTGATAGCTAAAGCTGTCGGGATGCATGGCGAGCAGACGGCGGTAGATAGCCACAGCCTCGCCGAAACGTTTGAGGCTCATGCAGCAATGGGCCATGCCACGCAGCGACTCCTCCGTGTGCTGATCCTCAGGCACGGATGCAAAGAGGTCGTAGGCCTCCTGCCATTTGCCGTCAGTCATGGGAACCAACGCAAGGAAGCGCACCAGGCGAGGGTTTTGTGAAGACTTGTAACAGATGGCCATGCTCATGATTTCCCGCATCATTTTGCGTTTGAGCAAGAAGCCGCAGAGCGCAACGGCATTCTCCTCCATCTCAGGACACGCCAGCAGCTTATATGACATGAACAACGCATTGCCGTCGTTGTCTTCCAATTCGTCAAGAATGAAGGGATTGAGAAAATCGCGCTTCGACCTGTACAGACGGAAGAAACGATACAGGCTCTGCAGATATGACCGACAGATATAAGCCGGATCCTCCTGATCATCCTTGCTCACGGTCGGTCCGAACGTTGCGTCCGAGTTGAGCATCTCCTTGATGTTGTCGGGCATACGGTCCATGATCTGCGCTATGGCCAGAGCGAACGAATATTTGTCTGAGTCGCAGAACGGCCCGTTCTCCATAAGGTTGTTAAGGAACGTGCTGCCTGCCAGTCTCTCACGCGCCGCGCCAAAAGCCGGGTGAGCGGCGTTGAACGGCGCAAACCAGTTGCACAGGTCGTAGAAGAACGGGAAGGTTTTCATTTTTGAGAACCCGCCGAAATAGATGTCAGACCCCTGCTTCTGCATGTCCATCATCTTACGATATTTCCGTTCCATCTCCTCCATGTCGCGTTCTGCCGTGTTAGGGTCCATGATGTCCTTCATGGGGTCGTCCTCCTTCTCCACGATGCCGAGACGTGTCATCTGCAGGTTCGTGTTTTTTATGAGCGTCGGCATGATGTTGCGCTGAATCTCCTCGTTGTCGGCATCGGCGTTGCAGCAGAAGAGCATCTGCATCTGCATGTCGAGCATCTGCTTCAGCGTGGTCTTGTCTGCCAGCATCGCCTTAATGCGTTCCTGAACAAATGGGAAGAGGCGTGGTCCTCGGGGGTCGTAGGGAAGAGAGAGGACCCATCCCACGAGCGCCCTCATCTTCAGCACCTTGTCTGTGGCCCTGACATAGACCTCAGCCAGCATGTCCCATTTGTAAGGGTCGTTCACGTTCATCGTCGCCAGCATGACCGCCGACACCAGGAGCAGCGCATCGTCACGGTCGATGGTCGGCGAGAGCAGCAGATCGGCAAAATCGGCCGCCCGCCTGTCGTTCCACATAGGTGCCACCAAGAGCGCGTTGAAGAGCTGCTTCATGTAGGCATGATGGTCGGCCATGAGCTTCTCCATCTTCGCCTTCCTCGTGCTCTCAGGCTCAAAAGCCATCATGGCCATGTCCTGCACATAAGCCTCGAGCACCGTGCGCACGGCATCGGGATGAGCCTCTGTCTGCTGTGCCGACGCGCGGGCATAGGCAAAGGAAGAATATTTCTTCACCTTTTCCTCTATAAGGACATCCAAACTTGCGCCATAGACCTTTCTCGTGATGTCGGCATAGACCTCATCGATCTTGTCGTCACGCAGTCCGCGCATCATGGCATCTTGCATCAGCCGGTAGTCGTTTTTCACATCCTCATAACGGGCAACGATATATCCGGGCAGCTTGTCCTCGGCAATGGTTTCTTTCATCGCCCTCAGAGCCTTACCCACATTGTGCTTGGCTATTAACGGAATGTATATTTCGTAGAATGACATGTCGGTTCCTATTTTATTGTGGTTTTTGCAAATGCTGCCGCCTTGTCTATGTTCTCCTGTTGTGGTTTTGCCACATGCTGAAACTTCGATTTGGGCAGAGCGTTTATTGTTCTTTTGTCAATTTTATAATATTTCTGCAGCAAGGCAGAATAATGCTTCAGGCCGTTCCTGTTCAACGAGTCGCAGGCCATGTTGTAAGCCTTGATGAAGGCGGTAAGCTGCTTGCGCCGGCGCGCATCAGCCACAGCCTTTTTCTTGAAAGCCACCACTCCGAGCGAAAGCTTCTTGTCTCTGCTGTCAGCCATCACACGGTGACCTTGCAGTCGGGCAGCCGTTGCCAACGGTTCAGTGAGCCACACGGCGTCCATCTCGTTGTTGAGGAGCATGCGCAAGCGAATCTGCACATCGTTTATCTGCACGTTATAGACCTGCGACTTTGTCTTCACGCCCTCAAACACGAGTTGCGAGAGACAGTCGGTAGCCGAAAAGCGCGTCATGGCAATCATCTTGTCGCCCATCTGGTCAAGCGCCTTAAGACGCGCCTTGTGGTTTGAGAGCAGCTGCCAGTAGGTACCCGTTGAGGAGACATACTGCATGGGGGTGCCCATGAGCCTGAGGCGCTCCGTCCTCACGAGGTCAGACACCATGCCGTCGGCAGCCCCGCGCATGAGCGCCTGGTCACAGTCGATCTGTGCATTGAAGATTTTGAGGTGCACGTCAACGCCGAGCGTGTCGAAAAGGCGCTCATCCTTAGCCAGATACACGGGCAGACAGTCGAGGGTAGGCACCACCGCCACCTTAAGGGCCAGCGAGTCGATGCGTTGCAACTCGAGCTGTTGCTCTCTGTCAATGCGCTTCTTTGCCTCATACGAATTGCCGCAAGAGACGACCGTAAAGACCGCCAATATGTAGAACAGGATTTTTTTCATAGGGCAAAAATAGCAATAAATTTTGACACGAAGAAAATTATTCGTACTTTTGTATGATTTAGTTAAGCTAAAGGCCAACTTGGCACGATTTGAGAGAAACAATTATGGCAAAAGACAGAACAGCATATGTTTGCAGCAACTGCGGACAGGAATCGGCAAAATGGATAGGCAAATGTCCGAGCTGCGGACAATGGAACACATTCAAGGAGATACGCATAGCAGCGTCCACACCGTCGACCATAGCCAGCTCCAAGGGCTATCACGACGCGCCGGGCGGACGTGGCGGCAAGGCCAAGCCCGTGAAGCTGCGCGACATACCCGTTGACGACGAGCCGCGCATAGACATGCACGACGACGAGCTGAACCGTGTGTTGGGTGGCGGACTGGTGCCTGGCAGCATCGTGTTGCTGGGTGGCGAGCCCGGCATTGGCAAGAGCACGCTCACCCTGCAGACCATCCTCAACATGCCGGAGCGGCGCATCCTGTATGTCAGCGGCGAGGAGAGCGCCCATCAGCTCAAGATGCGTGCCCACCGCATAGGCAGGCAACTGCCCTCGGCAACCGCAGGCACCGACCACGACAACGTGACCATTCTCTGCGAGACCTCCCTCAACGACATCTTTGAGAACATCAAGGAGGTGGGGCCGGAGCTGGTGGTCATCGACTCTATACAGACCATCGCCACCGATGCCGTGGAGAGCAGTCCGGGCAGCATAACACAGGTCAGAGAGTGTGCCGCCGCCCTACTCCATTTCGCCAAGTCGACAGGCATACCCGTCATCCTTATCGGACATATTAATAAGGAGGGCACGCTTGCCGGTCCGAAGATTCTGGAACATATCGTCGACACGGTCATACAGTTTGAGGGCGACCAACACTACATGTACCGCATCTTGCGCTCCATAAAGAACCGTTTCGGCAGCACCTCCGAGCTCGGCATCTACGAGATGCAGCAGACGGGCCTGAGACAGGTCAGCAATCCCTCCGAACTGCTTCTTAGTCAGGACCATGACGGTCTGTCGGGCGTGGCTATAAGTTCTGCCATCGAGGGTGTGCGACCCTTCCTTGTCGAGACCCAGGCCCTGGTGTCGTCAGCAGCCTATGGCACCCCCCAGCGCTCTGCCACAGGCTTCGACCAGCGCCGTCTGAACATGCTGCTTGCCGTTCTGGAGAAGCGCGTGGGCTTCAAGCTGATGCAGAAGGACGTGTTCATAAACATTGCCGGCGGCCTTCGTGTCACCGACCTGGCCATGGACCTCAGCGTCATTGCCGCCGTGCTGTCAAGCAACGTCGACACCCCCATCGAGTCGGGTTGGTGCATGGCCGGCGAGGTTGGCCTTAGCGGTGAGGTGCGCCCCGTGAACCGCATTGAGCAACGCATAGCCGAGGCAGAGAAGTTGGGCTTCAGCGACATGATCATCCCAAAATATAACATGCAGGGTCTGAATGCAGAAAAGTTTAAGATCTCTCTCCATCCTGTGCGCAAGGTTGAAGAGGCGCTTCGCGTTTTGTTTGGATAGAATTGCTTGGATAAAAATTCAAAACTGAACAATTCAAAATGCGCGAATCGCACAATTCAAAAATCAAAATTCAATAATCAAAACTGCGCCAGCTGGCGCAACAATTCAAAAATCAAAATTCAAAATTCAAAAATCATGAAAGATAGTATAATAATAGTGAGCGGCGGCATGGACAGCATCACGCTGCTCTACGACTGGAAAGACCGTATTGCCCTCGGCATCTCGTTCGACTATGGCAGCAACCACAACGCAAAGGAGATTCCTCTTGCCAAGATGCACTGTGAGCGTCTGGGCATCAAGCACATAACCATTCCGTTGGAGTTTATGCACCAATATTTCAAGAGCAGCCTGCTCGAAGGAAGCGACGCCATTCCTGAGGGCCATTATGCCTCAGAGAACATGAAATCGACGGTGGTGCCTTTCCGCAACGGCATCATGCTGTCGGTTGCCATTGGCATTGCCGAGAGCAATAATCTTAAGAACGTGCTCATTGCCAACCACGGCGGCGACCACACCATCTACCCCGACTGCCGTCCCGAGTTTATCGACGCCATAGACAAGGCGGCGCAGGCTGGCACATACGTCGACGTGCATGTAGTGGCTCCTTACACCAATATCACAAAGACCGACATCGCGCGACGTGGTGCTGCTCTCGGCATCGACTACACCGAGACATGGAGCTGCTACAAAGGTGGCGACAAGCAATGTGGCAAGTGTGGCACATGCGTGGAGCGCAAGGAGGCGCTACGCGATGCGGGAATTGAAGACCTGACGGAATATGAAATCTAGCTTGCGCAGCTAGCTTGCTGTGCAAGCTAGAATTTTGAGTTTTGAATTTTGAGTTTTGAATTATCGGCTTTCAGCCGATTTTGAATTATTTAATTTTGAATTATTAATTTTTGAATTATTAATTTTGAATTATCGATTTTTGATTTTCCCAATTCAAAATTGAATAATTCCTAATTGCGGCAAAGCCGCAATAATTCAAAAATTAAAAATCAAAATTCAAAATTGCGCGAAGCGCTTCGCGCAACAATTCAAAACTCAAAATTCAAAACTCAAAATTCCAGCTTGCGCACATTTCCTTAGCTAAAAAACTATAAAAGAGAAATTCTTGGGAAAAAAGACAACATCTTTCAACTTTTATTCGTAATTTTGTAGGCAAAGAAGAGATTACCCGCTTAGTTGGATTAAACCCACTTATTTAGGAAATATACTCACTTATCACTTATTAAAAATAAGAAAAAGAAATGAAAATCGCAGATTTCAATTTTGCCGGTAAGAAGGCAATTGTACGCGTTGACTTCAACGTGCCCTTGGACGAGAACGGAAACGTAACTGACGACACCCGTATTCGCGGTGCCCTGCCCACCCTTAAGAAGGTGCTGGCCGACGGTGGTGCACTCATCATGATGAGCCACATGGGCAAGCCCAAGGGCAAGGTTAACCCCAAACTGTCTCTGAAGCAGATCGTTCCTAACGTATCTAAGGCCCTCGGCGTAGACGTTAAGTTTGCTGAGGACTGTGGCAACGCAAGCGAGGCTGCTGCCGCCCTGAAGTGTGGCGAGGCTCTGCTGCTCGAGAACCTGCGCTTCTATCCCGAGGAGGAAGGCAAGCCCGTAGGCGTAGAGAAAGGCACACCCGAGTATGACGAGGCAAAGAAGGAGATGAAGGGCCGTCAGAAAGACTTCGCAAAGAAGCTCGCTTCTTACGCTGACGTTTACGTTAACGACGCCTTCGGTACCGCTCACCGCAAGCACGCTTCTACAGCTGTTATCGCCGACTCGTTCGACGCTGACCACAAGATGCTGGGCCTCCTCATGGAGAAAGAGGTTACCGCTATCGACAACGTGCTGAAGAACGCTCAGCACCCCTTCACCGCTATCATCGGCGGTTCAAAGGTAAGCTCTAAGCTCGCCGTTATCAAGAACCTCCTCGACAAGGTTGACAACCTCATCATCGGTGGCGGTATGGGTTACACCTTCATCAAGGCACAGGGCGGCCACATCGGCGAGTCTCTGCACGAGGACGACCTCATGCCCGAGGCACTGAACGTTATCGCTGCTGCCAAGGAGAAGGGTGTAAACCTGAGCCTCTCTGTAGCTACCGTTGCTGCCGACGCTTTCTCTAACGATGCTAACCGCAAGGTGGTTGACATCTACAACATTCCTGACGGATGGGAGGGCATGGATGCCTCTGAGGAGAGCCTCGAGAACTGGAAGAAGATCATCCTCTCTTCAAAGACCATCCTGTGGAACGGTCCTGTAGGCGTGTTCGAGATGGAGAACTTCGCTCACGGCACTGGCGAGATTGCAAAGTATGTTGCTGAGGCTACTCAGGAGAACGGTGCTTACTCACTCGTAGGTGGTGGCGACTCTGTTGCTGCTGTCAACAAGTTCGGTCTTGCCGACAAGGTAAGCTATGTTTCTACTGGTGGTGGTGCCATGCTCGAGGCTATCGAGGGCAAGGTGCTCCCCGGCGTTGCTGCAATCAAGGGCGAGTAAAATTAAAGCTCACAACTGCTCTTAGCAGATAAACAATAAGCGGCATATACCTTCAAAGCTTAGGTATATGCCGCTTTTCTTTTGTCAACGGGTTGCGCGAAGCGCAATATTGATGACTGGAGCCAATCTATAAAAGCAGGCTCCACCAATCTGTTAGTGACAATTTAATCTTTCTCCTCCTCCTTCACATATTTCTTCTCGTGCACCGTCACCTTAACCTTACTTATGCGGCGCTCCTCAATGGCCATCACCTCAAAGGTGTAGTTTTTATAATCGATCTTCTCGTGCATGCTGGGGAAGTCGCCCTTGATCTCAAGGAGCAATCCGGCGAGCGTGTCGGCATCACCCTCAACGTCAGCAAACTCGTCGTCATCAACGTTAAGGTCCTTGCAGAAGTCGGTGAGCAACGTCTTGCCCTCAAAGAGATATGTGTTGTAGTTGAGCTTCGAGTAGTTCTTTGTGTCGTCATCATACTCGTCGTTGATCTCACCCACAATCTCCTCCAAGATGTCCTCAAGAGTGACGATGCCGCTGGTGCCGCCAAACTCGTCAACCACGATGGCAATGTGGACCTTGTTCTCCTGAAACTCGCGCATGAGGTCGTCGATCTTCTTGGTCTCAGGCACGAAATAAGGAGGACGGATAAGGCTTTGCCAACGGAAGTTGGCTGGCTTCGACAGGTGCGGCAGCAGGTCCTTGATGTAGAGCACGCCGCGCATGTTGTCCTCGTTTTCCTGATAGACGGGAATGCGACTGTAGTTGTTCTCCACAATACATTTCAGCACATCAGCAAAACTGCAACTGATGTCGAGGTCGACGATGTCCTGACGACTGGTCATCACCTCCTTTGCCGTCTCGTCGCCAAACCTGATGATGCCTTTCAGCATGCTCTGCTCGTCTTTGATGTCGTTCTTGTCGGTAAGCTCCAGCGCCTGCTCCAGATCATCCACACTCAACACATGGTTCTCCTTCTGCACCACCTTCTCTGCCAAGATGCCACTACGCAGCAACACCGTCTCAAGAGGCCAGAAAAGGCTACGCATGATCATGATGCCTCCCACCGAGCGACGACAGAAGCCAAGCGGATTCTGACGGCTGAACACCTTCGGCATAATCTCGCCGAAGAGCAGCAGAAGGAACGTCAGCAGCACGGTTATGCACAAAAACTGTAGCCACACAGCGTTGCCAAAGTTGATGAGCTGTCCAAAGATATAATTGCACAGCATGATGATGGTCACGTTGACGAGGTTGTTGGCAATGAGAATGGTTGCCAACGTGCGCTCACTGTCATCACGCAGCAGCTGTATCTTCTTGTCGCGCGACGACTTAGAGGAGTTAAGTTCAGAGATGTCGCTTGGCGACAAACTGAAAAATGCTATCTCTGAGCCACTGGCAAAGCCAGAGAGACCCAGCAGCACCAAGGTGAGCACACAGGCCACAGCCACACCAACAGACATGGTGCCGAAGCTCACCTCGGAAAATGAATTTATAAGATAATCTATTGTTGTCATGATGATAAAAAATAAAGCCAAAGCCCCACCCCCGCGCCGCTTCGCGGCTAACCCCTCCCCTTAGGGAGGGGAGTAGAATGCCTTGGCTATTGAAAGCCCCCACCCCCGCGTACCTTTTAAAAAGGCTATAGGATTTTCGTTTTTCTCTTTTCCCTCAAACAGCCTTGGCTATAGGATTTTTCACTTTTCGTTTTTCTCTTTTCCCTTAAACTGGCGCCAGCCTTTTTTTACCGTTAAATGCGAGAGCTATTGAATTCTTCGTTCTTCACTCTTCGTTCTTCACTCTTCGTTCTTCGCTCTTCGTTCTTCACTCTTCGTTCTTCACTCTCAACGGCGTCAGCCCTTTTTTTACCTTTTTACCTTTAAAACGGCAGGTTCGAGTCGTCGGTTTCGGGTTCTGTTTGTGCTGATGCTGAAGGCTGTGATGCTGCAGGCTGAGCAGCCTGTGGTGCTGCGGCTTGACCGCCAGCAGGTTTGGGCGTAAGCAGCTCCATGTTGTCGGCATAAATCTCGGTGATATATTGGCGCTGTCCCTTACGGTCATCGTAGCTACGATAGCGCACCTTACCCTCAATGAACACCTTGTCGCCCTTGTGAAGATAACGTTCGGCAATCTTGGCAAGATTCTTCCATAACACGATGTTGTGCCAGTCGGTACGGTCGGGCACCTGTGTGCCGTTGGGCAGCGTGTAGCCACGTTCGGTTGTGGCAAGCGGAAACTGTGCCACCGCTTGGTCAGCATCATAATAGCGCACCACGGGGTCTTTGCCGAGGTTGCCAATAAGCATCACTTTGTTCATAATCGTAAGAATTTATAAAAAACACAAAGTGCATGAGCCTGCAACATTGGCCGTCTGTTCTTTGGAGCGGCCGCGATGCAGGCACATGCACATGCTTTGTTCACATTTATTTATTTCCACATTCCAAGATACTTGAAATGGAAGTTTTTTCCTTTAGCCGAAGGAAACTGCGATCGTGTGTCGACACGCCCACGCAGATGATCAACGATGCGGTTGTAGCAGTCGATGCCCGACATTGCCTTACACTGCACCACGAAATGGGTGTCACGATACTCGTGCTTGCCTGTTGCAGGAATCATAACCACACGTTTGAAGTCGAGCGCACCCTCATACCATCCCGGACGTTCCTCGTTAAGACGTGTTATGACGTTTGTTGTGAGGTCACGCTTGTCCATGACAGGAGTGTTCTGCTGAGGCATGGTGTGCAACGCCTTCTTCTGCTTGAAGTCGAGCATTGTTGCTGCCGTGGTCTTGATGATAATAAAATAGACACGCTGACGCACCTTATATCTCTTGGGGTAGAAAACATCACTGGCCACATAATCGCGGATGTCGTTCTCGATATTTGCATTCATCCCTATTTCGGGTATAGAGCGTAAAAAATCAATTGCGTCATCTACATTATGAACCAATATTTCATTATCAAAATATCGTAAATATAAATTCATCGGAAAAATAATGTCTTTCTGTGGAAAAATAATAAAAAATTTGAGCGGAAAACGGGACTCGGACCCGCGACCCCAACCTTGGCAAGGTTGTGCTC
>ERZ827498.4301-NODE-4301-length-11273-cov-4.646728_pt1 | contig 11273 bp, 5 predicted proteins | sample MGYA00519865_ERZ827498 | MGnify/ENA primary metagenome ERZ827498 (study PRJEB31778, sample SAMEA3449328) | human gut metagenome | biome: human gut; feature: human-associated habitat; material: faeces | place: United Kingdom | collected 2010/2012 ...
GCTTCCTTTCATATTAAACATGTGACAAACATACATAAAAATCTCCAAAAGAGCACATTCCTTTATACAAAAAAATAGTCCCTTCGTATTTGTTATATATGGAAAACAAATACGAAGGGGAGAATTTATTTACTCAATGCTATTGAAGATTTTATCTGCCACTGATTCAAATAATAGCCTTAATCTGAATTCTTTTTTACCAATTCAATCATATAGCTATAAGTATATTTCTTGTCAAGCAAGCGATATTCATTGTGCGGATACATTCCCCAACTATTATCTCCGCCTAATCCGCGCTGCTTCAGGTCAACGTGCAAGAAGATATTTTTTTGCGGAACAATGTCGATAGTATGCTGCAATTTACGGGTCAGGCCGGGATCAAGGTCTTCCGGTGAGAAATGCAAAGCGGAAAATGCGATAGGTTGCAAGCCTGTAATTCTCACTCCTTGCCCTTCGCTATCCAATAAGGACAGCCAACGAACATCTGTTTTATTTCCTGTTTCCTGCGGACGTATATACCAATAGAATTGATTTTCTACCTTATCCTCATATCGTCCGATGAAGGCCCCCGAATAACGGTCGATATAGTTCTCAAAAGGCCCTCTACCGTAATAGACCAAGTTTTCATAAGGTTGATGCAATTCCATACGCATACCAAAACGGGGAAGTTCGGGAAGTTTCGTTCCTGTCAGGTCGATACTGCCTGTCACAACAATAGCACCATTATTACAGATCAAATATTCCATCATATAAGGAACCTGAATATCATTTAATATCCAATCAATCCTGATGGATAATCCTTTTTCATTCTGTTCGTCTATTGTCACTTTCTTCACATAGCGGTTGACATGGGCCGTCCGCCAGACACCTGCCAAAACGGGCATTTTATTCCCAAAATCATTATCTATCGGAGCACGCCAAAAGGCTGGTTCGGGATATTGCCTGATAGGTTGCTTACCATTTATCATATAATCAAACAAGATTCCCTTTTTCAAATCAATCTTACCAGAAACGCCCCCCGATTGAAAAGACAAAATATTATCTTTTGTTTCATAAGATAGTTTTCCCGAACAAGGCGGAAGCGATGTGAAGAAACTACTTTTATTTAATTGCATCTGCTCTCTAGCTACTTCATAACCGGCAGGTACTAAATCGGTAGCAACCCGGGTGTGCGCATAGAGATTAAGGAAATACTCATTCCCGTCTTCCGGAATAACAGGAAGAGATAAACGTATCTCTTTCTCTTCGTGAGGTATTAAATCAACGTTGAAATCCCCTGTAGATATTTTTTCTCCGTTTTTGTATATTTCCCATATAAAAGCATACTCATCCAGATTGGTAAAGTCATAACGGTTTTTAATGGAAATAATTCCTTTCCCCAAGTCTTTTGCGCTAAACTGAATGTACTGATACACTTTCTTCACTTCATACGCTTGTGGTTTGGGAATACCATTGGCAGAAATCAAACCGTCAGTTCCCGTGTTTAGTTCCCCTTTTTTATCTTCCAGCCATTTATAGCTCCCCATCTTACCATTATACGTCCAATAAGTACGTCCGTCTCTTGGTTCGGTCTTTACCTTAAATCCCTGATCCATAAAATCCCAGATAAAACCGCCCTGCAAGTTAGGGCTGTCATAAATAATATCCCAAAGGTCTTTAAAATTGCCATTGCTGTTTCCTTGGGCGTGAGCATACTCACACATGATAAACGGTCGCTGTTTGCCGGACTTCCGATATTCTGTTATTTTCCACATATTGGGATACATCGGACAGACAACATCTGTATTCCAATCCTCCCAAGCCTGCTCGAACTGTACAAAACGACCGGGATCATATTTCTTCAAGCGCTTATACTCATCGTGGAACACGATTCCATTACCACATTCGTTTCCTAATGACCATCCGATGATACATGGATGATTTTTATCCCTTTCCACCATTCGGGTGATACGGTCGACGTGGGCTGCATACCATTCGGGACGATAAGCAGGATGCGGAATGGTATCTTTAAAATAAGGAACCGAACCCATTCCATGAGTTTCAATATTGGCCTCATCCACTACATAGATACCATATTGATCACACAATTGATAGAATAACGGATGATTGGGATAATGACTGGTACGAACAGCGTTCATGTTCAGTTGTTTAATCAGTCGCAAATCATTCATTATGATTTCGCGGGTCTGCACATGTCCCAACGTATCATTGTGTTCGTGACGGTTGACACCTTTTATATAGGTGGGTACACCATTTACCAGTAGCCGTGTATTCTTAATCTCAATGCGACGGAATCCGACTTTATGAGCCACTACCGTCTGTTGCTTGTCGTCATTGGCTCGAAGTGTCAGAATACAGGCGTAAAGCGAAGGGTGTTCAGCGCTCCATTTCCGTACATTGCGCACAGTGCCTTCGAAAGTAAGTGTAGTACTTATATCTGAGATACAATATGCTTTCTGCGCAGATAAGACAGTCTTCCCCCCTGCGTCCTTCAATTCGAGTGTAAGTGTCCCTTTTTGTAGAGTTGCATTAGCATTGAACGAACGCAAGTCTACAGTAGCCCGGAATTGCCCGTGTCGGTAGGTATCGTCCAGTCCTGCATGCAGAAAGAAATCCCAAATGGTCGTTTGGGGATAAGCGGTCAGAAAAACATCGCGTTCGATACCGCTTAGACGCCAAAAATCCTGGTCTTCCATATAGCTGCCATCGTGCCAGCGATACACCTGTACAGCAAGCAAGTTCTCTCCTTTTTTCAAATAGTTTGTCACATTAAATTCTGCCGGAGTCTTGGATGCTTTAGTCATCCCCACCTGCTGCCCGTTCACATAGATACGGGCGTAGCCGCTGATGGAACCGAAGTGCAACAACACTTCACGCCCCTGCCAGTTTTGAGGAACCGTAAATGTGCGTCGGTAAGTCCCCACAGGATTATCAACGTCGATATAAGGTGGATTGGGTGAAAACACATACTGAATGTTGCGGATTATCGGCTCACCGAATCCTTGGATTTCCCAGTTGGAAGGGACAATAATTGTATCCCAATCATTGTCGGATAAATCTGTACGATAAAAATCTTTTATGCTTTCTGCGATAGAGGGAGCATAAACAAATTTCCACGTACCATTCAACGAGTATTGCCAAGGCGATTTTTGGGGATTATCGTTCACTGCATCATCTGCGCGCTCGTAGAGGCGAAAGTCAGCGTGTGGTTTCTCTTTGTTCCACTCATATTGGGTGGGATTTTCCCACTCGTTGTTTTGCGCCTTTGCCGTTGGGGACAAACCACAAAAAAGACAGGAAAGGAATAATAAGGTAGAAAATAATCTATTTATCATAAGATAAAGGGTTGTGAGGGTTTCCATTGAGTAACGTCAAGGAGTTAAGAAGCCTAACCTCTTAACTCCTTGAAATCAGTAGGAAAATCTCAAAAAGTTATTCTTCAGTATACAATAATGTTCCAAACCCCAAATCACCGGCTTCGGCAGTACCACGCTCGCCATATCCTTCGGGGCGTTCTTTTTCGGCAAAAGCTTGCGAATATGGAGCATTCATACCTTTCACCTTGGCATAATGGTTGTAAAGGAGTTCCCATCCCGGACGGGCACGCCCCTTACCGTCAGCCGACACCTTCTCATGCCAACCGTATTTGGGGTGATAGTAAGGTTCGAAAGGCATTTCCACATCTTCGGCCGAAGTTAAGTTATACTTAGCCGTATATTCGCAGAGGTCAAGAATGATGTTGTCGTTGTAGGCAAAAAGGTCGATGCCCATGTTATAGGCTGTACGGCAGAAGTAAGCGTGCAAGCCTACGTTGAGAGTAGCGTGCCCCTGGTCGCGTCCCATCTCCTGGCTCTGTGCCAAATGTCTGCCTTTCACTTTTCCCGCAGGATCCTCGTGCATACCTTTCACCGACCATTCGATACAGCCCATACCTTTTCCGTGATAGAAAAATTCCAAGGCTTGTTTAATCTTGGCATCGTCATCGTTCAGCACGCCAATAGAAAGAATGGTAAGCATGGCAGGCAAATCCCAACTCATCCAGCCCGAAATGGCTGAAGAATTAAAGTGGTTATCCAAGAAATCATCACAGATGGGATAGAAAGTTTTATCTATCCATTTCTTGAAGACTTCAAAATCTTCGGTTTTCCAACCTTCGTAATCCCGCATCAATTCAGCGGGAGCAGCAAACTGGTATCCGATAAATCCGGCGGCAAGCAGACGATGGCTGTCGTCGGGCCATGTTTTATAATTCACCCCCTTACAAGTCTTAGCCCATCCGTTCAGAATTCTAACAGCTGCCTTGGCATAATCTTCATCTCCCGAAATTTTCCAGCGTACAGCCAACTGATAAGCGGCACCGGCATCGAAAGCGGCCGTATTGAAGTTGCCGCCTTGCGAGTGACGTACAATTTCTTCTTGCGGGTTTGCGTTGTAGCTCAGTTGGGCAAATCGGCTTTCGCACAATTTTTCCCAACCGCTAATCCAAGGTTCGGCACGTTCGTTCACTTTGCGGCGTGCGCGTTCAAAGTCGGCTTCGGTGTTCACCAGACAAGGATGCTTGATGGTGTACTCATAATTTTCATTGGGGTTGATTTCGCGTTGCCATGGTTCGGGAGTTCCGTTCTCGAACTCAGCACTACAGCTGGTCAGCAACACAAGCGTTACGCTGCCCACGAAGGTATAAATAAGATTTTTCATACATTCAATTTTCATTTTGTTATTCAATCAGTTTCCAGAGAAAGTAGATGCTATTGTTTACCACTTTCGTTCTTTATCAAATCTTTCAGTTCTTGTTCCGATTCGAAAGTCTTTATCCAATCCACATAGATGCTGCCTGTTTCATTGGCTTCATACCAGATTTTCCAAAATTGAAGTTCCACCGTGTCGTACTTCGTCAATGAGGTAGGCATATACTGTTGGTTTTTGCCAAGGAATTTCTTCGTGAAGTCGGCGTAGAATACTTTGTATTCACCGCAATCTACCACAGTCATGGCATTTTTTCCTTTATCGGTATCTTCGCCATATTTACCGGCTACGGTAATGCCGCTTCCGCCCCAAATGTCTAGATACCACTCTATACTCGTTGATGCTTCGAACACATTTTCGGGAAATTTCATTTTAAAGGCTAAGATGGGATAGTTGGTTACGTTGAACCCAAAACCGCCGTTGCGACAAATGCGGACAGCTTTGTAAGTCTTATCTTCACCGGGGAAAATACGAAGTACTCCGTCATTCTCCATCCATTCAAATTCCCGGTGAGTAAAGTTTCCGAATGGCTGCCAGATGTTCTCGACAGTAAACTGGTCGTTCATTAAACCTTCGCTCACGTTGACACTCATCGTAGCTTTGACAGGTTTACCGTCACCATAGTCGGCCAAAGCGGTAATTACTGCATTGCCATAAGCCTTCGCCACGAACCGGCCTTTTTCATCAATCTCTACAACATCCGGCTTACTGCTTTCCCATACGATGTACGAAAGCGTAGCATCTATCGGCGTTACATTCATCTGCGGAGTGTAGGTTTCGCCCAAAGCTAGTTTGTCTGCTTCTTTCACAAATTCCATACTTTCGATATAGATAATGGGCTTCACCTTAATTTCAAACTCTTTCGTGAAATGTTTGTCGTCGGTAGCAGTAACTTGGATGCGTGCCTTTCCTTCGGCTATGCCCTTCACCTCGCCTTTTTCATTGACAGTGGCTTTATCGGGAGTAAGGCTTTTCCAAATCAACCCGGGGTAAGTGGGGTCGGCCGGGGAAGTCTGCCAAGTGAGGGGCAAAGTCGAGGTTACAAACACTTCGAGGTCTTCATTAGTGAGATTGATATCAGTGATGTGAATAATTTCGTTTACTACCTTCACATTAATGGTCGAAGTGACAGAATAGCCCACAGCCGGCTTGGCCGAAATTACCGTACTACCGGCCTTCACTGCCGTGATGCGTCCTTCGGCATCTACGGTAGCCACATCGGGCACAGTCGATTTCCATACCACCTCTTTGTTGAAAGCCTCATCAGGACCTACAGTATATTTTATCAAAGTGTCAGTGCCTATCAGCAGAGGCAGTTCGGAGGTCACTTCAAGGTTAATTTCCTTAACGAGCACTCTCTCTTCTAAAACAGGGGATACATCGTCATCGTTGCACGAAACGGTCATCATTAAGCCAGCCGTCATCAGTGCTGCAAACGCACCCTTTTGAAGTATATTTTTGTATGTCATAATTCGATTACTTTATAAATGAATAATGAATGGATTATTGGTTCCAACCCGGATTTTGTTTCAAGTTGGAGTTCAGTTTGAGCTGGTCGGTGGGCAGCGGCAATAAGTAATGCTTTTCGTGCCAGTTGCGTCCTTTCTCGTGGATAATGCAACCTTCACCATCTTTCTCCTTAAAGGAAGCATCAGGCCATCTGTTTTCAAAATCGGTACCTTTCCACTTCACACCGGTGAGGTTCATCGGCATTTCGTCTTCGGCCGTTTTCCAACGCTTCAGATCATCAATGCGGAAATTCTCATCGAAAAATTCGATGGTACGCTCACGACGAATCTCTGTGCGCATATCCAAATTATTTGCCGTAACAAAGTCGTTAGTCAAGTCAGGCATTTCGGGGTTGATGCGTTTGCGTGTCAGGTTCAAACTGTTGGCTAAGTCTTCATCCGATATTTGTCCATCGCGTTCAAACACGGCTTCGGCATAGTTCAGCAGCACCTCGGCATAGCGGATGATGGGGAAATCGTAAGCTTCCATACCGGTAGGCACTCCGTCGCGTTCGCTACACCACTTGTGGGGAAAGTAGCCTGTACCCGTTTGAGGTATGAAGTTCCTATGCGAGGCATTGGCTATTTCGGCAGCATTGCCGCTCCAATCGATGCGTCCGCCGTTTGTACCCCAGTAAGTTTGTCCGGGCACCATAAGCTGATTGTTCATGCGGTTGTCGCGATTTTTATATTCATCATCCACTTTCGTGTAATTCCACGTTTGGGGATTGATGGGCAACCCATTGCTTTGCAGATACATATTAGCCATTTTGCGAGTAACGTACAAGGCATTGCCCAAACGCCCTTGTGTGATGTTGAACCCGATAGAATTGATTACAGGGTCGTGGCGGCGGGTAAAGATATACTCTTTATTACCTGTTTTATTGATACTGGCAGGGTTCGACTTTTCATTCTCCAAGATAAAGAGATACTTGTAGGCCTCCGTACCCAATTCTTGAGGAGCAAAAAGTTCGAATGCTCCGCCCGCCATTACATCATGAGCCGCCTGTGCTGCGGTATTGAGCAAATCTTTTGTACGTTCGGTATTTTGACCGCCATTATGGAATTTCTCCCATGTACCTTCATAGAGGGCTACACGCGAAAGAAATGCCAAAGCGGCTTCGCTGGAGAGGCGGCCTTCATCGCTGCTGCTGATAGCCTTATCGACGGGTAATAGTTTAGCGGCTTCTTTCAAGTCGTCAATGATGAAGTCAGCTACCTCGGTACGTGGATTACGGGCCTTCTGCATCTCAGGCGAGTCGATGTCGAGCGGCGTGCGGGCTATGATAAGGTCACCGTAAGCCTGCAATAACTCGAAGTAACAATAAGCACGGAAGAAACGGGCTTCCCCCACTGAAATGGCAATGTCGGCTTGTTGTTCATACGCATCAGCCTGTTGCAACAAGGTGTTGACTTGGCGAATACGATTGTAATTGTCGGTATAATGCTTGTCTGACGACGGAATACTGTTCGTTCCGTTACTATAGATGTTCACCGTGCTACCGGCAAACAAGTCCGAGCGAATATCAGCGTGCTGACTGTCGTCGAGCCATCGAAAGTCGGCCGACCAGCTGTAGAACTGGGTGGCAAAAAGTTTGAAGTGTTCGGGCGACTTCCAATAGTTGGTATCCGCCAATTGCGTCTTGGGCTCAAGGTCTAAACACGACTGCATGGTCATGGCGCAAATGATTCCTAAAATATATGCTATTTTTTTCATTGTTATCTTCAATATTAAGAATAAAAATTAGAATGTGGCATTCACACCGAAAGTCACGGTGCGGTTAAACGGATAGCGTTGCTTGTTTTCCACTTTGCGGGTGGCTTCGGGATCCCAACCATCGGTGATATACGATTTTTCCCATAAATCGGCGCCCGATACATAAATACGCAAGTTGCTGATGAAACCGCTCTTATTCATCCATGCCTTTGGCAATGTGTAACCAAGTACAATCTCTTTGAGACGCAGGTAAGCTCCGTTATCGGCCGACCAGGTAGAGGGAATGTAGTTGTAGTTATTGATGTCATTACTGTTTGAATAAGTAGGGAAATGGTTATTGGGAGTTTCAGGACTCCATACATTACCCACCGACTGGTTGGTAGTGTTCAGCCAAATAGCCTTGAAAGGCACTTTCCAAGAGTCGATTTCACGATAGATGGTACGCTTGCCCACACCTTGGAATACGGTATTGAAATCGAATCCTTTCCACTCGCATCCGAAATTAAACGAGAACGAATATTTGGGGTCGTCGGAACCGAGAAATACAAGGTCATCTTGTGTCAGTTTATCGTCTTTGTTCACATCTTCATACATGTGGTCGCCCAAACGCAAGTTGGCAGGCAGGGCGATAGAGTTGCTGCCCACATATTTGTCCACGTAATAGTCCAGTTGGTCTTGGTTTTGTACCTTGCCCACATAGCGGTAGCCAAATACCGAATTGAGCGGATAGCCATTCACAGCTTCGTTATAACCTGCGCTCACCACGATGTTACCTCCATCAACGAGTTTATTGGTCATATAGGTTAACGTACCGCCAACGTGGTAGTTGAAACCGCCTATCTTGTCACGCCAAGTCAAGCTAGTATCGTAACCATTGGCCTCAAACTTACCGCTATTAGTACTGGGAGCAGTTCCACCCAATACACCGGGGTGCAGACGCGAAACCAGCATATTGTCGTTTTTCTTTTTAAAGACCTCGAACGTACCCGTAAGGCGATTGTTGAGGAATCCGAAGTCAATCCCCAAGTTATAGTTGTAGATACGTTCCCAAGTACGCATGGTGCTCACCAGTCCGGCAGATTCCACATAGGTTCCTTTCGAGTTGCCCAACAAAGCACCGCTGTTCGATTTGTAGTTGTAAAGTTGGATGCCGTCATAGCGTCCGATACCATTTTGGTTACCTACCTCACCATATGAGGCACGTAGTTTCAGTTCATTCACATAGTCACGCAAGTTCTCCATGAATTTCTCTTCAGTGATACGCCATCCGGCTGATACGCCCCAGAAGAAGTTCCAGCGATTCTTGGGCAAGAATTTCGAAGAGCCGTCGTAGCGAGCATTCACTTCTACCATATATCTTGACTTATAGTTGTAATTCAAGCGACCGAAATAAGAGAGAATAGCTTCCTCCCAACGGTCTACCTTGTCTATGTAGATTTGTCCTTTACCGTTAAGCGATTCGATTGCCGCTTCCACGTCCATTGCTTTGGTACCGCTATAATCGTAAGCGGCATAGTCATATTGCACACCTCCCATAAGCGATATGTCGTGAACCTCATCAAATAATTTCTTATAAGTGAGGAAAGCTGATGCCGTGTAATTGTCGGTACGCGCAGAACTTTTAGTATACGATGATTTTTCTTTTGCGGGATAGGGAGAGTTCTCATTTTGAATCGGTGTACCGTCGTATTGATACCAATCAATCGAAAGATATTGTTCGTCACGGGCCGCATTGTTCGTTGAGTATCCCAAAGTTCCCTGAAAATCAAGACCATCCAAAATGTTCACTTTCAAAATCTCGTTCACATTCATTGTGGTCACCACAAGTTTGTTGTCACCACCCAATTCGGCCGACCAGTTAGGGGTATGAATGCCTCCCCACGCATACGGTTTGCCATCAATAGTCGAAACCGGTAGCCCTGGCTGCGGTATGCTACTGCCTAATATACTACCAATCTGTGTAGGAGCCACCTGATGCTGACGACTGGCTGACATATTGCTTTCCAAGCTGATACGGTCGTTTATCTTGAAGCTGTTGAATAAACGTACGTTATAGCGTTCGTTCGAGTTGTTCCCCCATTGCAGCGTCCCTTGGTCATTCAAATAACCAAGCGAGAGCCGGTAGGTCGATTTCTCCGAACCTCCGCTTATGCTGAGGTTATGTTGGGTAGAAGTAGCGTTCCCCCACAGCACATCAGTCCAGTTCATATCATGAAACACAAAGTCGGCCACACCGCGGAATCCTCCCGGAATGGGATCTTCATCGGGATTATTTCCACCATGCAGATTAACCCAACTCCCCTTCATCGCTTTAGCCAAACGGGCATAGCGCACCCAGTTGTCGTCTTCGCCATAGCCGTCATTCAAGCGGGCTTGGAGCACACCATCCGTCCATTCGTCCATACTCATCATGCGGGGCTGCAAACCCACAATTTTACGTGTAACCGAACCGCTATATTCCACTTTGGTTTTGCCGGCATCGGGACGTTTGGTAGTTACCAAAATCACACCACCCGCTGCTTTTGCGCCATAAATAGCAGCCGAAGCATCTTTCAGGAAGTTAATGGTTTCGATGTCATCGGCATTGAGTTGAGCCATCTCGCTCACACCACTGGCTGGTACACCGTCAATAATCAAGAGAGGTTCTACCTTGTTCTTCGATACAGAACCACGGATTGAGACACCCCATCCCTCTTCACCGGGAGCAGCCGACGAGCGGGTGATGCGTAAACCCGGCACCTGACCTTGCATGGCCGAAAGCGGATTGGATACCGTACCTTTGTCTTTAAAAAGTTTTTGGTCGACCACTGTTACCGAGCCTGTCAACGATTCTTTTTTCTGAGTACCATAACCTACCACGACAACCTCATCCAGCACCTCTGTATCTTCGTGCATGATAATTTTAGCCAGATTCGGCCCTTTTACAGAAACTTCCAACGTCTTATAACCAATAAAAGAAATCACCAACGTACCACCTGATACATTATTCAAAGTAAAGTTTCCATCCATATCCGTTATCGTACCATTGGTAGTGCCTTTCACCTTGACATTGGCACCAATAACAGGTTCTCCATAGGAATCCACGATTTTACCTTTGATTGTCCCAGTCTGCGAAACAGCCTGTACTTCTCCCACATAGGCAAATACCGCCTGCGGAGCACCTGTTACAAGGGCAGAGGCCATCACCGTAGAGAATAGAAATCTTCTCGATGAGAATCTGAAGAGATTTTTTTTCATATACATAAAATTTAAAACTAACATTTATACTATTTATTCTAATATTAGATACACTGTTGGATATA
>ERZ827498.4305-NODE-4305-length-11260-cov-4.642035_pt1 | contig 11260 bp, 7 predicted proteins | sample MGYA00519865_ERZ827498 | MGnify/ENA primary metagenome ERZ827498 (study PRJEB31778, sample SAMEA3449328) | human gut metagenome | biome: human gut; feature: human-associated habitat; material: faeces | place: United Kingdom | collected 2010/2012 ...
GACGCCCACCAGCACCGCGCCGATGAGCCCCGGCGCAAATGTCACGGCCACGGCGTCCACGTCGGCCATCGTCATGCCGGCGTCGGCCAGCGCCTTGTCAACGGTGGCACTGATATACTCCGCATGGCGGCGGCTGGCGATCTCCGGCACAACGCCGCCGTAGAGCGCCTGCTCTTTGACGCTGGTGGAGATGACGTTGGAGATGACCTTCCGCCCATCCTCCACAATCGCCGCCGCGGTTTCGTCGCAGGTGGACTCGATACCTAAAACATACATATTATCACCCTTTTTAAAGGAGTAGAGTAAAATCTCTTGGCCCCCTCTGGGAGGGGGCTCCGCCCGCAGGCGGTGGGGGAGAGAACTTTGCGGTAATACGAAAAATTTCGGGTAATGGCACAGTTCGCTCCCTCCGCCCCTACGGGGCACCTCCCCCGCCGAGGGAGGCAAGTAGCGCGCGTTCGCGCGAAATATTTAGTGTGCCTCCAGCCACGTCTTTCCCACGCCGACCTCCGTCGTCAGGGGAACGCTGTAATGCACGACATTTTCCATTTCTTCCTTCAAAATGCGCTTGACTGCGTCGATTTCTTCCTCGGGCGCTTCGACGATCAGCTCATCGTGTACCTGCAAAAGCAGACGCGCCTGCAATTTCTCGTCCCGCAGGCGCTGCCAGACGTGGACCATGGCCAGTTTAATGATGTCCGCCGCGGTGCCCTGGATCGGCGTATTGCGGGCCATCCGCTCGCCGCTGGCGCGCACCTGAAAGTTCGAGCTGGCCAGCTCCGGCAGGGCGCGGCGGCGGCCAAACAGTGTCTCGACGTAGCCCTTGTCCTTCGCGTGGGCGATGCAGTCCTTCATATACCCGTCCACCTTCGGGAAGGTGTCGAGGTAGGTCTTTAAGAAAGTGTCCGCCTCCTTGACCGGGATGCCCAGATCCTTGCTCAGGGAGTACGCGCCCTTGCCGTACATGATGCCGAAGTTGATGGCCTTGCTGGCCGAACGCAGCTGCGGCGTGACCTCACTCTCGGGGATGTGGTAGATTTTGGCGGCGGTGGAGCGGTGGATGTCCGCACCGTTCAAAAACGCCTGCTGCATGTGCTCGTCGCCTGTGATGTGCGCCAGAATGCGCAGCTCGATCTGCGAGTAGTCGGCGTCCACGAGCGTCTCGCCCGCGCCCGCCACAAAGTAGCTGCGCAGGCGGCTGCCCAGCTCGGTGCGGATGGGAATGTTCTGCAGGTTCGGCTCGGTGGAGGAGATGCGCCCGGTGCGCGCCTCGGTCTGGATGAAGGTCGAGTGTACCCGTCCGTCCGCGGCTTCGGCGTTCAGCAGGCCGTCGACGTAGGTGGACAGCAGCTTGGCGTAGGTGCGGTATTTCAGGATCTCGTCAATGACCGGGCTGTAGGGGCGCAGGCTTTCCAGTGTCTCGGCGTCGGTGGAGTAGCCGCGGGCGTTTTTCTTGCGCGGCGGCAGGCCCAGCTTGTCAAACAGCGCCTCGCCCAGCTGCTTGGGACTATTTACATTGAACTCGTAACCGACTTCTGTATAAATATTGTGCAGGATACCGTCCAGCTCGCCCCGCAGGCTGTCGCCGAACGCGCGGATGCCGTCGGCGTCAATCGCAAAGCCGATGCGCTCCATGTCGGCCAGCACCCGGGCCAGCGGCAGCTCCATCTCGTTCAGCAGCTTGCGCTGGCCGCTCTCGTCCAGTGCGGCGGCCAGCGTGTCGCACAGGCCCGCCAGCACGCCCGCATCGGGCGCGGCCTCACAGGCAAAGGCGGCGTGTACGCCGTACTCGGCGGCCAGGGAGTGTACCTCATAGCCGCTGGCCGATGGGTTTAAAAGATACGCGGCCAGCTTGCCGTCAAAGCGCAGCGCACTGCCGATGCCGCCGTGCTCCAGCGCCAGGCGGTAGAGCGGCTTTGCGTCGAACGCCCAAAGCTCGGCACCGCTGTCCAGAATCGCGGCCAGCCGGTCCGTGTCGGGCAGGTAGACGTCCTGCCCCTGCACAAGGTACCAATCGCCGTCGGCATTCCGGGCGGCGTAGAAGCGGCCCTCCAGCAGCAGCGGCAGGGGGGACGGCTCGACGGTCTCAAGCGGTGCGGCATTCTCGGATGGGGCGGGCGCGGTGCCGCCGTTCAGGCCCCAGCGGTCCACCAGCTTGTGCATTTCCAGCGCGGCCAGCAGCTGCGCGGCGGCAGCGGGGTCACCGGGCTGGCGCAGGTAGGCGGCAGGGTCGGTCTCGATGGGCGCGTCCTTGCGGATCGTGCCCAGCATATAGGACAGGTCGGCCTTGTCGCGGTTGGCGGTCAGCTTGGCGCGCTGCCCCGGCTTGACGGCCTTGTCGTCGATGTTGTCATAGACGCCCTGCAAACTGCCGAACTTTGAAATCAGCGCCAGCGCGGTTTTTTCGCCGATGCCGGGCACGCCGGGGATGTTGTCCGACGCATCGCCCATCAGGCTCTTGACGTCGATAAGCTGTGGCGGCTCGATGCCGTACTTCTCGCGGATGGCGGCAGGGTCCATGGGGATGGTCTCTTTGTTGGTCGCCAGCAAAACCGTCGTTGCATCGTCCACAAGCTGCAAGCTGTCGCGGTCACCGGTAGCCAGCAGCGTCGTGCCGCCCGCGGCCTCGCACGCTGCGGCCAGCGTGCCGAGAATATCGTCGGCCTCCCAGCCCGCCTTGCTGACCTGCACAAAGCCAAGGTCGGTCAGCAGCTCCTTCAAAACCGGCATCTGCTGGGCCAGCTCCTCGGGCATGCCGTGGCGGGTGGCCTTGTAGCCGTCGTAGGCGGTGTGGCGGAACGTCGGCGCGCGCTCATCCCACGCGATGGCGACGGCGTCGGGCTTGTGCGCCGCCAGCAGGTTGAGCAGTATATTTTGGAAGCCGTAGATGGCGTTGGTGTAGCGGCCATCCTTCGTCGTCAGCAGCTTGATGCCGAAAAACGCGCGGTTGACCAGGCTGTTGCCGTCCAGGACCATGAGTTTCATGCGCAATACTCCTTATAAACAATCTACATTTCAGTATACCACATTTGCGGAAAATATGGTAGAATAGAATGTAAAAATCGAAAAGTCTAAAGCCTTCCCCCGCGGGCGGGGGAAGGTGGCGCGCAGCACCGGATGAGGGGGCGGGCTTACGGCCAGGACCCGGTCACGGGCGGCTGCGCGGACTTTGCCCTCATCAGCCGCCTGCGGGCGGCAGCTTCCTCCGAGGGGGAAGCCTTTTGGAAAGGAAACTTATGCAGCTACGCAACCTACCCATCCCCACCGGCGCGGTGTTTGCGCCGATGGCCGGCCTGACCGACGCGGCGTGCCGCCATTTGATGGCCGACCACGGCGCGGCCTGGACCGTCAGCGAGATGGCCAGCGCCAAGGCGCTGAACTTCCACGATGAAAAATCCCTGGCTCTGCTGCGGGACAAGCACCCCCACGGCCTGTACGCCATCCAGCTGTTCGGCGCGGAGCCGGAGTCGATGGCCAAGGCAATTCTGTTTGTAAGGGAGCAGGGCATCCGGTTTGACATTCTCGACATCAACATGGGCTGCCCCGCGCCCAAGATCATCGGCAGCGGCGCGGGCAGCAGGCTGCTGCTGGACCCGCCGCTCTGCGGGCAGATGGTCGCCGCCGCGCGCAAAGCGCTGGGCGATGATACGCCGCTGACCGTCAAGATGCGCATCGGCTGGGACGCCGACCACCTGACCGGCGTCGAGGTCGCCAAACAGCTTGAGGCCAACGGCGCGGACTTGATCGCCGTCCATGGCCGCACGCGGGAGCAGATGTACGCCCCGCCCATCGACACGGCGGCCATCGCGGCCATCAAGCAGGCCGTGTCCGTCCCGGTGCTGGCCAACGGCGACGTGACCACCGCCGACGAAGCCCTTATCTTATTAGAAGCAACCGGCTGCGACGGCGTTATGATCGGGCGCGGCGCACTGGGCGACCCGTGGCTGTTTGCGCAGGTGCGCGCGGCGCTGTTGGGCGAGGAACGCCCGCCCGAGCCGACGCTGAACCAGAGGATGACCGCTTTGCGCGACCAAATCTACGAAATGTGCGAGGAAAAGGGCGAGTGGGCCGCCATGCCCCAGGCCCGCAGCCAGGCCATGCACTACATGAAGGGCCTGCACGGCGCTGCCGCCCTGCGCCGCTACTGCTCGATGCTCGAGCACTTCAGTGATGTGGATACGCTGATCGAGGCAGTGTATAGGTTGCAATAACGTAGGGGCCGGGCATGCCCGGCCCGCAACCTTCCCGTAAAAGCGCAATAACCGGTATGCCGCGGGCCGGGCATGTCCGGCCCCAACCGTGGCGCTTCAAAACCGTCCTCTCGTCAATTCGTCCAGATTCTGCTCGTAGCAGGGCAGCATGTGCTCGATGAAATACTCCGCCTCGGGGCTGTGCATGGCGTGCAGGGCGGCCATCTGCTGGGCGTAGGCGGCCTCAAACTCGCGGTTGCCGCCGCGGTCCTCCTCGATGCACTTGATGACGGCGGAAAGCCGGTCCGCGGCCTTTAAAATTTTGCGCTCGGCGTCGTTCAGCACGCTGCCGGTCAGCCAGACCTGGGTCTCGGCCTGTAATTCTTCGGGCTGCAGGCTCGCCATCACGCGGGCGCTCTCGTGCTCCACGGCCTTGTACGCTGTGCGCAGGGCGTCGTTCTTGTATTTGACGGGCGTCGGCATATCACCGGTCAGAATCTCCGGTGCATCGTGGTAAATGGCCGCTGTGGCTACGACCTCGGGCCGCAGGGCCGCGCCGGTGCCCGTGCAGTGCCTGCCGATCAGGCAGAGCGTGTGCGCCAGCATGGCCGTGTCGGCGGTGTGCTCGCTCAGGGACTCGGGGCGGGTGCTGCGCATCAGGCACCAGCGGGTGATGTACTTCATACGGCCCAGCAGGGCACTGAAGGGATAAGTTTTCATCTTGCACGATCCTCTCTGTGGTGTTACTATCAGTATACCATGATTTTACCAAAAACAAAGTCCCATGGTTCGGACTTTCAGCGGGGTTTGTTATGAAATTGCAGCTTCCCGGCAAAAAAACAAGATACTGGCAGGTGTTCTGGCTCTGCCTGCTGGCGGCGGCCGCCCTGTTTGCGCCCCACTGCCTGGTGGATGCCGTCGCAGGCGGCGGGTACTTCCATTACGCGGGCGATTTCAATGACCAGCAGATCAACTTTTACCAGTACGCCAACGCCTTTGTCAAAAACGGCGGGTCGTTCAGCTGGGCCACCGACCTGGGCAGCGGGTTTGTCAATTCCTACTCGTTCTACCTGCTGGGCAGTCCGTTCTTCTGGTTGTCCATGGTCGTGCCCGCGCGGCTCATGCCGTGGGCCATGGTGCCGCTGCTCTGCCTGAAAATGGCCGTTGCGGGCGGCGGCGGGTATCTCTGGGCGCGCCGCTGGGTGCGGGACGAGACCTGGAGCATGCTGGCGGGCTGCCTGTATGCGTTTTCCGGGTTCAGCATCTACAACATCTTTTTCAACCACTTTCTGGACGTTGTGGCGCTGTTTCCGTACATGCTGGCCGCGCTGGACGACGCGGTCATCGACGATAAAAAGGGCGCGTTCCCGTTCTGGGTCGCGCTGAACCTTGTCGATAACTACTTCTTCTTCGCCGGGCAGGCGGTCTTTCTTATCATCTATTTCTTCTGCATGGCCGCCGGGCGGCGGTATGAGCTGGGTCTGCGCAAGTTCGTGCGCCTGGCGTGGGAGACAGCTCTGGGCTGTGCCTGCGGGTGCGTGCTGCTGCTCCCGGCGGGGCTGTCGCTGCTGCAAAATCCGCGTACCATCGACCCGTTCAGCGGGTACGGGTATCTGTTCTACGGCAAATCCCAGCAGTACGGCGCGATTTTTTACAGCACCCTGCTCATGCCCGACGCGCCCTATTTCAAGGACCTGTTTCAGGAGGGCATCCTCAAGCACACGAGCCTGACGGCCTATCTGCCGCTGGTCGGCGTTGCGGGCGGGCTGGCGTTCTGCCGCGCAAGGGAGCGCCACCCGTTCACCTACATTTTAAAGGTCTGTGTCGCCTGTGCGTTTGTGCCGGTGCTGAACAGCGCGTTCTATGCGCTCAACTCGAGCTACTACGCGCGGTGGTACTATATGCCGATTCTGGTTTTGTGCGGTGCAACGTGCTATCTGCTCTCCCGCCCGGCGTTGGCCGAGCAGCGTCTGCCACGGGCGCTGCGGCTGACGACCTTCCTGACGCTGACGGCGGTGGTGTTTGCCGTTGTGCCGGGCAAGGACGACGACGGCAACACGGTCTTTGGCGTGCTGGACGAGCCCGCGCGGTTCTGGGCTATCTTCGGCATGACGATGCTGGGTATCGTGATTTTTGCGCTGCTGTGGCATTTTTGCCGCCGTAAGCGGCGGTGGGGCGCGATTCTGACCGCCGCCGTGCTGGGATTCAGCCTGCTGTACGGCAGTTTGCATCTGTCTCTGACGAAGTACGCCCAGTGGGACGTGGACAGCAATCTGATTGCCGAAACCTATGATTCCGTCGAGGACGTCGCCGCCGTGCTGCCGGGCGATGCGTTTTACCGCATTGACGCCTACGGTGCGCACAACAATCTGGGGCTGTGGTTCAACAGGAGCTGCCTGCAATTCTTCAACTCGACGGTTGCGCCGAGCATCATGGCGTTTTACCCCGAGGTCGGCGTCAAGCGGGATGTGAACTCCAAGCCCGACGCCGAGAACTACGCCCTGCGCGGCCTGTTGAGCGTGCGGTACACGCTGGTCGCCAAAGACAAGGAGACCGAGTGGACCGACAAGGATCTGCCCGGCTGGCAGCGCACCGGCGAGACCGATGCCTACGCCCTCTACGAGAACGAAAACTGGGTGCCGATGGGCTTTACCTACGACTGCTACGTGACAGCGGACCAGCTGGAGCGGGTAAGCGAGGAAGAACGTGCCCAGATTTTGTGCCGCGCGATTTTGCTGGACGACGACCAGATCTCCGCCTTTGGCAGTCTGCTGGAACCCTTGCCCGACGAGGAGCTGACCAACCGCGGCGAGGACGCCTACGCTGCAGACTGTGCCGCCCGCCGTGCCGCCGGTGTGGCAGCGTTTACCGCGACGGACACCGGCTTTACCGCAAAGACCGCCTATGGCGCGGACGAGCTGGTGTTTTTCAGCGTGCCCTATGACGACGGGTTCAGTGCCACGGTCAACGGTGAGCCCGCCGCGATCGAGAAGGTGGACGACGGCCTGATGGCCGTGTATGTGCCCGCGGGGGAGAACGAGATAGAATTTACCTACCATACGCCCGGATTGAAGGTGTCCACCTGCGTGAGCGCAGCGGCGATTGCGGTGTATGGGGTGTATTTGTTGGGAATTATAAGGAAACGAAAAAGCCAGCCGGGAAGTAAGCGGTAACATTTGTAGGGGGCGGTGTCCCCGACGCCCCGCGGAGGGGTCAAGACCCCTCCCTACGAATCAATTTAAAAGGGGTATGTAGGGCGGCCTGCCCCCAGGCCGCCGCGGGAGTTAGTGGGTGGATGCCCGTTGATGGGCGGCCACGCAAGGCCTGTCGGAATTCCCCAGTCACCTAACGGTGACAGCCCCCTTTAACAAGGGGGCCTCCCTCTCCCCCTGGGGGGAGGGGGAATACCCGAATTTAAGGTGGAGGAAGCCTCGGCTACGTTAAGAAAGGAAAAACCATGCCAAACCATGCTGAACAGCTCGCACAGGAGCTGAACTTAAACGTCAAAAACGTGCAGGGCGCGATTGAACTGATCGACCAGGGCAATACGATCCCGTTTATCGCCCGCTACCGTAAGGAAGCCACGGGCTCGATGGATGACCAGGTCCTGCGTGACCTTGGAGACCGCCTCGAATACCTCCGCGGCCTCGATAAGCGCAAGGATGAGGTCACGTCCTCCATCACCGAGCAGGGCGCGATGACGCCCGAGCTGACCGCTGCACTGTCCAAGGCGAAAACCCTCGCCGAGGTCGAGGACATCTACCGCCCGTATAAGCCCAAGCGCAAGACCCGCGCCAGCATCGCCAAGGCGCGCGGTTTGCAGCCGCTGGCCACGGCCATCTTCCGCCAGGACGCCGCATTTGACCCCGAGAGGGCCGCCGCGGACTACCTCAACGACGAGGTCCCCGATGCCGCCGCGGCGCTGGCCGGGGCACAGGATATTATTGCCGAGGCGGTCTCCGATGATGCCGCCTGCCGCGCTGAGCTGCGCCGCTACTACCGCGCGTTTGGCCGTGTCGCCAGCGCCAAGGCCAAGGACGAGGACAGCGTCTACGCCCAGTACTACGACTACGCCGAGCCGCTGAACAAGATCCCCGGCCACCGCGTGCTGGCACTGGACCGCGGCGAGCGCGAGGGCTTTTTGAAGGTCACGATTCAGGTCGACGCCGAGCGTGCCGCGGGCATCGTCAGCTGGATGTTCGCCCGCAAAAAGACCGGCGGCAAAAGCGCCGAGCTTGTGGATGCCGCCGCCCGCGACGCCTACAGCCGCCTCATTCATTCCAGCCTTGAAAACGAGCTGCGCGGTGAGCTGTCCGATGCCGCCGCCGAGGGCGCAATTAAGGTCTTTGGCGATAATCTGCGCCAGCTGCTTTTGCAGCCGCCCATCCGCGGCAAAACGGTCATGGGTTTGGACCCCGGCTACCGCATGGGCTGCAAGGTCGCTGTCGTTGACCCCACCGGCAAGGTGCTGGACACGAACGTCGTCTATCCCGTGCCGGAATTCAAGCGCGTGGACCAGGCAAAAAAGACCATCAAGGCGATGGTTTTGAAGAACGGCGTCGAGGTCATGGCCATTGGCAACGGCACGGCGGGCCACGAGACGGAGGAATTTGCCGCCGAGGTCATCCGCGAGCTGGCCGACGAAAAGAACCTGCATTTGCAGTATATGGTCGTCAGCGAGGCCGGCGCGTCGGTCTACTCCGCCAGCAAGCTGGCCGCCGAGGAGTTCCCCCAGTTTGACGTCAACCTGCGCAGCGCCGTGTCCATCGCACGCCGCTTGCAGGACCCGCTGGCCGAGCTGGTCAAGATCGACCCCAAGGCCGTCGGCGTCGGCCAGTACCAGCACGACATGCCCCAGAAGCGCCTGAATGAGACGCTGGACGGCGTGGTCGAGGACTGCGTGAACAGCGTCGGCGTCGATCTGAACACTGCCTCCGCGCCGCTGCTGCGCCGTGTGGCGGGCGTCAGCGCAGCCACCGCCAAAAATATCGTCGCCTGGCGCGAGGAGGAAGGCGCGTTCACCTCCCGCGCCCAGCTGAAAAAGGTCAAGGGCCTCGGCCCCAAGGCGTATGAGCAGTGCGCGGGCTTCCTGCGGCTGCCCGAGGCGAAGAACCGCCTGGACGCCACCGCCGTCCATCCCGAAAGCTACGCCGCCGCCAAGGCCCTGCTGGACGCCTGCGGCTACACGGCTGCCGAGATCGGCACAGACAAGCTGGCGGGTCTGCCCGGCGTCGTCAGGGCCAAGGGGGCCAGTACCCTCTGTGAGGCGCTGGGCGTGGGCGAGCCGACGCTGAACGATATTGTGGCCGAGCTGTGCAAGCCGGGACGCGACGTCCGCGACAGCCTGCCCAAGCCGCTGCTGCGCAGTGACGTCATGGGTCTGGACGATCTAAAGCCCGGCATGGAGCTGACCGGCACCGTGCGCAACGTCATCGACTTCGGCGCGTTCGTCGATCTGGGTGTGCATCAGGACGGCCTGGTCCACGTTTCACAGATCAGCGATAAATTTATCAAGCACCCGCGCGAGGTGCTTAAGGTCGGCGACATTGTGCGGGTCAAGGTGCTGAATGTGGACACCGCCAAGAAGCGCATCGCCCTGACGATGAAGGGCGTGCCCCAACAAAACTAATACAAAACCGGCACGAACATATATAAATGTTGCATACAAAAAAAGACGGTGTTAAGACTTTAACGAGATAAGTCGTGCGTTTACACCAAAACACGACAAAAACATTCAGAAAACGAAAATATTTGTTGGCAAATACATAATATATGTGAAAGCAAAAGGCCGCGGCGGGCAAAACTCGGGCATTCTGACCAAAAGCCAAAAATGAAGGATTTTCTCTTTTGTGCAGGAAATGGAAAAAATCGGATTTGTGCATTATGAACAAAGAAACGGCACATAATTATGCTATAATGCCCAATGTAAGGAGCAGATAGAGCAAGGTGGCTCACCTCCTTACCGCAAGCCGTGCGCCCGGTTCCGCCCTGGACACCGGTGCTGAAGATGCGGCAGATTGCGTGGGATTATTTCGGAGGTCATTTATTATGGTGAAACAAGTCAAGGTTTCCAATTTTACCGAAGTCAAGGGAATCGTGTCTGCTGCCGCCAAGTGTTATAACGATGTCGGCGTGCATGACATGAAGGGCAGCATTGCCGATGCCAAGAGCATCCTGGGCATGATGAGCCTGGATTACAGCCATCCCGTCAAGATCGTCTGTGAGGATGAGCGCGACCTGAACAGCGTTGTCAACGCGATCAAGCAGTAAAATAGGAAGGACCGCCCCACGGTGTAAAAGCCGCGGGGCGGTTTTTGTGTGAAAGGCTTCCCCCGCGGGGGAAGGTAAGGAGCGCATCACGCCGCTGCGTAAAATTTTCTGAAAATAGAAAGTTTGAAAACACGAGAAAACAAGAGTATTTGAGAGAATTCAAGAGCAAGCACAGTATAAATTAAAATTCTTGCCAAAACCCGTTGACTCTGCTGCCCTTTTCTGCTATAATCACACTTGCGCGAAAAAGCGTCCTGCGGGGCGCTGTTAAATACCGTTATTAGACGGACGTGTTAATTTCTCAATGGAGGTTCCTACTATGAGCACGACTCTCGCTAAGCCCGCTGAAATGGCTGACCGCAAGTGGTATGTGATCGACGCCGCCGGCAAGCCCCTCGGCCGCGTTGCTGCCAAGGCTGCTGTCATCCTGCGCGGCAAGAACAAGACCACTTTCACCCCCAACGTTGACTGCGGTGACCACGTCATCATCATCAACTGCGATGAGGCTGTCCTGACCGGCAAGAAGCTGGAGAAGAAGTTCCATCGCACTCATTCCGGCTGGATCGGCGGCCTGAAGGAGACCCAGTACAAGACCCTGATGGCTGAGAACAGCGACAAGGCCATGACCTACGCTGTCAAGGGCATGATCCCCTCTAACACCATCGGCGCCAAGGCTATGACCCGCCTGCACTGCTACAAGGCTGCTGACCATGCTCATGCTGCTCAGAAGCCCGAAGCTGTTGAGATTTGAGTGAGGAGGCAATAGAAGATGTACGAAACCAAACCTTATTTCTACGGCA
>ERZ827498.4306-NODE-4306-length-11260-cov-2.992414_pt1 | contig 11260 bp, 10 predicted proteins | sample MGYA00519865_ERZ827498 | MGnify/ENA primary metagenome ERZ827498 (study PRJEB31778, sample SAMEA3449328) | human gut metagenome | biome: human gut; feature: human-associated habitat; material: faeces | place: United Kingdom | collected 2010/2012 ...
CGCTCGGCCACCACTGGAAGGACGCCACCTGCACCGAGGCAAAAACGTGCACGGTATGCGGCCAAACCGAAGGAAAGCCGCTTGGCCACGATGAGGTCGAGGCCACCTGCACCGAACCCGCCTACTGCACGCGATGCGGCAAATCATTCGGCGGAACGAAGCCCCATACCGTTAAGGAGTGGACGGTCGACGAGGAACCGACCTGCGCCTCAAAGGGAAAGAAGCACGGGACGTGCACGATATGCGGGCAGACCGCCGAAGCATCGATCGCCGAGGTCGCTCACACGCCAGGAGACTGGGAGATCACGAAAGATGTCACCATTTCCAAGAACGGCAGCGTGACACCTGGGGAGCGTTCAAAGACATGCACGGTATGCGGCAAGGTCATCGAAACCGAACCCTACAAGATCACGTTGTCCTCATCTCAGAAAAACGCCCTGTCATCAGCCTCAAGCTATCTCAATATAATGGCATTTTCGTACTCGAGATTAATCGAGCAACTTGAATACGAGGGCTTCTCCAGCGAAGACGCCACTTTTGCAGCGGATCATTGCGGAGCGGACTGGAACGAGCAAGCCTATAAGTCCGCGAAGAGCTATCTCGAGCTCATGCCGTTCTCACGAGATAGGCTTTTCGACCAGCTTATCTATGAGGGCTTTTCGGAAGAACAAGCCCGATACGGGGTCGATAAGGCATACTAGCGGAGATTCTGCCTGAACCAGCCTTGCGCAAGCTGTCCAGACCTGCGCATGTCAACCTTCTTCGATGTTTCGGGGCTATGAGGGATCAACATAGCCCCGAACAGCACAGCCAATCTAAAAACATTTTCACGCATCCATGCACAAGTCAGAGCCAACAGAAAGAGCATTATCAACAGCAGCGCTCAGCCATCCCCGTCTCCCAGCTTCGCAACCTTGGTCTCCTGGCTTCGCCAACTTGGTCGAAAAACGGCGATATGAACCTTGACGTGGTCTCTCGTTGTGCGCTATGCGCGATTTCGAGCAAAACCACCCCACCGGGAAGCTCATCAACAGCGCATAACGCCGTATCTTGACCGGAATTGCGTCTCGTCGTCGGAAAAAGGCTCATATCGCCCATTCTTGACCATATCGGTCACAGAGAATAAGTCACGCCGGCGCGAAACGCGCGAAACGGAAGACACGCTCGAAAACCTGCCGTAGACATAAAGAAACCCTGCTCCGCGTCAGAAGGATGAACCCACCTCAAAAGGTGGGTGCTCGCAGCTGGCTTCCTGGCTTTCGCATCAACGGACGCGAATCTCCATTCCACCCGCTATCTTGAGCTCCCTCAAGATAAAACGTCGGTCCATCGCAAAAATGTGACGGAAGCAGGGTCTAGGGTTAGTATAGGCAAACCATCGTCGTTGAAAAGTCTTGACAACACCGACCTTCACAAGGTTCGAACATATGCGGGAAAGCGGATGCCGAAACGAAAACGCGGAACGCGGGATGCCGACGCGCCACTCGGAACGGATGTCGAAACGCAAGCGCGGGCGCGGACTGAAAGGCGCGTGCCGTCGATCGAGTGCAAGCACGACAGGCGCATGCCGCCGCTCGGCTCGGGGCGAAGGCGCGACGCCCGCGGACGCAAGCCGTCGCCTGGGGCGCGAGCCGCGCGGCACAGCACCCCGTTAGCGGGCGGCGTCCTCCAGCCCGCCTGCAGCGGGAAAGCGCAAGATGAAGACAGAGCCCTTCCCCACTTCGCCCTCGACGGTGATGGTGCCGTGATGATAGAGCACCGCGTGCTTCACGATGGCCAAGCCCAATCCTGTACCGCCCGTCTCCTTCGAGCGACTCTTCTCCATGCGGTAGAAACGCTCGAACACTTTCTCGCGCTTCTCGGGCGGAATGCCCGGGCCGGTATCGCTCACGCGAACGACCACCTCGCGCCGGGCATCGCACGCGTCCCCGGCGCCGTGCCCGAGGGCGGCCATGCGCGCGGCAGATGTCGAAGCCGCCCCCGACGGCGCAGGCAAGGCGGCCGTCTCGTTCGAAATGCGCATGGACACCGAACCACCCTCGTGGTTGTAACGAATGCCGTTCTCGATGAGGTTGTAGAGCATCTCCTCGATGAGCGTCTCGTTACCTGCGATGAAGGCGCTCTCCCCCTCCACCGACACGCGGACGGAACGCTCGTCGGCGAGTGTCCGCAATCGCGTGTTCGCTCTGTTCGCTACCGCCAGCAGATCAACCGGCGTCGAGGTATCGCGCTCGAACGCGGACTCGTCGAGCCGCGACAGCGTCAGCACATGGTCGATCAGCGCGCGCATAGCCTTCGACTCGTCGTAGATGAGCCCTGCGAACCGCTGCGTGTCCTCATGGGGAACCATGCCGTTCTTCATCAGTTCGGCATACCCGGAAATGACCTGCAGGGGCGTCTTCATCTCGTGCGACACGTTCGCCGAGAAATCACGTCGCATGCTCTCCGCACGCGCGAGCTCCTTGTTCTGAGCTTTCAACTGGCGCTGCTGTTCGTCGATGCGCACCAGCAGCGGATCCATCTCCACGTAGATATCGTTCTCGAGGGGATCGGAGAAATCGAGCGCGTCGATAGGCTTCATGATGCGCTTCGTCAAAATGCGCGAAAGGGGCAGGACCAGCACTGCGGATACCACGAGAGCCAGCAGGATGGGAGCCGTAAGACTTCCCGCGAACGAGAGCAGCGACTCGCGCGTCTCGGACAGGCGGATGATCGACCCATCGTCAAGCAGCACGGCGGCGTACACGGTGTCGGTGCGCAGCGTGTCGGAATAGCGCGTGACCGCGCATTCGCCGTCGGCTTCCGCCGCCGCCACTTCGGGACGCGTTCCGTGGTTTTCAAGCTCCGCGGGATCCTCCGATGCGCTGTCGTAGAGCACCACGCCGTCCGGATCGATGAGCGTATAGCGAACCAAGCCCGCGAACTGCTCCTTCAAAGCGGGGATGTTCGCCGAGGTAGGCGTTTCGTTGAGGTACGCGGCGGCGTCGCGCGCCTGATCGAGCAGGCGATTTTCGCCATCGTTTTCCTTCGAGAAGTAATAGATGCAGGTCAGCCCCAGGGACATGATCACGATAACCGCCATGGTGAACACCATGACGGTATAGAAGATCTTGCCGCTGAGACTTTTCGCCTTGGCGTGGGTCGGTGTCACGTCGCGCACCTCCGCACGCTACAGCGCCGCTTTGAAGCAGTAGCCGACGCCGCGCACCGTGGTGATGAGCGCATCGACGCCCTCGCGCACCCGCGCGAGCTTCTGCCTGAGGGTCTGGATGTGAACGTCGACCGTGCGCGTCTCCCCGACGTAGGTGACGCCCCACACCTCCTCGAGCAGCTGGCTGCGCGAGAGAACCCTGCCCTCGTTGGCCATGAGCGCGCGCAGAAGGTCGAACTCCTTGAGCGTCAACGCCACCGGCTCCCCGTCGACGGTGACGGTGTGGGCCGAGCTCGTCAGCACGATAGGACCGCTTGCCAGCACATCGCCCGCGTCCTCCGCCGCCGGCGCGTGTGCGCGGCGCAGCAGCGCGTTCACGCGGCTGACGAGCTCCATCATGCCGAAGGGCTTCGCCAGGTAATCGTCGGCGCCCGCATCGAGCCCGCAGACGGTGTCGTATTCGGTCCCCTTCGCCGTCAGCATCATCACGGGGAGCGTCTTCATGGAGGCATCGTCGCGGATCATGCGAAGAATCTCAAGCCCGTCGGTGCCGGGCAGCATGATGTCGAGCAGAACCAGGTCGGGAACGCGCGTCTTGCACGCCGCAAAGAACTCGTCGGCCTCGGGAAAGCCCTGAGCCTCGAAACCCGCCTGCTTGAGCGCATAGATGGCGAGATCGCGAATGTTGACGTCGTCCTCAACGTAGTAGATCATCGATGGTTCATTCCTTCCGAAAAAGCGCGGATCCTACCTCGACGCGCCCGATTCCCTCAAACGATACCCCACGCCGCGCACCGTCTCGATGAGATCGGCGTGCTCGCCGAGCTTCTGGCGAAGCGAGAGCACGTGGGTGTCCACCGTGCGGCTTCCGCCGCCGAAATCCCAACCCCACACGTGCTGCAGCAGCGTCTCGCGCGACAGGACGACGCCTGGGTTCTGCATGAGGTAGACGAGAAGGTCGTACTCTCGCGCGGTCAAGACCAGCTGCTCGCCCGCGCACACAGCCTCCCTGCGCTCGAGCATCACGGTGAGCGGACCCGCGGAAAGCTCCCTGCCGGCAGCGCTTCCGCTCCACTCGCGCGCACGGCGCAAAAGCGCGCGGACGCGGCTTGTGAACTCGAGCATGCCGTAGGGCTTGGTTATGTACTCATCGGCGCCGTTGTCGAGCGCCGTCACGATGTCGAGCTCGGAGTTCTTCGCGGTAACCATCATCACCGGCACACGCGAAAGCCCCGGGGTCTGGCGAATGCGCTTGAGGATCTCGATTCCGTCGGCGCCCGGCAACATGATGTCGAGGACGACCACATCGGGAAGCCTGCGGGCGCAAGCGGCGCGGAACTCGGCGTCGTCCGACACGCCCTCCACCTCGATGCCCGCATGGGTCAGCGCGTACACCGCGAGCTCCCTGATGTTCTTGTCGTCCTCGACGTAGTAAATCAACCGTGCTCTCTTTCCGGGTGAGGGGAGCATCCTAGAACCCCTCGGCCTCCGAAGCGTCGCCGCCTTCCTTGGCTGAGTATACCGCATGGTTTCCGGTCACGCGAAACACAGCCCAGCTCGCGATGCGCTGCGCATCGTCGCCCATGCGCTCGAAGTACTTCGCCACCATGAGCATCTCGGGGAAGAACGCCGCGTCGGTGTCGGTAGCGCGGATCTTATCCACGATGAGGCCCTTCGCCTGGTCGTACAGCTCGTCAACCGCATCGTCGAGCGCGTACACCTCACGCGCCGCCGCCTCGTCCTCGGCAAGAAAAGCCCCGACCGCGTGATCGACCATGCCCGCGACGCGCTCGGACGCTTGCGAGAACAGCGAGGCGAGATCGCCCATCTCCTCGCCCGGCACCACGGTCGCCAGATATGCGACATCGCGCGTCATCGCGCCGATGTGCGTCAGGTCGGACACGATGCGGAAAACGCCCGACACGAATCGCAGGTCACCCGCAACGAGCGGCTGCTGGAGGAGCATCGCGTCGAAGCAGCTGCTCTCGATGGCGGACTGCAGGCGCTTCTCCGCCTCACGTCCCTGAAAAACGCCCTCGGCCGCGCCCGCATCGCCGGCGAGGGCAAGGCCCGCCGCCCGCACGTCGGCGACCGTCTTCTCGCCGAGCCTGCGCACGCACGACTCAAGTTCTTCAAGCTGCTCGATGTATTTACTGCGCGTCTGCATCAGCCAAACCTTCCTGTGAGATATTCCTTTGTACGCTGTTCCCGGGGCATCGAGAAAATCTGCTTCGTGGGACCCTCCTCGATAAGCTCCCCCAGGTAAAAAAACGCGGTCTTGTCGGCGACGCGCGTCGCCTGCTGCATGTTGTGGGTGACCACGACCACCGTGTGCTCGCGCGCCAGCTCAAGCATGAGCTCCTCGATGAGGCCCGTGGAGATGGGGTCGAGCGCACTGGTGGGCTCATCCATCAAAAGCACCTGCGGGTTGACCGCCAACGCGCGCGCGATGCACAGACGCTGCTGCTGACCGCCCGATATCCCCAGGCCGCTTTGGTCGAGCTTGTCCTTCACCTCGTCGAAAAGACCGGCGTCGCGCAGGCTCCTCTCGACGATCTCGTCCCCTTCCGCCTTCGACAGACGGCGCATGCGGCGCGGGCCGTAAAGGATGTTGTCGCGGATACTCATCGGGAACGGGTTGGGGTGCTGGAACACCATGCCCACATGAACGCGCAGCTCGTTGGAATCCGACTCGAACACGTTCACGCCGTCAAGCTCGATGGCGCCCTCGACGCGCACCGACGGGACGAAGTCGCACATGCGGTTCATCGCGCGAAGAAGCGTCGACTTACCGCAGCCGGACGGACCGATGAACGCCGTCACCTGGTTCTTCGGAATGTCAAGCGACACGTCCTTCAGCGCGTGGAAGTCGTCGTACCACAGGTTGAAGTCTTTAATCGATATCATCAGCCGAACCTTCCCGTCAGATAATCGGCGAGGCGCTTGTCGTTCGGCTCGGAGAAGATCTGCTTGGTCGGCCCCGTCTCGACCATGTCGCCGAGGTAGAAAAACGCCGTCTTGTCGGACACGCGCGCCGCCTGCTCCATGTTGTGCGTCACGATGATCACGCAGATGCCCGAGTCCGCGATGGAGCGGATGGTCTCCTCGATGGTGAACGTGGAGATGGGGTCGAGCGCAGAACACGGCTCGTCGAACAGAACCACGTCCGGGTGCATGGCGAGCGTGCGGGCGATGCACAGACGCTGCTGCTGACCGCCCGAGAGCGCCATGGCGCTGCCATCGAGCTTGTCCTTCACCTCGTCGAAAAGGGCGCCCGCGCGCAGCGACGCCTCGACCAGCTCGTCGGCCTCGGCGGCGCTGCCGACGAGGCGATGGCGCTTCGGCGCGAACAGGATGTTGTCGCGGATGGACTTGCGGAAGGGCGTCGGCTGCTGGAACACCATGCCGATGGACTTGCGCAGCTCGAAGAGGTTCTCCTTCGGCGTGTTGATGTTGCGGCCGTGGTAGAGGATCTCACCGCCGATGCGGCATTTGGGGATCTCGCGGTTCATGAGGTTCAGGCAGCGCAAAAACGTCGACTTGCCGCAGCCGGACGGCCCGATGAGCGCGGTCACCTGACCCGCCTCGAACTCGAGCGACGTCGCGTGCAACGCCTCGTTGTCGCCGTAGGAAACCGTGAGGTCGCGGGTTTGGATCATCGGCTTCGACGCGGACGCGGATGCGGACGTGGAAGCCGTGCCGGGGGCGGCGGGCGATGCGGCCGCGCGGGGGGCGTCGGAGTCGTCCGCGAGCGCGGGATTCGCCAGAGAAGCTTTCGTCATTCGCTCGTCAGCCTCCTTTCAAGAAACTTGCCGATAAAGCGCGCGAGCACGTTGAACAGCAGGATGCACACCAGAAGCACCGCCGCCGTGCCGTTCGAGACGGCCTCCAGATCGGGAACGACGCCCTCGCTGTTGATCTTCCAAATATGAACCGCAAGCGTCTCAGCCGGGCGGAACACATTCCACGGGCACGTCGGGCTCGAGAGGTCGAAGTTCGTGAAGTCGAGCATCGGCGCCGACTGACCTGCGGTGAAGATGAGCGCAGCAGCCTCGCCGAACACGCGGCCCGCCGACAGCACCACGCCCGTGACGATGGCGGGCATGGCCACGGGCAGCAGCACGTGGACGGTGGTCTCCCAGCGCGTCAGGCCCATGGCCAGCGCCGCATCGCGCTGCGTGCGCGGCACGTCCTCGAGCGCCTGCTGGATGACGCGCACCAGGATGGGCACGTTGAACATCGTGAGCGCCACCGCGCCCGCGATGATGGAGAATCCCCAGCCCATCGACAGCACGAAGAACAGGAAACCGAACAGGCCCACGACGATGGAGGGAAGCGAGGACAACGTCTCGATGAGCGTCTTCGCGATGTGCGTCGCGGTGTTGTCGGGTGCGTACTCCGCGAGGAAGATGGCCGCGCCCAGCGAGATGGGCACCGAGATGAGCAGCGTCAGCACCAGCAGGTAGAACGAGTTGAACAGCTCAGGCCCGATGCCGCCGCCCGCCTTGAACTGCTCGGGCTTGCCGGTTAAAAAGCTGATATCGAACAGCTTGCCCGCACCCGAGATGAGCACGTAGCCCACGATGGCGGCCAGCATGACCAGCACCAGGCCCACGATGGCGGTCAAGATGACGGTCGCCACCTTGTCCTGGCTCTTGATGCGCCGAACGTGCGCGGCCATATCGAAGCCGGCGAGAGCGCCCTTGCGGGCGGGCGTCGAAGATTGAACGTCAGCCATGCTTCACGGCCCCCTTCCGTCCGATCAGGTGAATGATGAGGATGAACACCAGCGACATCGCCATCAACAGCAGGGCGAGCGACCACAGCACGTCGTTGTACACCGTCCCCATGGCCTCGTTGCCCATGCCCATGGTGAGCACCGACGTGAGCGTCGAGGCGGGCGTGAACAAAGACGTGGGGATCTGCGCGGCGTTGCCGATGACCATCTGCACCGCAAGCGCCTCGCCGAATGCGCGCGTCATTCCCAGAATGACCGCCGTCATGAGCGAGGGGGCGGCGCTGCGCAGAACCACGTTCCACACCGTCTGCCAACGCGTGCAGCCGAGCGCATAGGAACCTTCGCGGTAGCCTGCGGGCACGGCGGCCAGCGCGTCGATGGAAAGCGACGTGACCGTCGGCAAGATCATGACGGCCAGGACGATCGAGCCGGAGAATATGCCGTATCCCGTGATGTTCTGCCCCATGAGATCGCCCATGTTGCGCGTCCACGCCACGATGATGGTGAGGCCGAGGAGGCCGTAGACCACCGAGGGGATGCCCACGAGCAGCTCGACGAGGGGTTGGAACACCTTGCGGCCGAAGCGCGGTGCCACCTCGACCACGAAGATGGCCGAGCCGATGGCGATGGGCAGGGCCAGAACGGTCGACAGCAACGTGACCGCGAACGAACCCGCGATCATCGGCAGCGCGCCGACGGTGGGCATGCCGTTCTCGTCAGGCTGATGCGGGTTCCATGTCGTCCCCGCGATGAAATCGAAGAAGTTAATGCCGTCAACGGCGAACGTGGCAATGCCCCGCTGAGCGACCATGGCGACAAGCGTCACGACAAGAAGCGCCACGAGCGCGATGCACGCACCCGTGACGCCTTTTCCGATCAACTCGACGCGGTGTTTCGGCATATGCGCCATAACACGCGTCTCCTTTCAGTTTTTACAGCTTGGTGACGTTGCCCGAAGCGTCCTTCTCGACCTTCATACCGGACACCGGAATGTAGCCCTGCTCCTCGACGAGCGAGCCCTGAACCTCGTCGCTCATGATGTAATCGATGAACGCCTGCGTGGCCGCATCCGGGGTGGCAGCGGTGTACATGTGCTCGTAAGCCCAGATGGTCCAGGAGTTGTCCTCGACGTTGGCCGCCTTCGGCTCGACGCCGCCGACCTTGAGGGCCTTGAAGGAGTCATCGTAGTAGGAGAAGGCGACGTAGGAGATGGCGTTGGGGGTGCTGGCGACCATCTTGGTGACGGTGCCCGAGGAATCCTGCTCCTGCGGGGTGAAGGTGGAGGGAACCTTCTCGCCCTGGAGAACCGCAGCCTCGAAGGTCGCGCGGGTGCCGGAGCCGGAAGCGCGGTTGATGACGACGATCTCCGCGTCAGCGCCGCCGACCTCGCTCCAGTTGGTGATGGTGCCGGTGAAGATGCCCTTGAGCTGCTCGATGGTCAGGTCGTCGACGGCGACCTCCTTGTTGACGATCGGGCCCATGCCCACGATGCACACCTTGTTGTCCTTGATCTTGGCGACGTCGTCTTTGTTCTCGAGCTTGGTCTCGGCGAACACGTCGGAGTTGCCGATCTGGACAGCGCCCTGGGCGATCTGCGTGATGCCCTGGCCGGAGCCGCCGCCCTGAACGGTGATCTGAACGCCGGCGTTAGCAGCCATGAACTGCTCGGCGGCTGCCTCGCAAAGCGGCTGGAGGGCGGTGGAGCCGACGGCCGTCACGTTGCCGGAGAGGCTCTGAGCGGCAGCGGAGGCGCTGCTCGACGCGCTGCTTGCAGCGCCGTTGCCACCACAGCCCGCAAGCCCCAGGCCTGCGAAAGCCATGGCCGTGCCAGCGGCGAGGCCGAGGAAACCACGGCGGCTGATAGACTGACCCTGCAAGAATTGACTCTGCATTTTAACGATTCTCCCTTCGGATGTGCATCTTCGATTCCCTGACGAGAATTTCAACGGGCTCGATGATAGAGGGGGTCGAAGGGGGAAAGAGGGCATGCGAGGAGGTTATGACCAAAGCATGACACGGCTTTACCGTTCCCTTACATTGTTTTGACCCTGAACTTTACAAAGCAAAGGGAAGTTAACGCAACGGCAAGGCAAGCGAAGGACAAGTGGGCGGGCGGGCCGCGACGAGGCGTTCACCGGAGGGCGTGGACGGAACGAGACAGAGAAGCGGATGCTCGTGAAGGTGGTCGACCGGCGAGCCGCGCGCAGGCAGGCCGATGACGCGAGCAAACGGGAATCGCCGGCACGCGACGTGCGGGCGCGCCGGTGCTTACGCGGTTTGCTCGGTATGGACGAGCGGGGCGATGGCGCGCAGAACCGCGTCTTTGGCGGTGGCGGCCTCCGCAGCATCGACGACGGTGAACGTCAACGTGCCGCGATAGCCGTAATCGGTAACCTCGGAGAACAGCACGCGCGCCTCCTTTTCGAGCGCGCACACGCCGGATGCGGCCTTGTCGGCGGCAGTGCGCATGCTCTCCGCCGTCTCGGTGAGCTTGCCGCCGTCGACGGTCACCACCACCGGTATCGTCACCACGCTCAACGGACGAAGCTTCACCAACGCCGTCTTGTTGATGATCGAGTTGGGGATGACGACGCGCTCGCCCACCGAGTTCTCGATGGTGGTATGGCGCCAGGTCACGTCCTGCACGATGCCACGCTCGCCGCCGACCTCGATGTTGTCGCCGGGTTCCACCAAGCCGGTCAAGCTCACCTGCAAACCGCCGATGAGGTTGGAAAGCGTGTCCTGGAAACCGAGGGAGATGGCGATACCGCCGATGCCCAGCGTGCCCCATAACGCATTGATGTCGACCCCTACATTGCTCAGGGCTGTTACCAGACCGACGATCCAGATCAGAACCAGGATCGTCCGCCTGACTACCGGCATCATTTTCAGCGCATGGCCGTCCGACCGCTGCCCCCAATATTGCTGGAGCAGGGCCGTGGAGAGGCGGGCCAGAACCCAGGTGATGTCGAGTATGATCAGTATGCTGTAGGCATTGTCGACGTATTTTACCAGATGATCCGGGTAGACCAGCCGATGGATGGCGATCCAGATGCCCAGCAGCATCACGGCGAATTTCAGGGGCGACTCCAGGGAATAGTATATGATGTCGTCCACCCGGTTGCTTGTGCGGCCGATAAAGGGTTTTATAACCTTCCTGCCCAGCAGGGACAGCAGTTTCACGACGATAAACGCTCCTGCTATGATGAGTAGGGAGACGATCCATGTCTGGACGCTGTTTCCCCAGATTTCGTAATTTAACATTTTTCGGCTGTTTTTTAATTATACATTTGTTATTTGTGTTTCCTCTTTTGCCATCCGGTTTTTAACATCGGCGCATAATGCACGGTTTTTTTCTTATCCCGGCTTTC
>ERZ827498.4309-NODE-4309-length-11255-cov-3.064732_pt1 | contig 11255 bp, 9 predicted proteins | sample MGYA00519865_ERZ827498 | MGnify/ENA primary metagenome ERZ827498 (study PRJEB31778, sample SAMEA3449328) | human gut metagenome | biome: human gut; feature: human-associated habitat; material: faeces | place: United Kingdom | collected 2010/2012 ...
CGGACTGGATTTAGCCACTGCCTATAACTATACTTCTTCTTTCGTTGTTCAGCAAGCCTATGCCGACCTGAGTTACCGATGGCTGAATCTCAGTATCGGAAGCAAAGAACGTACACCGGAATTAAGAAACCCGAAATTGAGTACCGGAGGACTGGTAGAATCGAACAGTGCCCGCCCCGTACCGCAGGTACGTATCGAAATACCTCAATACATATCTGTTCCCGGAACGAATCATTGGCTGCACATCAAAGGTCATCTTGCCTACGGAACTTTCACAGACAACAACTGGCAAGAAGACTTTGCCCGCTCCGGAAATCTATACACCAAGGATGTCCTTTATCATAGCAAATCTTTCTTTATGAAAGTAGGGAAAAAAGAATCCTTCCCACTGGAGTTTGAGGCAGGTCTGCAAATGGCGGCCCAGTTCGGTGGAAAACAATATGTAGAAGGACAGAAAGAACCCATTATGAAAATGCCGTCAGATTTTATGGACTTTATCCGCGTATTGATTCCGATGAGCGGAAGTGACAATGCCATGGAAGGTGAGCAGATAAACAAGTATGGTAACCACGTGGGCAGTTGGAATATCGGACTTACCGGCTATGTACAGGATTGGAGAATCAAAGCGTACTATGAACATTTCTTTGAGGACGAATCACAAATGTTTTTTGGTTACGGTCCCTGGAAAGACGGACTACTGGGAGTAGAAGTCACCCTGCCGGAAAATCAATTCATTGATGCCCTTGTATATGAATGTATGGGCAGCAAAAACCAGACAGGACCTATCTTCTACGAAGGTTTCCGGGGAGAATTTGAACAAGTCAGTGCAAAAGATAATTATTATAACCACTATATTTATCAGGCATGGCAGCACTGGGGTATGGCTATGGGAAATCCGTTGTTTACCGGTCCTGTCTACAATAAAGACGGTAGAATAATGTTTGCCAACAACCGTATAAATGCACATCATCTGGGCATTAGCGGCACTCCCGGCAAGGAATGGGCGTATCGGCTACTGCTCACCTACTCCAGAAACTGGGGAACGTACGACAATCCGTTTGATGATGTGAAGAAGCAATTCAGCTCACTGCTGGAAGTCACCTATTCACCCGTAAAATGGAATGGATGGAGCTTCAGCATTTCAGGAGCTATGGACAGAGGTAATTTACTAGGAAACAATTCGGGCGGTATGCTTGTCATCCGCAAAACAGGCTTAATAAAATAAGGACTATGAAACAAATCATATTATGTGTATGCTTACTGCTCGGTGTATTATGCAGTTGTGACAAGAAGCCCATCAACGGAAAATTGGACGGCAGATGGCAATTAATGACAATAGAATACAATGACGGAAGCATCAAAGAATGCGAACGTATCTATTGCAGTATTCAGCTCCATTTAGTAGAACTGATGGATAAGGGCACCACTCCCCTGACATTGATAGGACACTTTTCCTCTGCTGACGGAGTAATGATGGGTGAGTTTAAATATCAGGATAATATGGAGGCTACCGTTACAGAGGAGGATTTGAACAGGTTTGGGCTGAATTCTTCCGTCACACATTTCGAAGTGGAAAAAGCAACCGGCAGCAAAATGATTCTGAAATCAGACTATGCCCGACTCACCTATCGGAAGTTTTAAAGCAGACGGCATAAATAAAAAAGCGAAGCTCCCGTGAATGGCGGTGCTTCGCTTTTCCTTTTTAAAACAACATGATACTTCAAAATAACAATGCTTAATTAACGTCTTGGCTGTATATCCAATTTCACCGGATGCAACATATTTTCAGGACTCAGAATAGTATCCAATTCCTCCTTATTTAAAATTCCAAGTTCCGACACCAGGTCATAAACACTCTTGCCTGTTGCCATCGCTTCTTTGGCAATCTTAGTTGAGTTCTTATAACCGATAACAGGATTCAAAGCTGTTACTACCCCGATACTGTGATGCACATTCATCTTGCAATGCTCTTCATTGGCTGTGATACCTTCGATGCAACGTGTACGCAATGTCTCCATACCGTTTATCATCAAGTCGACAGACTCGAAACAGCATTGGGCCATAACAGGTTCCATCGCATTCAGTTCCATCTGAGCAGCTTCGCCTGACATGGTTACACACAATTCGTTACCAATTACTTTATAGCAAATCTGGTTCATCACTTCGGGAATAACCGGATTCACCTTACCCGGCATAATGGAAGAGCCCGGTTGCATGGCCGGCAGATTGATTTCTCCCAATCCGCAACGCGGACCACTGGCAAGCAAACGCAGGTCATTACATATCTTATTCATTTTCACGGCCACTCTTTTCAAAGCTGATGCATAACCCACCAAGCATGATGTGTCCGAGGTCGCTCCAACCAAATCGGCAGACAGTTTGAAATGGAATCCTGTGATCCGGCTCAATGCCTCCACACATTTCTCTGCATAACCCGGTTCGGCACAAATACCTGTACCGATGGCAGTAGCTCCCATATTGACAGTCAGAAAATCCTCGGCAGCTTGGTTAAGGTGCAGAATTTCATCTTTCAATATGCTTGCAAAACCATTGAATGTTTGTCCCAAAGTCATAGGCACAGCATCTTCCAGCTGTGTACGTCCCATCTTAATGACATGAGCAAATTCTTCTCCTTTCTTGCGGAATGCTCCGATAACAGATTCCAAATAGGGAAGGAAACGAAGATTTTCATAATACATACCGATATGGATGGCAGTAGGGTAAGCATCATTGGTAGACTGTGAACAGTTTACATGGTCATTGGGAGAACAATATTGATATTCTCCACGCTTGTGTCCCATAATTTCCAATGCACGATTGGCTATTACTTCATTGGCATTCATATTGGTTGTCGTGCCCGCACCACCTTGAATCATGTCCACAGGAAACTGTTCGTGATGTTCACCGTTCAAGATTTCCTGGCAAGCCTGCACAATGGCATCTTTTTGTTCTTCAGTAAGCAGGCCCAACTCATAGTTAGCCATTGCAGCAGCCATCTTAGTAATGGCAAGGCCGTTGATAAACAACGGATATTCATTAAGGTGGAATTTACTGATAGGAAAATTTTCAATACCTCTAAGCGTTTGCACGCCATACAAGGCAGCGGCCGGAATTTCACGGGCACCGATTAAGTCACTTTCCACACGGGTTTCTTCTGTAAGTTTTGTTTCCATGATTAGGTTGTTTTAATATGTTATTTCTTTATCATACAGCAAAGGTATAAACTAACATTTTGATATCAAAATATATTCTGATATAAATTTATAGTTTTATTTTTGCCATCATAACGCAATATACACGCCAACAAAATATCATAATGATAGTTCAACGCATTATATTCTCTTATGGGTTATTAAAAGAAATACAGATATCGCCCCCCTAAGTTATCTCATCGGCCGGACTAAGCCTTTTCATCCTTCAGGCTAAGTCTTTTTATACGTCGGGCTATTACGTCCTGCTGTAGTGGAACGTACGTCCTGCGGCAATGGAACGTACGTCCTACTGCAATGGGACGTATGTCCTACTGTAGTGGGACGTAGTAATCTTCCGCTTAAAAGACCTTAGCTGACCGTAGGAAATTACTTAATCCTCCGCAAGGAAACAAAAAAAGGCATCCGTAATCATACGGATACCTTTCCCTTGTTTTTTATGCTCTATCTCCTTGGTTATTTTACTTTAATTCTATCAAATCCTTCGCCAAACACACCGATAACGGCACTCTGTGAAACGAAAGCATTCGGATCAATATCTTTAATCAAACGGAAAATAGTAGTCGATTCACGTTTCTTTGCCAGCACAAACATCATTTTAACGCCTGCGCCTGTATAACAACCTACACCATCAATGAAAGTCACTCCACGGTGCAAATCTTTATTGATGCGGTGACCTATTTCTTCATGTTTCTTTGAAATGATAAAGAACTGCACAGACTGACGAGCACTGTTCACCACCTGGTCAAGCACGAAGCTGCATATATATAAGGTAGCAAAACCATATACCACCTTTTCCCAATCGTGCAATACGAGGTAACTGGAAGAGATTATCACCATATCCGTCATCAATATCACGCGTCCTAAGGTAATATCACGATATTTATTAATAATAGCGGCAACAATATCCGTTCCTCCGGAGCTTCCGTTAGCCGAAAATGCCACTCCAATACCACCGCCACAGAAAGAAGCACCGATAACACACGCCATAAAAGGCTGGTCATGCAATAAATGCAGCCCTGCTGTTGCTCCTTGAATAATAGGAAGAATGGTTGTCATGGTAAATACGGCAAAAACAGTTTTTACACTGAACTTCCATCCCAAAATAATCAGGGAGGCTACCAACAATGCACCATTTATGGCAAAATAAGTATACTGTACATTCACACCGGTTGCCCAATATACAATAGAAGCAATACCCGGCACACCACCTGTCGTGATGTCGTTAGGCAACAAAAAGACGGTCCACCCGATACTATACATCAGCATACCGAGAGCTATCATCATATAATCTCTCATTTCTCTGATGATTCGTTGTTTACGCGTCGTAATAAAGACTGACTCCATGTGATTTTTTTCTTTATATTATAAATTTTCGGCAAAAGTACAAAAAGATTAAATCACTTCGTTCGAAAAAGGATAATTTTTCATGCGAAAAAGAAATTTAGAATATTTCTCCTTCTCTTATTCAAATGCAAAAAAACGAACGGCATGATAATTTATTTATTTAACCACATGATTAATTACAAATTAAAACATCACACAAGGAATACCATCCCAATTTGTCATATTCTATCAAACGAGCCATAAAATAGAAAGTCAAACGGTATAAATAAAATCAGAAAGACACACCTTTGCTTAAAATCAAAAATAAATGTAATTTTGCCGTCAATCGGACCTATATTAGAAAAACAGTTCCTTATTTCCGAAACGTATGATACATTCGTCTCGCTGTCGTTGACGAACAGGAGGAGTTTGAAGAAGCCATGAAGAGAATCGGAAAATGGATATTATAATCAATAAGATAACAAAAAAACAATACAGGATACAATACTTGCCATTATTAACTTTAAAGGTAAAGAGTCGTGAAAGAAAACTTTAAAAAAGCAGTGTTGCTATTGGGCATGTCAATAACAATACCCACAGTCAGCATTGCACAAGAAAATATTGAAACAGACATCAGTGCCGACCTGGTCAGTGGGTATATATGGCGCGGACAAGATTTGGGTAATGTAAGTATCCAACCAACTCTATCTGTATCTTACAAAGGATTTTCGTTGAGTGCATGGGGCAGTGTAGGGTTTGAAGGGAAAGACACCAAAGAACTTGACCTCACACTAGGATATACGATCGGCGGATTCAGCATTTCCGTCACCGACTATTGGTTTGACGGTGGGTCGGGATACTTCCACTATGGTTCCGACAATACAAATCATACTTTTGAAGCACAAGTCGGATATGACTTCGGTTTTCTGGCTGTCAATTGGTATACAAATTTTGCCGGATATGATGGTGTAAACAATGAAGGCAACAGAGCTTATGCCTCTTATGTTTCCGTCACTGCTCCTTTCAAATTGGGAGGTTTGGACTGGACAGCCGAGATAGGCGCCACTCCGTGGGCCAATGATTTCTATAATGCATCCGAAGAACTTCATTGCAATGGTTCAAATGGCTTTGCCGTAAGTGACATCAGTCTGCAAGCCGGCAAAGATGTAAAGATAACCCGGTCTTTCTCTGTGCCGGTTTTCGCTAAGTTGACGTGGAATCCCAGAACAGAAGGTACTTATTTTGTATTCGGATTAAATTTCTAAAAGTAAGATGTTTTAGTAGAAATGAGTAAATACAAAAGAGGCTGTCCTCAAAGGTAAATGATAGCTCTACTGTTTTTTTGAGGGGGACAGTCCCTTCACGCAGAAAGTCCATAAATAGAAGGCTTCCGGGTCCCGTTATATGTGAAAGGAGATTATCTTCCCACAAGAACCCGGCCGTTTCGGAAAGCCCACGGTTTTAAACCGAACCCTGAAGCTTCCATTATGGCAGTATTCCGTTTACAGGCAAGGCACTTTAACAAACTCCGCTTCGGGAAAATGCTTCTCCATATAATGCCTTATATAGTTCTCCGTATCTTCCTGTATTATCTTGTCCTCCCCTTCGGGATAAAGATTATACATCACCGTATGGAGACTGATGCCTCTGCGCTCTATGGCCTCAAAGCTGAGCAGAGTGTGGTTCACACTCCCCAGGCGACCTGAGGTGACAAACACCAACGGGTAGCCGGAGTGTTGAATATAATCAATGGTAAGACAGTCCGGCGTAAGCGGAACCATAAGCCCTCCCGCCCCTTCCACCAGCACGGCATCAAAACGTTCACTCAGCACACTTGTGGCATGATTTATCTTATCGAAATCCACGGCACGGTTGTCGATGCGCGATGCCAAGTCGGGCGAGGCAGGATAAGAGAATATCTCAGGCTTCGTCCACCCCTGTTCATCTTCGGGCAGGTATTCCAACCCCATCAGACGGCGATGAAGCTCGATGTCTTCGGAATAGCCGGCGGGATTGCCCGTTTGTATGAATTTCTGTGTTATCACGTTTATTCCCTTCTCTCGCCACACTCGTGCAAGGTAGGCGGTGGCATAGCTCTTACCGATGTTGGTGTCTATGCCGCTGACAAAATATACATTCTTTTTCATTATTTTATCTGTTTACTATATCAAGGTTTCTTTCGGGCGATGATGTAAAGGGGATGATAAGTCAGCGTGACGGCGTTACCACAACTGAACAGCTTCGCATACTTATCACAAAACTCCTGCAAATCCCCTTTGGTCCATGCCTGCCGGCAGACAGCTGTCACCCCCGTATGCTTGAGATGATAAAGCACATCGAGCGGAGTAGCGAATGTCAGGCGGATTCGCTCCTCGCCGGCAGTGACTATATTATAATGCATGGACAAGGACTTTTTCAGCTCCTCCAAAGAATAATAATGCAATCCGCTTCCTGTGACGGCGGCTATCTCTTTCAGGTTCTCTTTGCCGAACGTGCTGAACGCGAAATATCCGTGGCCGGACAGCAAGGCATTGCAACGCTTGAAAAACAGTTCGGGCGAGACGAACCACTGAAGGGCGGAACAGGAAACTATCAGGTCTTGCCCCGAAGGAAAAGACAGCTGCTCCGCATCTCCGGGGATAAAAGTCACCTGCCTGTCCGACAGCAAGTCGGCAAAGCAAGTGCTCATCTCGTGGCATATATCATTCAATATCAGCTTTTCAGGATGAAAGGTGCGGAGCAACGGACGGGTCAGGAACCCAGTTCCGCTGCCTATCTCAAGCACATGCCGCGGACGTGCCGGCAGGTAATGTGCCAACATATCGTTCAGGCGACCGGCTATCTGTTTCTGCGCCGTGGCCTCACGGTTATAACTTTCTATGGCACGTGAGAACCGGCGCGTTATCAATTGTTTATTTATCATATTCTTTTACTGTTTTGTTTATCGGAAGGCTGCATTATCGACACACGATATCTCGTAAAAACACATCGGAATAATGAGCCATGTCTTCTTCCTCTGCCGGTACACGGAGTTCGCTCCACGCTTTCCTTTGGCAAGCCGGAACAAAAATCAAATCGCCCTTACCTATCACGGCCTTACTCCAGCAAAAACGGGCAGGTGCAAGGCATTCTGCCTGCTTTGCTATCAGAAGAAGCTCTTCTTTCACTTCATCCGTAGAACGTCCGGGACTTCTAGTAAGGAAGTCTTCCAAAAGTACGGCGGAACCGCACATCCGGCGAAAGAACTTTCGCAGCGTAACGTCATTCAGCCCTTTCAATGTTCCTTCATAAATAGCGTTGGGGATGCCTCTGGAGTCATCGACAGGGGTCATTGTCCCGTTCACCGCCACACTTTCTGTAATGGGAAGACAAGAACGGTCCAAAACTTGGGAAGCGGCCCACACTCCCATCGACCAACCTACCACACGGATGTCTTCGTACCCCTCCGGCAATGAGAAATCGAAGTCGAGTGAACGGTAATCGTAGCAGACAAGCAAGTCCCTGTCCGCGGGGTGATAGTGCAAAAAAGGCCGTTCGTCCATTCCCCATCCGGCAAAAAAGAGTGTTAATGAAGGCAAATGGCGTTGTTCTATAAAATATTGTTTCATTTCATCGTTTTCCTATCGTTGTTATCAGTTTGCTTATCTCGTCTTCGGTAAGTGCCGCCGTCAGCGAAAAGCGAATGCGCGAAGTGCCTTCGGGCACCGTAGGCGGACGGACGGGAAGGGCGTAAAAGCCCTTGCGCTGCAACTCCTCGGCCTTCCAGACAGTTGCCCCGCTTTCTCCTATGGTCAGCGGAATAATATGGCTGGTGGAAGGACATTCATATCCGGCGGCGAGCAATCCTTCTTTCAGCTGAAAAGAGAGGCGCTGCAAGTGTTGCCTCCTGTCGCGGAACTGTGCCAGGCGTTCAATGATAAAGTGCGTCCACATCAGATTGACGGGCGGCAGGGCAGTCGTAAAGATAAGTGTACGCATCTTGTTGACCAGATAATCATGCACCGTTCTGGAGCAGACCACATATCCGCCGACCGAGGCCAACGCCTTGCCGAACGTTCCGCACAGAAAGTCAATCTCGCCGATGCATCCCTGCTCTTCGGCACAACCCAGCCCGTGTTCTCCTCTCACCCCGACAGCATGCGCTTCGTCCACATAAAGCAAGACACGGTCATACTGTCGTTTCAGCCTCACCAACCGATTGAGGTCCGCCTCGTCACCATCCATGCTGAAAATGCTTTCTGTCACTACAATCACCTTTTCATATTCGGCATGATGCGCAGACAACAATTGTTCCAGTTGTTCATAATTATTATGCCGGTAACGGATGCACTTTGCACTCGAAAGGCGAATGCCGTCAATAAGGCTGGCATGCACCAGCTTATCGGCAAGAATCAGCGTGCGGACATTGCTCACAGCAGGCAGGATGCCCGCGTTCATGTGATAGCCGCTGCTAAAGACCAACGCACTTTCTCTCCCGAAAAGCTCAGCCAGCCGTTCCTCCAGGCGGGTGTATATATCAAAATTACCGGTCAGCAAACGGGAAGAGGAAGCCGAAGGGAGGAAACTGTCGGGAGTAAGGGTCTGCAAAAAGCCGGCACGCAGGTCGGCATCTGTTGCCAACCCCAAGTAATCGTTGGAAGAGAGGTTCAACATGACGTTGCCATCTGCCTCCACCTCCCTGCCACGATGATGAGTGGCGGGCAGTCTGCGCAGATTGTTTTTACTCTTCAAGCAGTCAAGCTCTTGTTCCAAATCTTCAAATAAACTCATATTTTTCTAAACTTGTGTCATTTCTTTTTTTTCATAGAGCCCTTACAGCTCTCCTACTATCTTCACCAGCGCATGAGTCAGTCTGCTCAGCTCTTCAGGTTGGATGATAAAAGGCGGCATGATGTACACCAATTTTCCAAAAGGACGTACCCACACTCCTTCTTCCACAAAGCGCTTCTGCATGTAAGCCATGTCCACGGGCTCCTTCACTTCGATAACCCCGATGGCTCCCAATACGCGCACATCCGCCACTTGCGGCAATTCTCCGGCCGGTGCCAGCTCCCGTTTCAGCTGTTCTTCTATCGCCTTCACTTTTTGTTCCCATCCGCAGGAAAGCAACAGCTCTGTCGAGGCCCGAGCAATGGCACATGCCAAGGGGTTTCCCATGAACGTGGGACCGTGCATGAACGCACCCGGATAGCCGTTCGATATGACATCAGCCACTTCGTTATCGGTAAGCACGGCCGAAAATGTCATATAGCCTCCGGTAAGAGCCTTACCTATACACATAATGTCGGGCTGCACGCCGGCATGTTCCCATGCAAAAAGTTTCCCGGTCCTTCCGAAGCCGGTCGCTATTTCATCAAATATCAGCAACAGATGATATTCCTTACACAATTTCTCTGCCTGCCGCAGGTATTCGGGATGATAGAAACGCATGCCTCCGGCTCCCTGCACCACCGGTTCCAGAATCAATGCCGCCAGTTCTTCGTGATGTTCTTCCAATAGCTGTCGGAGAGGCAACATATCTTCTTCTTTCCATTCTCCTCCGAAACGAGAACGAGGAGACGGTGCAAAATAGCGGACAGGCAATGCCGAACCAAAAATGCTATGCATTCCGGTCACGGGGTCACACACCGACATGGCGTTCCATGTGTCCCCATGATAACCGGAACGTATCGTAACAAAATTATTCTTGCTCTTCTTGCCTTGTGCATACCAATACTGCACAGCCATCTTCAGCGCCACTTCCACGGCCACCGAGCCGGAGTCGGCATAAAAAATCTTCTGCATGCGCGGTGGCGCAATCTTCAATAATAGTTTGCCCAGCTCGATGGCCGGTTCGTGTGTCAACCCACCGAACATCACATGACTCATCTGGTCTATCTGTTCCCGTGCGGCACGGTTCAGTACGGGATGATTGTATCCATGCACCATGCACCACCATGAGGACATTCCTTCTATCAGCTTCCTGCCGTCCTCCAGCTCTATGTACACTCCTTCCGCCCGTTTCACCCGGTAAGTGGGAAGCGGATTGACGGTCGATGTGTAAGGATGCCATAAATGCTCTTTATCAAAATTGTCCATATCGTTTTTATTATAAAGTATAACCGGCTGCTTCTATCAATTTCCTGTCGTCCGATACTTTAGACCCCAGGGTGGTTAATAAATCGCCGACTATCGCTGAATTGATTCCAATGTGCAATGCCTGCCCTATCGCCTCCGGGCTTAGTTGCGAACGCCCCCCTGCAAAACGAAGGTAGGCCGTGGGATTAATAAAGCGGAACAGGGCTATCGTGGTCAGAATTTCTTCTTCCGCCAAACGGGGCGCGTGTTCCAAAGGAGTGCCCGCAATGGGTTGAAGCAGATTGATAGGAATAGACTGCACTTCCAACTGCCGCAAGAGGAAAGCAAGTTCGATGCGTTGCCGCATCGTTTCACCCATACCGATAATACCTCCGCTGCACACATCCATCCCCACCCGGCGCGCGGCACACAGGGTTTCTATCTTTTCTTGCTGGGTATGGGTGGAGCAGAGCGATGGAAAGAAAGAAGGGGCAGTCTCCAGATTGCAGTGATAACGGGTAACTCCCACTTCGTGCAATCTGCGTAGCTCTTCCTCGGTAAGCAATCCCAGTGACGCACACAGTTTAATATCGGAACATGAAGCAATATATTCAAATGTTTCACATAATTGTTGCATATCTTGCTTGCCGGGTTTTCGTCCGC
>ERZ827498.4310-NODE-4310-length-11254-cov-3.731047_pt1 | contig 11254 bp, 10 predicted proteins | sample MGYA00519865_ERZ827498 | MGnify/ENA primary metagenome ERZ827498 (study PRJEB31778, sample SAMEA3449328) | human gut metagenome | biome: human gut; feature: human-associated habitat; material: faeces | place: United Kingdom | collected 2010/2012 ...
ACGAATTCGCGGCTTCCGAGGGAACTGCAGCCGAAAGAAGGGCAGGAATATATTCAGTGCTGGCATGGGACACCGTTAAAACGGCTGGGATATGACCTGGATCATTATGCAGAAAAAAATGGAAGTCTGCTGGAAGTACAGGAAAATTATCTGGAAGAGACAAAACGGGTAACGCATATGCCATCGCCATCCGAATTCTATTCTGAAAAGATTGCGTCGGCCTTTCATCTGAAGGAAGAGGGAAAAGAGCAGGTACTTCTGGAAATGGGATACCCGAGAAATGATGATCTGGTTAAGTTCTCAGATATGGATTGTGAGAAGGCGCGTCAGGAACTGAGAATTCCGAAGGGCAAGAAAGTAATTCTGTATGCACCGACCTGGAGAGACAATCAGCATGAGGCGGGTACAGGATTTACTTATGATCTGAATGTGGATTTTGATGCACTGCGGCAGGAGCTTGGCGATGAATATGTGATCTTATTCCGTGTCCACTATCTGGTGGCAAGTAAGTTCTCATTTGATGATTACGAAGGATTTATCTATAATGTATCCAATTATGATGACATCAACCATTTGTATTTGATCGCTGATCTGCTGATTACAGATTATTCCAGCGTATTCTTTGATTATGGAATTTTGAAAAAGCCGATGCTGTTTTATATGTATGATCTGGAAGATTATAAGGGTTAAAAACATAGGCTGTGAATAAGAGAGGATAGTAAAATGGCAGTGACCATACGTGATATACGGGTAATCTGCACAGCGCCGGAAGGCATCAACCTTCTGGTGGTGAAGGTGGAAACCAGCGAGCCGGGCCTGTATGGCCTGGGCTGCGGTACCTTCGCTTACCGGCATCTGGCCGTCAAGCTGGTCGTGGAAGAATATCTGCGCCCGCTGCTGATCGGCCGGGATGTTTCGGACATCAACGACATCTGGCAGCTGATGCACCAGAACGGCTACTGGCGCAATGGCCCCATCGAGAACAATGCGATCTCCGGTGTGGACATGGCCCTGTGGGATATCAAAGGCAAAATGGCCAACATGCCCCTGTACCAGCTGTTCGGCGGCAAGTGCCGGGAGGGCGTGCCGGTGTACCGCCACGTCGATGGCCGCGACCTGTCCGAGATCTGCGAGAACATCGCCAAGTACCGTGAGATCGGCGTCAAGACCATCCGCTGCCAGTGCGGCGGTTACGGCGGCAGCGAGTACGGCCATACCCCGGCCGGTGCACCGGTGGGCGCAAAGCCCGGCGTGTATCTGGACGGCAATGCCTACATCCGTGATACCGTCAAACTGTTCGACGGCATCCGCAGCAAGATGGGCGATGAGATCGGCCTGGTGCACGATGTGCACGAGCGCATCGCTCCGGCCGATGCCGTTCGTCTGGCCAAGGAGCTGGAGCCCTACCACCTGACCTTCCTGGAGGATCCCGTTTCTCTGGAGCAGGTGGAGTACATCCGCCAGATCAAGAACGCTTCTTCCATTCCCATCGCGGAAGGCGAGCTGTTCAACAACCCTGCCGAGTACAAGAAGCTGGTGCAGAACCGCAGCATCGACTACATGCGCGTGCATCTGAGCCAGGTGGGCGGCATCACCCCGGCCCGCAAGCTGCAGATGTTCTGCGAGCAGTATGGTGTGCGCATCTGCTGGCACGGCCCCGGCGACATGAGCCCGCTGGCCCATGCAGCCAATATCCACATCGATCTGGCCGCTCAGAATCTGGGCCTGCAGGAGTGGAGCGGTATCGAACCGCCCAACTTCGTCATCCAGAAGCTGAAGGATAACCACGGCGCTCTGCTGGAAGTGTTCCCCGGTATGCCCGAGTACGGCAACGACGGCTTTGTTTACGCCAACGACAAGCCCGGTCTCGGCGTAGACCTGAATGAGAAGGAGGCCGCAAAGTATCCCTGTGAGAATACTGTGACCACCTGGACCCAGACCCGCAACCGCGACGGCAGCCTGCAGACTCCGTAATTTGCAATAACCTTTGACACTGTACGATCCCTGACGGAGAAACACGGCTGGAATCGTACAGTGTTTTTTGTTCTCAAAGGAGCATTGCTATGAAGATCACAAAACTTCAGACATGGCTGGTGCGTCCCCGCTGGGCTTTTATTGAGATCAGCACCGATGCAGGCATTTCCGGCTGGGGCGAGCCGGTGCTGGAAGGCCGCGCCGCCACCGTATGCGAGTGCATCCATGAGATGGAACCGTACCTCATTGGTGCCGACCCCATGAAGATCGAAGACCTGTGGACTGTGCTGTTCCGCGGCGGCTTCTACCGCGGCGGCGGCATCCTGATGAGCGCCATCTCCGGCATCGATCAGGCCCTGTGGGATATCAAGGGCAAATACTTCAATGTGCCGGTCTGGCAGCTGATGGGCGGCAGCTGCCGCGATAAGATGCGGGTGTACAGCTGGGTGGGCGGCGACCGCCCCGCCGATGTGGGCCGCGCTGCGCTGGAAAAGAAGCAGCAGGGCTTCACCGCCATCAAGATGAACGGCACCGACGAGCTGCAGTTTCTGGACAGCTACGCCAAGATCGATGCCCTGCTGGAGCGCGTAGCCAGCGTGCGTGAGAGCTGCGGCAAGGATTTTGGCATTGCCATTGATTTTCACGGCCGGGTGCACAAGCCCATGGCAAAGGTCCTGGCCAAGAAGCTGGAAGAGTTCGACCCCATGTTCATCGAGGAGCCCGTCCTGTGCGAGAACATGGAGGTGTTCAAGGAGATCGCCGCTGCCTGCAATGTGCCCATTGCCACCGGCGAGCGTCTGTTCACCAAGTATGACTTCAAGCGCCTGCTGCAGGCCGGCGGTGTGGACATCATCCAGCCCGACCTGAGCCACGCCGGCGGCCTGACCGAGGTCAAGAAGATCGCCTCCATGGCCGAAGCCTACGACGTTGCCCTGGCCCCCCACTGCCCGCTGGGCCCCATCGCTCTGGCCAGCTGCCTGAACGTGGACGCCACCTGCTACAACGCCGTGATCCAGGAGCAGAGCATCGGCATCCACTACAACGTGGGCAAGAGCGTGCTGGACTATGTCAAGAACCAGGACGACTTCAAGTTCGTGGACGGCCGCGTGCAGCTGCCCGTCCGTCCCGGTCTGGGCGTGGACGTCAACAAGGAACTGGTGCTGGAGGAGAACAAGACCCCGCACGAGTGGAAGAACCCCGTCTGGCGTCACAAGGACGGCAGCGTTGCCGAGTGGTAATGCATCCCGCCGCCTGAATTAACACAGAAAAACAGCCCGCATGGCAGGAGCATCGTGCTCCGTCATGCGGGCTGTTTGCGTTCGATTTACTCTTTTTCTTCCGGTTCTTCGGGCTTGGCCAGCTCCTTGAGCTGCAGCACCCATTCCGGCACTTTGGGAGCAAGGGGCGGTTCACCGCTGCGGGCGCGGTGCATCTTCCGGTACAGGTCGCGGTTGTAGGAAAGGTGCAGGGTCATGGCATCCCGTGCCCAGGTGCTGTCGCCGCACTTGATGGCCTCCAGTACAGCCTTGTGGGTGTCCAGGGTCTCCTGCAGCAGAGTGCGGTGGGTGCCCTCGGTGAACACCTCCACCGACGCCGTGATGATGGGAGCCAGCTGGGGAGCCACCAGATTGCCGCTGGCGCGGGCAATGGTCCGGTGGAACTTCATATCCTCGTCCAGATAGTCCTGCCCATGCAGGATGTGGTATTCCATGAGGTTGTACAGCGATTCCATCTCGGCGATGTCCTCCGGGGTGGCATGGCGCGCCGCCAGCGCGGCAATGGCCGGCTCGATGATGTTACGCACCTCCAGCAGGTCGAAGGCCAGACGCTCCTTGTCCTCAATGAAATCCAACCCCAGCGGGTCATCCGCCAGGCCGGGCTGGTCGGTCACAAAAGAGCCCGCGCCGTGGCGCACGGTCAGAATGTTCTGTGACTCCAGCCGCTTGATGGCCTCGCGCACGGTACTGCGTGCCACACCCATCTCGCGGGCAAGCGCTGTTTCAGTGGGCAGCTTGTCGCCGCTCTTCAGTTTTTCTTCCAGAATGTAGTCCTTGATCCGCTGTGCAACCTGTTCGGCCAGCGGCCGGCTGGAATCGTACCCCGCAGTCTCCATAAAAACCTCTTCCTTTGGCGTTTTGCTCTGTTCTATCTTTCATTATACCGGAAATTTCTGGCAGTGTAAAGCAACGCCGTGCAGAAACCTTCGCTCCGGCAGCAAAGGTTTTTGTTTTATGCAAAAGCGGCCGGTGTTTCCCGCACCGGCCGCTTTGTGTTATACTGAACAGGTCACAGGGGCAGCTCCAGCTGACGGCAGTAGTCCACGATGTGGTGGAACATCTGCTCCACGGCGGGAGCCATGGCGGTGGGGCGCTGGACGGCCAGACCCACCACGCGGTCCTCTTCGGGCTCGATGGGGTAGATCTTGACTGCTGCCGTGCAGTTGCGCAGCAGCATCCGGGGCATGATGGAAATACCCAGGCCTGCCTCGACCATGGCAATGTTCGACTGGTCGTCGATGACATGGCAGCGGCGCTCCGTTGAGAGGGAATACTTCTTGAGGAACTGACGCATCTCCGCGTCGGTGGCATCCCACTGCACCACAAAGTTCTGCCCGTTCATCAGGGCGGGGGTCATCACGCCGTTGGGCGGCTCGGGCCAGTCCATGGGGGTGATGCAGAGCAGCGGCTCGTGGAACAGCTCGGTCAGAACAAACTCCTCCCGGCAGTTGTTGGAGAGGAAGGCAATGTCCACCTGACCGGTGCGCAGCCACTCCTTGACATCATCGTAGGTGCCCTGATAGACCTCGACTTCGATCTGGGGGTAGCTTGCCATGAAGCTCTTGAGGATCTGGGGCAGCAGGCCGGCGCAGACCGAGTTGAATGCACCCAGCTTCACCTTGCCCTTTTCCAGGCCGTTCAGGCGGGCGATGCTCTGCTTGAGGGCCTCGTCGCTGTTGAGCACCGCCCGGATGGACGGGTAGAGCGAAGCGCCATAGCTGGTCATGGTCACGCCGTTTTTGCCGCGGTTGAATAAGGTAAAGCCAAGCTCAGCCTCCATCACCGCGATGGCATGGCTGATGGCAGAGGGGGTCAGATGCAGCTGCTGGGCCGCTTTGTTAAAGCTGCCCTGACGTGCGACTGCATCGAAAATTTCGTAAGAAAACAGCGTCATGTCCCTAGCCTCCTTCCGTTTTTCAGTTCGGAGACGCCCGTTCTTCTGTGAATCTTTTTCACCTTGAGGATGTCTTGCATCAATTTTCTTTTTGAGTGTACTATCCTATCTCTGCTTTGTCAAGCATCCAAACCTTAATTTTGGACGTTGAGCCAAATTTCTGCTTTTGAAACGCCATTTATAAGGTATATTGCGCCCTTTTCCGTTCCAGTATTTTCCTGTTTTGAACAAAAAGACCGTCAGCCCTCCATCCCGGAAAGCCGTCGGTCTTCTGCGTTCTACAGATGTTTTTACTCGAGCACCAGCAGCAGGCTCATCTTGATGCGGCCCTGCGCCGTGACGCCGTGGAGACCGTTCTTGTCGAGGCGGAAGCTCTCGCCTGCGTTCAGCTCATAATTCTTCATGAATCTTCTTCATTTTTGTACCTCTGACCTCTAAAATTTTTGAAAAAATCATAGGTACAAGCTCAAAAAGCCCGTATAAAACAAAAAAGACGACAAACCGTTTCTCTCAACGATTTATCGTCCTTTTGGTGCGCTCGAGGGAACTCGAATCCCTGGCCCTCTGATTAAAAGAATCCAAGGTGCATCATTCGTCAAATTTCAAAAGTTCGAAGAAGCGTTATTTTTATCGTATCATCGCAAAACACGCCTTTGCACACACCGCATTATTTGCATACAGTGTAATGCTTTGCAACCGTTATCCAGCTATTCAGGTGTGCAAAAAGTGTGCAAAAATGTGCAGACGGGCAAAACAAAACCCAATGGACAAATCAACCACCGGTTTTATGGCAGGGTTTAGGACATCCGAACAGACACCGTTTGATATAGAAATGAGGTTCACCATGAACAAACTGCTTTCCTGCCGCTTCAATATGGACACCAACCGGGTGGAAGCCCGGTTCGAGGATGGCACCACTCTTGCCATCGACTGCATCGCCGTGGAGGACGAGTACGGCAACACCCCGGCACAGCGGGCAGAGCTGGACTGGCTGCTGTGGAACAAGCCATTGGAGTATACACAGCTTGTGCTGGGTGGTGAGATAGAGCATTATCTTTCCCTCAGTTGCGACCACGGCAGATTAGAAGATTAAATCTTCATCATTAAAATCCCCTGTTTTCCACAATGTGCTACGCCATGTGAAAAACAGGGGATTTTCTTTATTGAGCCAATTATTCGCACATTTTCTCTAATAGTTCTCGTAATTCTGTGCTTTTCAATTCTGGCACTCCACCGTATTCTCGATTCAAGTATTTATTACGGATATTGTTGGTTGCATAGGTACGCTTTTTATAATCTGTAATACACTTTATCTGTTTATCCCATGGAAATTCCGGATTCATTTGCAAAATATAAGTCGCAGTTCTTGCAAAGTCTGCCTCCATCAGCATGGTATTGTGAGTCGTCATAATTAGCTGTCCCTTAATCATAGGCTGAATCGTCTCTAACAGATTTTGAAACAACAAGTCATGAATATTCGCTTCTGCTTCATCTAAAATTACAGTTTTTCCCATGCATGCTACCAGCAAATAGCACAATATTCTTAGTAACTGTCGATTACCTGTTGATTCCCGTTTGAATTCTATGCGGCGATAGCTATTGGCAATATATTTTTCTTCCATCAACTTATAGTAAATCAGCTCACCCACATACTCTTTTTCGTAGGTGACACAACGAATACTTGGATCATACATTGCAAAGAAATGTGAAAAAAATGCTTCTACTTGATCAAGTTCATGTTCTCGTTTGAGAGAGATTTTACCCGACAATGGCTGATTCAAAACCTTCAATTGTGCGTGTAGACCTTCCCAACTTTTGTCTCCCATAGATACCGTGCAAGATAAATTTCGGAATTCATTCAGAACCACATTGAAATTCTCTGTTATGTTATCACGTCCGAACGAATTGGATTTATCCTTCATCTCGTAAATTAAAATTGCCAGGAGCGAATGTTTTCCCCAATAGCGTTTTGCCATTTCTTTTACATCTGTCAAAAATTCCTTTCCCTGCTCTTTTTCGACAATTGAATCATTTATATTGATGCCTGTAACGCTACAATCAAAATACAGTCCGCGGCGACGGTTAAGAACAAATTCCAGCCGTTCATGAAGAATTTCATCTTGCCCAAACTCCACTCGATAGCAGCCGTTATTTCCATCAATATTAAATTCGTATTCGGCAATAATAGGATTTTCACAATCAGCCATTTGGTAATCTTTAATGATGGCAGACATATCACGCAACCTTTGTCGTATGTGCTCCCGCATTTCCTTTTCCATATTTTCATCTTGGAAAATAGCACCTTGCGCTAAAATGCGTTCATAGGCCGCTCTCGCATCCATTGTGCGTGTCAGTTCTGGCAGCAGAACAAAAGCAGACATTAAGTTGGACTTGCCCGCACCATTTTCTCCGTAAAGAATAGCAAGATGCTTGGCCGTATTTCCTTTTTCCGTTAAATCCAACTCAATGTGGTCAAATGATCGAAAGTTCTCCAGTGTTATCTTCGTAAACATTGTTCTCTCTCCTTTGCCACCAGTATCTCACACCTTGCCCGAAATTTCAAGTCTTAATCTTGCTTTGTGTGAATTTAACTCGTCATTTCGATGAGCATATTCTCATTTTTACTAATTATTTTCCGAAAAGCCTTGACAATCATTTCTTTTGGAGGTACAATGCAGACAAGGGGTTAGCACTTGGGCTCTCCAAGTGCCAACCTTCCGTTTCGGGCATGAAAAAAGACGCCTGCCAGGGCGTCTTCTTTCCCAGCTATTCCAACGGATTGCCGGCTTGATACTTCTATATCATTGGCATTATACCATAAATCAAGCCTTCCTGCAATCGGAATTTTCTGGCAAGTCATGCTCGGTTGCGGCATTGCACCGTTTTTCGTGCCGTTGCCATCACTGCACCTGAGGAATTCCTTTTAGGTGCCCGGACAACTATTTATAAGGAGCTTAATTTATGGTTGTAAGATTTTTTAGCGCACGCAATTATTCCGATTCCAGTAAAAACAATGGCGACTGCATCCTTCTGGATAGCGGCACCGAACTAGTCATCTACGACTGTGGTTGCGAAGAACACGCACGCCGGGTTGTTCAGTATATGGATACTCACGGCTTCAAAAAAGCAAAGTTAGTACTATCTCATAACGATGCCGATCACTTCGATGGAATCCCCTACCTAATTGAACATGGTGTTCTTTCGGAAGTCTACACTCTTCTCTTGCTAAAGTACAAAGATGAGCTTTTGGATCGGGTCAACGATAAACGTCGCACGCGGGAATCCATCGCCAATCGGATTGCGGAAATTTATAACAATATCTATTCGCTGTCTGCACAAGTGGAGCTTAAAGACATTTTTACCGATACTGCGGTATCTGCAGGAGTTTCTATTCCAGGTCCAGGAAAAGAATACTCTTTAAATGCCGTTGCTAAAAGGATTGATAGTCGAGAAAGTGACCTTATCGACAAGGAAACAATTGTAAATGCTGTCAGCACTCAGCTATCTGTCGATTTTGGCTCCGGTAATCGTTTATTGCTCACCGGCGACAGTAGTTTTACTGCGATTGAAGATTCAGTAAAGTCACATTCTGCTATTCAGCTTCCTCATCATGGAAAACTAGAACAAGCCGAGAAGATTTTTGCCTGCAAAAATAATAGTACTATTTACTATGTTTCTGATAATACTGGAAACTCAAACGGTGGTTCTGATAATTTGAAAGCCATGCATCCTCGTGGACATGTGATTTTCTATACGGAAAACGGAGACCAGACTTGCACAGCTTCCTCCTTTGGCACCACTTATCCTGTTCGTTCCTATTTCTACGGGTTTTGATTATGAGGTATTTACTACATCAGAGCCAGTTCAAAGAACTGCATGCTCGTCAAACCTATTTGTATGACATCTTCCATCTGTATTTTGTTCCAACAAAATCAGAGGGAAACTTTATTGTCCTTGTTCCGCTAGGAAGGAATTATTCCAATATACTTTTCATCACCGGACATACAAACTTTGTTTGGGAGTACATGCTTTCGCATATCCATCAGCTCCCTGAACGTCGTGTTGTTATCACTAGCTGTTTTGGGAACATTTTCAGAAAATTTGCTCGTGACTGTGAAATATATGTTCCTAATTTTTGTCAGGATTTGTGTCCGCTACGAAGCGGCATTCCTTATGGATTTCAATTTGATATTTCCGATGCCGAGCTTTGTTTCTACAACACACCTGGGGCCATAGAAAAACGCATCCACGCAGCGTATAAGCAGCTCTTATAAGGAGAGTATATGAAATTAGATTTATTTGACTCTTATAATATTCGTGTACGTCTAAGCAGTAGCATTATAATTTTTGCTCCCCTTGTGCTTACCGTATTTCTATGCTTTGATGAATTGTTCTCATTTATCTCATCCTCTGTTTTGGTTGCAATTCTTTTGGCGTTTACCAACTGCCTTCCAATTTTTCAAAGATATATTTGTCAGAAGAGAGTTGCTTTCAAAAACTATGCTGTAGAGTTTCTCCTACCTCACGACAATACACTTAACCCTGTCACAAAAAAGCGCTACTATAACATCCTCGTTAAAACAAATGTGGCATTTGCAGCTTTTCAATCCCCTAATGATAGTGAAGGTTTTCGTCAATGCTGCGAAAGTGCGGTTCGGTATTTAAGGGAAAAAACCAGGAATTCCCCTCTAGTCATAGAAGAAAATATCAACTACGGGTTCTATAAGACTCTTGTTTCATGCAAACCACTTGGAATTGTTTCATGCATAGTATTGGGTCTTTTTGTCGCCATATATTCATTACTTTACTTTAAAAATCTTTCCTTAATACCAATGAGGAATTATCTCGCATTCTCTTTCAACATTATCTTGCTTATATTCTGGATTTTTGGGATCAGGCAAAGTATTTTGGAAGACACCGCAAAGCAGTACGCCAAAACACTGCTTTCAGCTATTGATTCTCTTTAACAAAATCATCTTTATACCACCATATTGTATCTTTAAAACGCCTAACCATTGCAAAGCACCTGCCATGGTTAGGCATTTTTATTTAGTCAAACTTATTCCCCTGCCTTCGACAAGCGGTCATACAGAACCACCGTGTCCTGTGTTTCGATATGTACACGCTCCTTCTTCAGGAGGGTTCGGGGACGTTGGTTTGCGCGGTAGTCGCGACCGCTCTCTTCAAAAGCAGAACAACACAGAAAGTCACATATCGCATTGCCGGAAAGGGATTCACGGATAATGAATACAAAGGCAGTTGGTTCAATCTGGCTGGAAATCAAGTAATCCGCTTTGATTTTGGTCACGAACGGATAGAACTGGGGCATATAGGAAAACAAATCGAACTCCTGTTCCAGTGTTTCTTTCAACCGCACCAGTGCCAGCAGACGTGGTTTCACATACTCCTGATAGAGTGTGCCCTTCTTTACCTTGTCGTAGGTGGATCTTATCAGACAGAATCATATCAACCGTCTTGCGTGGACTATAGCGGGGCAAGGCGATGTATTTCAGGTAGTGGAACCCAGCAAGGCGAGGGAAGTCCTCTGGTGAAAATGTCAGCTTGATCTCGTGCAGTTCACCCTTATAGCCGTAGGTGAAAACATAGTGGTACTCGGTCGGTTCTTTCCAGACTTCTGCTGCCCGATACAAAATATCCTGCTGTTCGTCCTGCACATTTTCACCTTCCCTCAAAAAAATAGAAGCCCTGCCGAAAGGCAAGGCTCCTATTAAGCGTTTTCTTTCGATTCATCGAATCTATTCGGCTTGTGGTTATCGCTCAACCCACGGTCTGGCTCCACAATCGGCTGATACCGAACCAGTCCACTGCTTCATCGCCACCGATAGCTGGTCAATGCCGCTATCCTCTAGCTTTATTATACCACAAAAGGACGTAAGTTCAAGCGCTTAAATTTAAAAGCACTCAATCATATTATATGCTAAAGGGGTTTGGCCATTGCTACGTTTGCGAACGTCATACACTACCCTTGCCATTGACTGCATCGCCGTGGAGGACGAGTACGGCAACACCCCGGCACAGCGGGCAGAACTGGACTGGCTGCTCTACAATAAGCCATTGGAGTACGCCCAGCTTGTGCTGAGTGGTGAGA
>ERZ827498.4314-NODE-4314-length-11247-cov-2.391887_pt1 | contig 11247 bp, 15 predicted proteins | sample MGYA00519865_ERZ827498 | MGnify/ENA primary metagenome ERZ827498 (study PRJEB31778, sample SAMEA3449328) | human gut metagenome | biome: human gut; feature: human-associated habitat; material: faeces | place: United Kingdom | collected 2010/2012 ...
TTGCGGCTGGGAAGCGGCAGAAGCCGCACGGCGGCGGGAGTACGTGAAGGAACACGGCTTGACGCTATGCGCCGACGGCTTCCGGCGGCTGATTATCAAGAAGGAGAACGACATGGCGACACCATACAAGGAATGCCCGCATTGCGGCGCACATCTTGACAGCGGCGAAAAATGCGATTGCCGCGCGGCGGAAGCCGACGGCAACGCCAAAAAAGAATTGAAAGAGAGGACAAAGGACAATGACAATTAACGAGTTCGCGGCAGAGGTTCACAAGAACGCCGTTGACCACGGATGGTGGGACGGCGAAAGAACGTTTCCGGAGATCGTGGCGCTTATTCATTCGGAGGTATCCGAAGCGCTGGAGGAATACCGCAACGGACACGGAGCAACGGAAATCTATTTCAGCAACAACGGCAAGCCCGAAGGTATCCCCACGGAGCTTGCGGACGTGATTATTCGCGTTCTTGATTATTGCGCGTATGCCGGAATTGACATTGAAAACGTGCTGGAGGTAAAGCACGAATACAACAAAAGCCGCCCGTATCGGCACGGCGGCAAGAAGTGTTAATCATGGCGGAGCGGGTGAACCACCCGCCGCATTACAACGCGGGCGGGATTGAGTGTATCGACGCGCTGGAAGCCGCGACAAGCGGGCTTCAAGGTATCGAAGCCTTTTGCACAGCGAACGCGATCAAGTATTTGTGGCGCTGGAAGCTGAAAAACGGTGAAGAGGACTTGCAAAAGGCGGTTTGGTATATCAACAGACTTATTCAACGAGCGGGCGCAGACAGCGCCGCAGGAAAGGAGCTATTCAATATGAAAGAGAACAAACACGGCTTCGAGCCGAAACAGGAATTCACGATGGGCGGGATCGCTTGGACGGTCATTCAGACGGGCGCGGATTGGGTGAAGTGCATTACTTCCGATTGCGTCGAGGAACGCGCCTTCGATGAAGGGAACAAGAACGACTTTGCCGCTTCTTCCCTTCGCGCCTATCTGAACGGCGAATTCTTGCGCCGTCTGATTAAGGCGGGCGCGCCGGAAGAAATGTTCGAGTATTTCAACATCGACTTGACCGCAGACGACGGCTTGAAGAATTACGGCGGCGATCGCGTCCGGATCGGGCTTATCACTTGCGAGGAATACCGCCTTTTGCGCGGCAACATTCCGGCGCTTCCGGATCGTTGGTGGTGGACGGCTACACCGGACAGCCCGATAAATTCCTTCGTCCGCTTCGTCAATTCGGACGGCTCTTTGAACTACTACAGCGCGTACAACGGCAACATTGGCGTTCGCCCGCTTTGCAATCTCAAATCTGAAATCTTGGTATCGTACTTAAACGGAGAGAACGCAGAGGAACAGAAGAAGCGCGCCGAAGCCGTCGATATGATGAAGCACATTGTCGCCGCGTGGGACATCGGCGCGGAAGAGGTTTTCGGGAGGGCTGACGAATGACAATGTATCAATTCATGGTGAACGCCTTTTATATGCTTTGCGGCGTTGCTTGCGTCGCCGCTTCCGTTGTGATCGTCTACATCGTTTTGAACGTGCTTTTCAGAGCGCTTCGGAGGGGCGGCGGGAACAATGGCAGATATTAAGATCGACGAAGAAATGCTTTTGCGCGCGGGGCTGGGGATCGGCTACGCGTTCGCGCCCTTCTTTCGGGGCATTTTAGAAGGCGTTGAAGATTACACGATCGAACAGGCGGCGCGGGAAATGCAGGAAGAACACGACGCGCAGGAAGCCGAAGAGGGCTTGAAACGTCCGGTTGAAAAAACGCTGATCGGCGATTGCCGGAAGTGCTGGTGCGATCAATGCGCGAAGCTGGAACAATGCGTTCACTTGCGCGAAGGCGCGCTTCCGGACGGGGTGCGCCCGTTCCCTTGCGTCGGGTGCGCGGACGGAATGCGCTTCAAGCCTTGCGAAGAAGAACGGTGCGCCGATTTCGAGCAGGGCGCAGGATTTAATAACGGCTGACAAAACAAAAAAGAGAACGTCCGGTTGCGACGTTCCGGACGTTCTCTTTTCCTCTTACATAGCTGTAAAAGGAGCTATTCAATACTGAAATTATAGCATTTTACGGCGCTTTTGTCAAGGAAGGGCGGCGGGATTATGCAGAGGGTTAAAAGACGTATTTTTTCGGGCGTTGTATGTGAACAAGAGGTTTACACCGTATCCGATCGAACAAACATCAAGAAGGCTGAACCGCGACCGCGCTTCAAGGACGACGAAGAGCGCGCGCAACACCGGATCGGCATATCAAAACGGAAACACCAGCGGCTGGTTAATGAAAACTTTTCGCCGCTTTCCTTATATAGTACGCTGACGTTCGACGACGACAGCGAAGTTCATACATTCAGCGAAGCGCGCAGAATACGCGACAATTACTTCCGGCGGCTTCAAAGGGCTTGCCCCGACGCGAAGATCATTATTTACATGGGGCGCGGCAAGTCTACGAACCGAATTCATTTTCACATGATTTCGGACGGCATACCGGAAGAAACGATCAGCGGCAAGTGGAACGACGGATCAGTAATCCATATTCGGCACTTGCGCGAACACAATTATTATAACGGCGTTGACTACGGGCAGGATTACACGGGGCTTGCGGATTACCTCTTCAACCATTGGACACCGGAACAGGGCGGACACCGTTGGAAGGCGACGCGCAATCTTCGCCAGCCGGAGAAGGAAGCGCCGACGCTTGCACTTCGGACGTATACGGAAAAGAAAGCACCGATCGCGCCGAAGGGCTACAAGCTGGTGGAAGCCCGCGCGACGAAGTGGGGCTACATATATTATAAATATGTACGCGAACCGGAGAAACCGAAACGCCGGAAGAAACGCGAATAGCGGGAACGCCCGAAGGGGCGCAATAAAAAGCCTTGTAAATGTGTAAAGTTTTACGACCAGCGCTTTTCCTTCCGGAAGATTGATTTTATTTATTCCCCGTCGCCCGCTTTTCAGAGATCACGAACGCGCGCATTGTCAAGGGTGCGAAGCACGGCGAAGCCGCTTGCCCTTGATAATGAAAGCGCGGGAGTGATAAAAGCGGGAAGGCGGCGGGGATATAAAATCAATCGTGAAGGATCGGTTCAGAACACGGATCGAGGAAGCCCACCGGATCGCCGATAGATTTATTCCTTTAAGCCCGTTCCCCCCAGCGGGGGGCGGAGGGGGGAGAAAAAGAAAGAAGGTGAACAACGTATGCTTGAATTGAACAAGCTGTATAACATGGACTGTATGCAGGGAATGAAAGAGTTTCCGGACGGCTTCTTCGATCTTGCGATCGTTGATCCGCCTTACGGTATCGGCATAGACGGACAGAAGAAGCGCGTATGCGGCAATCCGAAGCATAACCGGAAAGAGCATATCCGGAAAAGCTGGGACAAGGCTATTCCCCCGCCCGAATACTTCCGCGAATTGGAACGCGTTTCAAAAGCACAAGTGATATGGGGCGGAAATTACTTCGTCCCGTATCTTGAACAAGGGCATAAAGGCTGGCTTGTATGGGACAAGGGGCAACACGGCTTGACAATGAGCGATTGCGAATTAGCATATACCAGCTTCGACACGCCGACGCGCGTTTTTGTCTGCAATCGCGTTGAATTGCTGAACGACGGGACAATTCACCCGACGCAAAAGCCCGTGAAACTGTATTCGTGGGTTCTTTCCCTCTTCGCCCGAAAAGGTATGAAGATATTGGACACACACGCCGGAAGCGGAAGTTCCTTGATCGCTTGCTATCGTCAAGGCGGGCTTGATTTCGTCGGCTTCGAGATTGACGAAGATTATTGCCGCGCGGCAAATGAACGGCTGGAACAGGAACAAGCACAAATCCGGCTTTTTGATCTCTTGGAGCAGGAAGAACGGAAAGCGCAAGCAACGCTTTTTACGAAATGAAGGGAGGAAACACAATGCAGGAAAAAAGGACGCTATATCTTGCCGGAAAGATCACGGGCGATCCGTATTATTTCACGAAGTTTTACAACGCGCAAAAGAAGCTGGAGGAAGGCGGCTTCATCGTCGTAAATCCGGCGCTTCTTCCGGCGGAGGGCTTCACGTGGGAAGCCTATATGCGTATGTCCGGCGCTATGCTTGCAGAGTGCGCCGAAGTCTGTTTTCTTCCGGACTGGAAAGAGAGCAAAGGCGCGAAATATGAATTCGGCGAAGCAATGGCGCAGAACAAGCCGTTTTTCTTCTTCGCTGATTGGGAGAGGACGCAGGAAGAAACGGGTAAATACGAATGCACGGCAGAAAAAACCGACAAGATCGCTTTTCAATGCTTCGCATGCGGAAAAATCAACGTCTTTCCGGCAACACACGCAGATGGGAACACTTGCAAATATTGCGGCGGCGGATTAAAGGCGATTGGATACGCAAAGAAAACGGAGGGATCGCGGAATGCAGAAAAATAAAATGCCCGTTCCGACAGAAGCACAAGAGCAAATGACGCTGTTTTCGTGGGCGGCTATGCAAAGCGGGAAATATCCCGAATTGAATTTGCTTTATCACGTCCCGAACGGCGGGAGCAGACACAAGGCGGAAGCGGGACGGCTTCGGGCGGAGGGCGTGAAAGCGGGCGTTCCCGATCTATGCTTGCCAGTCGCGCGCGGGCAATATCACGGGCTTTACATAGAGCTTAAACGGCAACGCGGCGGCAGGACAAGCGATCATCAATCGGAGTGGCTGGACGCTCTTTCGGCGCAGGGCTACAAAGCCGCGCTTTGCTACGGCTGGGAACAGGCGGCGGGAACAATTATCGAATATCTAACCGGAGGTGGCACACATGACTAAAAAGCAAACAGAGCTTTCCGAAGAGTTGCGGGAAGCCGTATTTGAAGCCGCGCGCGCAGGGGCGGCGGAAGCATACACACAGAACACGGGGTACGTAAATTACTTCAAGGCAATGGAAACATTGCTGTATAACTACAAGAAGCTGGCGGCGCTTGTAGCCGATGAAGAAGCGTATTGCGAAGTTGAGTATCACGCGGGACGAAAGACGTTTTCAACGACACCACAGGCAAAAGGCTTTATTCAGCGCAAGACGGAAGCGGAGATCGTCGAGGAAATGCGAGAGGAAAAACAAAAGCAGTTCAAAGAAACGAAATCCGGCTTTGACAGCTTGACACGCGCTATTTCTCTTTTCGAGGGGCATAAAGAATTCGTTGTGATCCGGCTTTACTATTTCGGCGAGGACATCAACGGCAATCCGCGAGAGGGCGGAACGGCGACGTGGGAAGAGATCGCGGAAGAGCTTTCCGACGCGGGCATTCTCAAAGAGATAAAGACGGCGCGCCGCTGGCGGAATAAGATCGTCAACGATATGGCGGTATGCGTATTCGGCATTCCGGCGGCGGTATCAGCGGCGACATACCGGAAAGCCGTTGACAAATGACCAAAACGCGACCAAACAATGCACCTTGTCCGCGACGCTTACGCGTGATATAATAATTACGCTGAATTATTGCGAATTGAATAGCGCGGGATAAAGCCTTTTGTGTGAATGCACGGAAGGCTTTTTCTTTTACTCTTTTGCACAGACTTTTCCACAGGAAGGAGGATAACCGCATGAAGCCGTGGGCGGAAAGGTTTTACAATTCGGACGCTTGGCGTTCATGCCGTGACAGCTTCTTGAAGTCGAAGGGCTACTTGTGCGAACGTTGTTCAACGCCGGACGATCCAGTAACCGCGAAGATCGCACATCACAAAACATACTTGACGAAGCAGAATATCAACGATCCATACATAGCGCTTTCGTGGGATAATCTCGAAGCGCTTTGTCAAGATTGCCACAACAAAGAACACCACCGGAACGACAAGAAAAAACGGTACGCATTCGACGAAGCGGGAAACCTCATATCCCCCCCTATTCGCTCAAAGTTTAGGGAGGGTTCGACACCGAGGGCGGGAGATTAAAAATACTCCGCAGGCGCGCGCATAACGGGTGTACGCGTTTAAGGGGGTGTGGGTTGACCGGAAAAGGGGGTGATATTTATGGCGACAAAGAAGGACTTGACGAAAGAAGAAAAGATCAAGCGGGAGTTTTCCCGATTGAAGCGCATTTTCAAAGACTTGGATAAAAACAAGTTGCAGACCGTCGAAAGCCTTATCAAGAACGCGGCGTTCATGGCGGTATCCCTTGAAGAATTGCAAGAGATCATCAACGAAGAGGGCTACACCGTCGAATACCAAAACGGCGCAAATCAGAGCGGGACGAAGCAAAGCGACGCGGTGAAAACACATATCGCCATGACAAAAAATCACGCCGCTATTATCAAACAGCTTTGCGATCTTGTACCGCCGGAGAAGAAAAAAGAAAGCCGTTTACAGGCGTTACGGGACGAATAAAAATGCCCTTTTCAAATTACATTTACGAGTATTACGACGGCATTTCTTCCGGAAATATAACCGTCGGCAAGTGGGTTCGCCTTCTGTATGAATACATCGTGAAGGGGCTTCAAGAAGGGCTTTTCACCTTCAACGCGAAGAAGGCAAACAAGGCAATTCGGTTTATCGAAAACTTTTGCCATCATTGCGAAGGGCGCACAGACCTTTTGAAGCTGGAGTTGTGGCAGAAAGCCGCCGTTTCCGTTATGTTCGGGATCGTCGAAGAGGACGGAACGCGCGTCTTTCGCGAAGTGTTTATTGTGATCGGGCGCAAGAACGGCAAAACGCTTTTTGCGTCCGCCGTCATTGCGTATATGGCATATCTTGACGGCGAATACGGCGCGAAAATATATTGCCTTGCGCCGAAGCTGGAGCAAGCGAACATCGTTTACGATAATTTCTATCAGATGATTAAAAAAGAACCGGAGCTTTCCGACCTATCGAAGAAGCGCCGTTCCGATATTTACATCGAAGAAAGCAATACCGCGATCAAGCCGCTTGCGTTCAACGCGAAGAAATCAGATGGCTTCAATCCCCATTTAGTCGTGAATGATGAAGTCGCGTCGTGGCGCGGCGACGGCGGCTTGAAGCAGTACGAAGTTATGAAATCCGCGCTTGGTGCGCGCCGCCAGCCGATGATCCTTTCGATCTCAACGGCGGGTTACGAAAACGACGGTATTTTCGATGAGCTTATGAAGCGATCGACCGCGTTTTTGAAGGGCGGAAGCAAGGAACGCCGCCTTCTTCCCCTGCTTTACATGATCGACGACGTGGAGAAATGGAACGACCTTGAAGAGCTTAAAAAAGCAAATCCGAATATGGGCGTTTCCGTTTCGCCAGACTTCTTCAAAGAGGAAATCGCCGTCGCCGAAATGAGTATGTCGAAGCGGGCTGAATTCCTTACGAAGTATTGCAATATCAAGCAGAATTCTTCCGTCGCGTGGCTTGATTACGTCGTCGTTGACGGCGCAGGAATTCACGCGAAGCTGGAGGATTTCAAGGACAGCTACGCCGTGGGCGGCATTGACCTTTCGCAAACAACAGACTTGACCGCCGCTTCCGTCGTGATCGAGCGGGACGGCGTTCTATATGCCTTCGCACAATTCTTTATGCCCGCGAACCGCCTTGAAACGGCGCAAGCGATCGACGGCGTACCGTATGACATATTCGTAAAGCAAGGGATCGTCAAGCTATCCGGCGAAAACCACGTCGATTATCGCGACGTTTACGAATGGTTTTCTATGCTTCGGGATCAGTACGGAATATATATCTTGAAGATCGGGTACGACCGCTATTCCGCGCAATATCTGATCGACGACTTGAAGAACGCGGGCTGGCAGACGGACGACGTATGGCAGGGTGAAAACCTTGCGCCCGTGATCCGTGAGTTTGAAGGCGTTATCAAGGACGGCAATTTCAAGATTGCCGACAATAACTTGTTGAAAGCGCACTTCCTCAACGTCGCATTGAAGCACAACATGGAAACGCGGAAGTTCCGTCCCGTGAAGATCGAACAGCGGGCGCGAATTGACGGCTTCGTTTCCGTGATCGACGCGCTGACCGTGCGGCAGAAATATTATAACGAAATCGGCGAAATGCTCAAAAATGCGGGGTGATAAAAACATGGGAGTTTTTGAAACTATCTTCCGGAAGCCGAAAGCCGACTTGAAGGCGGAAGGCTATTTCAAAATGCTAAACGGGTACACGCCCGTTTTCAGCAACGCGCCGGAAAGTATTTACGAAATGGAGCTTACGCGCGCGGCGATACATTCGTTCGCGTCCTTCGCTTCAAAGCTGAAACCGGAGATCAGCGGCACGGCGCAAAAGAACCTTGAACGGACGTTGCAGTTCAAGCCTAATCCGTTCATGGATACATCGAAGTTCATTTACAGGATCGCGACGATCCTTTCGGTGAATAATACTTGTTTCATTGTTCCGATCGAAGATGAATTCGGCGGGCTGATCGGGTATTATCCCCTGCTTCCTCAACGGTGCGAAGTTGTCGAGTACAACGGCGCGCCGTTTTTGCGTTATACGTTCGGGAGCGGGCAGAAAGCCGCGATCGAGTTTGAACGCGTCGGCGTAATGACGCAGTTTCAATATACCGACGATTTCTTCGGCGAGAGTAACGCCGCGCTTCGTCCTACAATGCAGTTGATCCATACACAAAATCAAGGAATTATCAACGGAGTTAAAAATTCGGCTTCTATTCGTTTCTTGGCGAAGGTTGCAAATATGTTGAAGCCGGAGGACATCACGAAGGAGCGAAAACGCTTCACGGCGGATAACCTTACAGCGGAAAATCAGTCGGGAATGGTGATCTACGACGCGAAGTTTGCTGACGTGAAGCCGATCGAAAGCAAGCCGTTCACGGTCAACGCCGCGCAGATGGCGCAGATCAACGAAAATGTGTTTAACTACTTCGGCACGAACGCGGGCATTCTGCAAAATAAATATACAGAGGACGAATGGAACGCGTATTACGAAGGCAAGATCGAGCCTTTCGCAATCCAGCTTTCGCTTGTTATGTCGAATATGACGTACACGGCGCGGGAATTGTCCTTCGGGAACGCGATCACGTTTACCGCAAATCGCTTACAATATGCAAGTAATCAAACGAAGCTGAATATCAGCACACAGTTATTTGACCGTGGCTTGCTGAACCGCAACGGAGTTATGGACGTATGGAGCATACCACACGTTGAGGGCGGCGAGAAATATTATATCCGCAAGGAATACGCGGAAGTTTCAGAATTGGGAAAGGAGGTTACACCAAATGCCAAAAAAGACGGATCGGGAGTACCGAACAATGATCCAGCCGCTATTGATCCCGACGGCGGCGGAGAAGCGAATTGATACGGATTTCTACGTGGAGGGCTACGCAACAACGTTCGACAAGCCCTATTTGCTGTATGAGTGGGACGGGAACAAATATTACGAACGGATCGACCGAAACGCCCTTGCGGGCGCGGATATGTCCGACGTAATCATGCAGTATAACCACGAAGGAAAGGTGCTTGCCCGCCTTTCCAACGGGACGCTGGGCGTTGAAGCTAACGATAACGGGCTTTTCACGTTCGCGGACTTGTCGAAATCGCGCGCGGCACAAGATATGTTCGAGGAAATCAAGAACGGACTTGTTACGAAAATGTCGTGGGCTTTCCGCGTATCGGAAGATAGCTACGACCGCGACACACGCACACGCACGATCTTGAAAATTGCGAAGGTTTACGACGTTTCGGCGGTATCCATTCCGGCGAACGCCGATACCGATATTTCGGCACGATCCTATTTCGACGGAGTGATCGAAAGGGAACAGCAGGAGCGGCTGGAACGCCGGAAGAAACTTTTGAAAATCAAACTAATGACGGAGGTTTAACACAATGAGAATTAAAGAAATCGAAGCCCGCCTTGCGGCTATCAAGCAGGAGATCGAACAGCGCGGCGACGCTATGACCGCCGCAGAGATTGACGCGCTGGAGCAGGAAACCACACAGCTTACCGAAGAGCGCGCCGGACTGATTGCCGCCGCCGAGAAGCGCAACGGCATTCTTGACAATATCGCGAAGGGTGCGGGCATTGTTTCCCGTTCCTTCCAGCAGAACAACGGCGAGAACAACACGCCCGATGATCCATTCGGTACGCCCGAATATCGTTCCGCGTGGCTGAAAAACCTTCGCCGCCTTCCGCTGAACGACGCAGAGAAGCGCGCATTCAGCAACGCCAGCGGAGCGGGCGCAGAGGTTATCCCGACGCAGACCGCGAACGAGATTATCAGCAAGGTAAAGACGCTTGCGCCTATGCTGAATGAAGTTACCCTTCTGCACGTCAAGGGCGCTGTAAAGTTCGCGATCGAAGGCACGAACAACGCCGCCGCGATCCACACCGAGAACGCAAGCATTACCGCCGCCGCTGACACGCTGACCACCGTTTCCCTTTCCGGCTATGAAATCGTCAAGCTGGTTCAGATTTCCGACACGGTAATGACTATGAGCATTTCCGCGTTTGAAAGCTGGATCGTCGATATGCTGGCGGAAGCTATCGCCCGCAAAGTCGAAGATTTGCTTATCAACGGCACGGGTTCTTCCCAGCCGAAGGGCATTGACAATGCGAACACTTGGGACGCGACAAACAGCGTTACCGTTACAAAGACGGGCGCACTTTCCGCCGCAAACGTCCAGACGCTGATCGGGCTTCTGCCTTCCGGCTACGACCGCAACGGCAAGTTCGTTATGAACAAGAAAACCTTGTTCACCGACTTTATGCCGTTGCAGGACAACAGCAAGAACCACATTGTAACCGTTCAGAACAACGCGTACTTCGTGTACGGCTATCCCGTTCTTCTGTCTGATTACGTCGCGGATCACGAAGCCTTCTTGGGCGACTTCAAGAAGGTTTGCGCGAACCTTGCTGAAAATATCGGCGTAAAGAGCGCATACGACATCGACACGAACAGCTACAAGTATAGCGGTATTGCGATCTTCGATTGCGCGCCCGCTATCGGCGAAGCCATCGTGAAGCTGGTCAAGGCGACCGCCTAAAGCGGGAGGGCTGACAAATGCTTGACAAGGTAAAGCTGGCGTTGCGGTTGAGCGGGACGGCGCTTGACGGTGAAGTTTCCGACCTCATAAACGCGGCGATTGCCGATCTTCGCCTTGTCGGTATCAACATTCCGGCGGAAGCGGGATCGTCCAGTAAAACGCTGGGCGATCCCCTTCTTGATCGGGCGGTTGTGCTTTATGCAAAGGCGGAATTCGGCTTCAATGACGACGCGGAGCGCTACCGCAACGCATACGACTATTTGAAATGCGCGCTATCGCTGGCGGCGGATTATATCGAAGGCGAGGTGGCGACGG
>ERZ827498.4326-NODE-4326-length-11229-cov-5.110972_pt1 | contig 11229 bp, 5 predicted proteins | sample MGYA00519865_ERZ827498 | MGnify/ENA primary metagenome ERZ827498 (study PRJEB31778, sample SAMEA3449328) | human gut metagenome | biome: human gut; feature: human-associated habitat; material: faeces | place: United Kingdom | collected 2010/2012 ...
CAAGGGCAACGTGGTACCGCTCGAAACCCTCTTCGACACCCCCGGTGCCCAACGCTTCGCCCAAATCTTCAATTCCTGACCCGCTTTACCTCCCTCTGACGAGCCGAGTCGTTAAGCGGACAGTCCAGTGGACTGTCCGGCGACGGAGCCATCCGTTGTCTGAGCAGCCTCAGTCACGGCATTTGCCGGAGCGGCACCGGAACCGAGCTTGGCGACGGCGGAACCACCGGCAGGAGCGGTTTCGACCGGGGCCGAGGCCGCAGCCTCTTCCGGCTCATCGTCGGGAACCAGCGAATCGGTGTCGGTCATGTAGACGCGGCCTTCATCGCGGCCGACGTTGTAGACGACCGTATCGTTGCCGGCGAACTCGGGTAGACGCAGGGTCTTGGCACCGAGGTTGGCCAGGGTCGGGGCGTTGCCGAGGCCGACTTCGACGTATTCCTCCACGCCGAGGCCGCCCTGTTCGGCGGAACCGAACAGCAGCGCCTGGGTTTCGATCCAACGCACCGGGGAGGCGAACTGCCAGCTCAGCAGTTCGGTGAGCAGCAGACGGCCGAGCTTCTGGTCGTCGGCGGCGTAGGAGTCCCATACTGCCGGGTCGTCCAGAGCGGCCTTGATGCGCTCGGACGGCACGACTTCGAGGATCTTGGCGGCGAATTCCTTCGTCATCTCGAACGGGGACGCCACCAGGTTCGGGATGTAGCGGTCGACCAGACGGCCACGGTAGTCGATGTACTGCGGCAGCAGCGCGTCGAGCTTGTCGCGGAACTCCGGCACGCCCTTGCGAAGCAGCGTGGAGTGGAACGGCACGTCGATGCCCGGCACCAGCATGAACGGCGGCTTGCCGCCATATTCCTTGGCGCGGCGGGACGCGTCGGCCTGCAGGTACTTCAGGCCGGCGATCGTGCCGGCGATCGCGTACTGCTGGCCGGCGAGGTTGTAGTTCACGATCTCCAGAAACTCGCCGGACGCCTTGGCGACGGACTCGACGTATTCCTTGACGTGCGCGTCGTTGACGCCGAACTGGTTCGGACGCAGCGCGCCCATGCGGTAGTTCGAGAGGCCCTGGGCGTCGCGCTCGATCAGGTGGTGCATGGTGGAGCCGCGGTGGAACACCAGTTCCAGCTCGGTCTCCAGCGGGATGATGTCGGCGAACGCGGACAGCGCGTTGTACTCGCCGAGCGAGTGGCCCGCGAAGTACGCCGGCCAGATGTCGGAGCCGGCCTCGCGCAGACGCGCGGTCTGGGCGTAGGCCACCGTGGCGAGCGCCACCTGCGTGAACTGGGTGAGGTTGAGCAGGCCGTCCGGGTGACGGTAGGTCACGCCGTTGGCGGTGAGCTCCTTCGGGTTGTCGCGCACGACCGCGAGGATCGAGAAGCCCAGCTTGGAGCGGGTCAGCTTGTCGGCGCGCTCCCACACGCTGCGGGCGGCGGGCGACTTGGCACGCTCGTCAAGCACCATGCCCTGTTTCTGGATGCCCTGGCCGGGGTAGACGAACGCGGACTTCGGCGCGCGGACCAGCGCAGTGCCGCGCGAGACCAGCTGACCGTCGATGCGGCAGGTCACTTCGAATGCCATGCCGCCGTGCTCGACCTTGCCGACGCGCTCGATGGAGATCTCCACCTTGTCGTCGAGCTGCACCATGCCGTACATGTTGTAGGTCCAGCCTGCGATCTCGTAGTGAGCACCCTTGTCGTCCAGCGCCTGGACGGCGTGCTGGGCGGTGGCGGACAGCCACATGCCGTGCACCAGCGGGGCGGCGAGCCCGGAGATGCGGGCGCCGCGCGTGGAGGTGTGGATCGGATTGAAGTCGCCGGAGGTACGCGCGAATGCAGTCATGTCATTGGGCGCGGTGACGGTGACGCGGCGCAGCAGACGGCGAGGCGTGGCCTGCACCGTGGCTGCGGCGGAGCCGTCCTCCTGCTTGGCTTCGAGGGCGCCACCGTATTCGGGGGCGTCGGCCGGCAGCGCGTCGGAGTAGACGCGGCCGCGAATGGCGAAGCGCTCGGTCTCGCGGGCGAGCACGGTGCCGTCGGCGGCGGTGTGCAGCACGTGGATGGTCACGACGCGGCCGGACGCGGACTCGAAGTAGTCCTCGGCCCAGCTGGTGAGCGTGATGGTCTCGTCGACGCGCTTCAGCAGCTCGTCCTCGGTCTCCTCAAGCTCGATGAGGTGGTCGAGATGCACCGCGTTGAGCAGTCCCTCGATGACCGGGTAGCCCTTGACGTACACGGAGCCGAGTGCCGCGTAGATCGCCGGCCATGCCGGGCCGACCAGCGCGTCGGGGGCGATGCGCGAGGGCGCGAGGTCCTGCGGCAGCGCGCCGCCGGTGGCCGCCTCGTGGTCGTAGCCGAGGTTGGCGGACAGCGTGTAGGTGGCCGACGCGGTGCCGAACGGGTAAGCGGCCTTGTCGTCGGACGGGGTGATCTTCGGCATGTCGGTCAGCTTGTCGCCGGTGATGGCGGTGTTGCCGATGCCTGCGGTGGCGGCGAGCATCGCGTAGACGTTGCCGACCAGGCGCTCGCGGTTGACGACCGGCAGCAGGCCGGTTTCGGTGCCGCGCAGCGTCAACGGGATGACGATGTCGCGCACGGCGTGCTTGGAGACGCCACCGTCCGGATCGTTGTCCCAGTACGTGTCGAGATGGATGTCGAGGTCGTATTCCTCGCCCTGCTCGGAAGCGCCGCGGTCGATGATCTCATAGTTGGCGTCGCCGACCTGCGTGCCGTATGCCGGGTTCGTGGTCAGGTGGCCGACCCAGGAGATGTTCGGGCAGGTGCGGATGAACGCTTCGGCGCTCTCGGCGCCGCCGAGCTCGCTGTAAGCGTCGGTGGAGGCACCGGACTGCAGTTCGCGGGTGCGCTCCAGGGCCGCGGCCTCGAAACGGCCGAGGATGTGGGCGACGGGCTCGTCGACGGTGGTGATGCCGGCCACGGAGATCGGGCCGGGAATCACGCGCACGGAATCGGCGGAATATCGGGCGTCCTCGGACTGCCACAGCTGATCCTGGCCCCACCGGCGCAGCAGGTCATTGTCGATGACCGGCACGAACGGCATGGGCTTGGGATATTCGCTCACGAGTACCGGGAACCAAGCCACATCGGCCGGGGTCACGTGGATTTCGGCAACCTGCGGGTAGGCGGCTTCCAGCTTGGCGATGGCGGCCTTCGGATCGGAGGCGACATCGTCCACGCCGGCGAACAGCGAGGTGAACTCGCCGGATTCCTGACCGCACACACGTGCTTCGATGCGCTGCAGCAGGTGCAGGAAGCGCAGCGAATACGTCGGGTCGACCACGGGGAACACCAGGTCGACGAAACGCTCGGCCCACTCGACGTAGGTCATCGAGGCGAGGTCGCCGAAGTACGGCTTGGCGGTGGCGTCGAGCGCCTTGATGATCTCGTCGCGGCGGCTTTCCAGCTCTTCGGGGTGCTTCATGACGCGCACCAGCAGACGGCCGCAGGCGGCGGAGGCGTTCTCGACCTCGTAGATGTCGGCGTGAAGGTGGCTCAGGCCGGAGGAGACTCCGCCGACCGATTTGCCGGACGGCACCCACTTCTCGCCGGCGGGCGCGAACGGGTCGGCGTCGGCCGACGTGTCGGTGATGCCGGGCGTCTTGACGAGCAGCTGCTTGACCGCGGGGCTGGTGTGGGCCTCCTTGGCGGTCATGACGGCGGTGCCGATGAGCACGCCGTCGACCGGCATGTCGGGCAGGTCGTAGGCGCGCGCCCACTGGCCGGAGATGTAGTCGGCCGCGCGCTCCGGCGTACCGATGCCGCCGCCGGCGACCAGCACGAGGTTGCTGCATGCGCGCACCTCGGCGTAGGTGGAGGTCAGCAGGTCGTCCAGCGACTCCCAGGAGTGGTGGCCGCCGGCCGAACCGCCTTCGACCTGCATCAGGATCGTCGTGGGGGCCACGGCCTTGGCAATCGCCACGACCTGGCGGATCTGCGCGACGGTGCCGGGCTTGAAGCCGACGTAGGGCAGGCCGTCCGCCTGCAGGGAGGCGACGAGCGCCTTGGCCTCGTCGAGCTCGGGGATGCCGGCCGAGACGATCACGCCGTCGATCGGCGTGCCGGACGCGCGCTTCTTCGGCACGATGCCGGAGGGGCCGAACTGCAGGTTCCAAAGGTAGCGATCCATGAACATCGCGTTGAATTCGACCGTGCGGCCTTCTTCGAGCAGGTTCTCCAGCTCGGCGACATGACGGTCGAACACGTCGGCGGTCACCTGGCCGCCGCCGCCGATCTCGGCCCAATAGCCGGCGTTCGCGGCCGCGGCCACGATCTCGGGATCCACGGTGGTCGGGGTCATGCCAGGCAGCAGCACCGGCGGCTTGCCGGTCAGGTCGGTGAACTTGGTGCGGATCTTGTCGCCGGCGGGAGTGTGCAACACCTTCGGCGCGAACGTCTTCCAGTTCTGGGTGCGGACGGGCTCGTCCTCCATGGTGGACAGCGCGGAACGCTCGGCCATCGTGGCGGCTTCGACCACGCCGACGCCGGTGCCCTGGATCAGGTTGCCGATGAGCTTGCCGAGCGTGTTGCCCGGGCCGAAGTCGACGATCCACAGCTTGGACGGATCGCAGGATTCCAGCATCGCCTTGACGCGGGCCGCCCAATCGACGTGGTTGAGCAGCACTTCGGCGGCCAGCTCGCGCGTACGGGTCTCCTTGAAGCCGCAGGCGTGCGCCCAGGCCACGGCCTGCTCGACGGCATCGGCCATCAGCGGCGAATGGAACGGCAGCGTGACCTCCAGGTATTCGAGGACGGGCCCGAACACCGCGCCGCCGCGGACCTTCTCGTCACGCAGTGTCTGCTGGTGCTTGTGCTCCTTGCCGGCCTCGACCTCGAAGGCGGCAAGGTCCTCCGGGTAGCCGGAGAGCACGTGGTTGTTGCTGGAGTTGGTGACGGCGATGCTGATCGGGCCGCGCGGGTTCGGCACGCGGGATGCGAGCACCTCGACCTGGCGCTTGGTGGCGCCGCGCACAGACAGCATCGGAGTGGCACCGGCGTGCTGCGCGGTGAGCGCGAGCTCACGCGCCTTGCGGGTGCCGGCCACGCCGATCAGCTCGGCGATGGCCAGGATCTCGTCGATCTGCTGACCCGCGGCCTCGATGGAGCCGGCCTTGCGGATGACGTTGACCATGTGCGCGCCGAGCACGCCCTGCGAATGGCCGAGCACGGCGACGGGGGCGGTGTTCGCCACGTCAAGGCCGAGACCAGCGGCGTCGATCAGCGCGCCGAGCTGGGTGAGCGCGATGCCTTCGACGCTGACGGTCGCCGCGGCGGCGGCACCGAGCCGTGCCGGGTTCGGCTTGAAGCCGAACAGGTCGACGGCGCGTCCGGTGGTGGCGAGCAGGTCAGCGGCCACGGGGGCGAGCATCGTGTTCGCCGCGGCGACATGGTCGCGCAGCGTGGCTTCGAGCGCCGGATCATTGGTCAGATCAGCGAGCGCAACCGGCCAGGGTGTGGACTGTCCGCCGAAAGCGAGCGCATGAGGTTCGCCGTTGAGCCGACCGAGAAAGAAATTGGGGTCTGACATGGGTTGGTATTCCTTCTTTTATTTGGACATTGTGCGGAGCCGCCGTTGCCGGTATCGGCTCAAAATCTGTTGTGCCGCGGCGTGGCCGCCGCGGCGGGATGGACTACAGCGGCTGGTTGCCGTGATGCTTGGTGGTGCGGCGCACGCGCTTCTTGTCAGCGAGCAGTCGCAGCGATTCGGCGATGGCCTGACGGGTCTGCTCGGGATCGATCATCGCGTCGATCTCGCCCATTTCGAGCGACAGGTTCGCGTTGACGGTGGCGCGCTCGTATTCGGCGGCGAGCTTGGCCCGCAGCGCGTCGACGTCCTCGCCGGCCTCCTTGGCCTTGACGAAGTCCTTGCGGTGGATGATGTTCACCGCGCCGGTGGCGCCGAGCACCGCGATCTGCGAGCTGGGCCACGCGAAGTTCATGTCCGCGCCGATCGCCTTGGATCCCATCACGATGTACGCGCCGCCGAACGCCTTGCGCAGCACGACGGTGACCATCGGCACCTGCGCGTTCGCGTAAGCGTAGATCACCTTGGCGCCACGACGGATGATGCCGGCGTGCTCCTGATCGGCGCCCGGCTTGTATCCGGGGGTGTCCACGAGCGTGATGACCGGCAGGTTGAACGAGTCGCACAGACGCACGAACCGCGCCACCTTTTCGGAGGCGTCCACGTCGAGGATGCCGGCGCGAACGTTCGGCTGGTTGGCGACCACGCCGATCGGCCGGCCGTCGATGCAGGCGAATCCGACGACGGCGGACGTGGCGAACAGCTCGTGCACCTGCACGAATTCGCCGTAGTCGACGATGCAGCGGATCACGTCGAGCACGTCATACGGCTGGCGGTCGTTGTCCGGCACGATGTCGGTAAGGCGTTTCGCGGTCTCGCGGTCCGCGCGAGTCGCCGCATAGGCGTACATCGGGGGCTGGGCGTCGCTGTTCGACGGCAGGTAGGCAAGCACCGTGCGCGCGTAGTCGATCGCGTCGGCCTCGTCCTCGCCGAGGTAGTGCGCCACGCCGGATTTCGTGCTGTGCACGAGTCCGCCGCCGAGGTCGTTCATGCTGATCGTCTCACCGGTGGCCGCCTTGACGACGTCCGGGCCGGTGACGAACATGTCGGAGTTCTCCTTGGTCATGACGATCAGGTCGGTCAGCGCCGGGCAGTACACGGCGCCGCCGGCGCACGGACCCAGAATCAGCGAGATCTGCGGGACGAAGCCGCTGGCGTCGCAGGTCTTGCGGAAGATGTGGCCGTACTGCGTCAGCGCGGCGACGCCTTCCTGGATGCGGGCGCCGCCGGAGTCGACGATCGCGACGATCGGCACCTTCAGGTCCAGCGCCATGTCCATCAGGTGGCAGATCTTCTCACCTTCGGCACGACCCAGCGTGCCTCCCCTGACGGAGAAGTCCTGCGCGTAGACGGCGATCTTGCGGCCGTACACGTCACCGAATCCGGTGATGACGGCCGAACCGGCCTTGCCGCCGTTGATGTCGCCGCCGCGGAACCGGCCGATCTCCTCGAACGAGCCGGTGTCGAGCAGCAGCCCGAGCCGCTCGCGGGCGGTCATCTTGCCCTTGGCGTGCTGGCGGGTGCGCGCGTTGGATTCAGCGTCACGCGCGAGTTCCGCCGCGCGTACCACCGCTGCGCGGATCGGCTGCTCGCCCTGCGCCTGTGCGGCGCCGTCCGCCGAGACGTGCCCAGGTTGTTTCATGACCTGTTTCACGGCCGGCGAGTTCATGATATCGGTCATCACTTGCCCTCCTTGCCGCTCTTCGCGGTGCTTGCGGACTTGCCGCCGTCATCCACCGCGCCGGACTTGTCGCGCGCCTTGGCACCGTCGACGTCCATCGCGACCAGCGTCTCGCCGGCCTCGACGCCGGTGGCGGGCGCGACGAAGATCTTCGCGACCGTGCCGTTGACCGGTGCGTACACGTAGTTCTCCATCTTCATCGACTCCAGCACCACCAGCAGGTCGCCCTTGGTGACGGACTGGCCTTCCGCGACGTTGATGCGCGTGACCACCGCCTGCATGGGCGAGGCGATGACGCCGGACTTGCCGTCGTTGTGCTCCTTCTTCTCCGCGATGGCGTGCAGCCCCTGGCCTCGCAGCGGCTGCGACGGGCGCTTGGCTCCGCGCGAACGCCCCGCTCCCATGAGGTTGTTGACGATGTCGGTCGGCACGGTGAGCTTGACACGGCGGTCGTCGACCTCGATGACGAAGCTTTCGCTCGTCGGGGCCTTCGCGCCGGCGTCCTGGCCTTCGCCGCTGAGCGACGCCGGCTGTCCCGAGCGCACGGTCTGCGGCTCATGGTTGAGGTACTTGCGCTCCAGCCACTTCGTGCTCACGTCGAAGAGATGACCATGCTCGGCGGTGAACTCATCGTCGTTGAAGATCTGCTTGAACAGGCTGACCGGGGTCGGCACGCCCTCGATCACGAGTTCGTCGAGCGCGCGGCGCACGCGGGCGACAGCCGCCTCACGGCTCTGCGCGGTGATCACGACCTTGCCCATCATCGAATCGAACTTCGGCGAGACCGTGTCTCCCTGCTCCACGCCGGTATCGATGCGCAGGCCAGGGCCGGACGGCCAGACGATGCGCTCCAGCGTGCCGGAGGACGGCGTCAGGTTCGTCGCCGGATCCTCGCTGGTGATGCGCAGCTCGAAGCTGTGGCCGCGCGGCGCGGGGGCCGGTGTCAGGTGGCCGCCGTCGGCGATATCGATCTGCTCGCGCACCAGGTCGAGCCCGCACACCTCCTCGCTGACCGTGTGCTCGACCTGCAGACGCGGGTTGACCTCCAGGAAGTACACCTTGCGATGCGGGGTCACCATGAACTCGCACGTGCCCAGACCGATGTAGTCGACCTTGTTGAACAGGCTGCGCGAATACGTCTCCAGCTGGTTGATGACCTCGTCCGGCAGGAATGGAGCGGGGGCCTCCTCGACGAGCTTCTGGTTGCGCCGCTGCACAGAGCAGTCACGCGTCGAGTACACGGTGAAGTCGCCGAAACGGTCGCGGCCGCACTGGGTCTCCACGTGGCGGGCCTTGTCGATGAACTTCTCGATGAAGTACTCGTCCAGGTCGCCGCCCTGCATCGCGTCATGGTTCATGTAGAAACGACGCATCTCGTCATCGTCGTGCACGACGGTGATGCCTCGGCCGCCACCGCCGTCGGTGCGCTTCATCATCACCGGGTAGCCGTACGTGTGCGAGAAGTCCAGCAGCGTGCGCAGCTCGCGCACCGGCTCGCTGATGCCCGGCACCGGCGGCACCTGCGCGGACTTCGCCACGCGACGCGCGGTGATCTTGTCGCCGAGGTCGATCAGCGCCTGCGGATGCGGCCCCACCCAGATCGCGCCCGCTTTCTCGACCTTGTCGGCGAAGCTCGGCACCTCGGAGAGGAATCCGTAGCCGGGGTGCACGGCGTTCGCGCCGGACCGGTGCAGGATGCCGATCAACAGGTCCTCGTTGAGGTATGTGCTCGCGTATGTGTCACCCGACAGCAGGTACGACTCGTCGGCCAGCTGGACGTACTGGGCGTTGCGGTCCTGTTCGGAGTACACCGCCACCGTGGAAATCCCCATCTCCCGGGCGGTTCTCACCACGCGCAGCGCGATCTCGCCGCGGTTGGCGACGAGTATTTTTTTGACGATATTTCCCATATATTCCACTATCGCCGTATGCGCGCGAGCGCGGAGTCAAGTTTTCGACAAAAACGGCGGCGATATTTTGTAGAGCGAAGACAAACGGCCACGTAAGTTCCGGCACCGTAACCGGCGAACATCCACAAAAGGCCGTCTCGACTTTTGTATGTTCCCGACAGGCCGTCTAAGGCGAGGGCTTTCTATCATTGGCGACAACGGGGGGACACTCGCCGTCCGTTCTTTCATCATCGAGAGGGGTTATTCATGTCCGAACGTACTGTTTCCACCGCCCAGCGCGGCCGTATGCTGGCTTCGACCATCGGCAAGCCGGTGCTGTTCGCCGTCCTCATGTGGCTCGCTTCGGCAGCTGGTGAGATTTCGATCCCTGGCACCCCGGTGCCGATCACGCTGCAGACCTTCGTCATGATGCTGGCAGGCCTGATGCTCAGCTGGCGTCAGGCAGGCAGCGCGGTGGTGCTGTATCTGGCCGCCGGCGCGGCCGGGCTGCCGGTGTTCGCCGGCGGCGCCTCCACCGCCGCCCTGTTCGGCCCGAGCGCGGGCTTCCTGATCGGCTTCCTGCCGGCCGTAATCGTCACCGCCCTGCTGCGCGGCAAGGCGCGTCTTGACTCGGCTCCGCACGCCGCGCTGACCGCCGTCCGCTACTTCGGCGCCTCACTGGCCGGCAACCTGGTGGTGCTGTACCTGTTCGGCATCACGATTCAGTCCATGGTCATGCATGTTCCGTTCACGACCGTGGCGATTGCGTCGATGGGCTTCGTGATCGGCGATGTCATCAAGGCCGTCGTCGCGTCGCTCGCGGCGACCGGTCTGGCCAAGCTGTTCTGATTCGCGTCGCTGTTGTCGCAGCGAACGGTTCTCAATAGCGTTTGTGCGAGGATTTCTAACATTCCCGCACAAACGCTCATATGGAAGAAGCCCGGAATTCCGGGCTTCTTCCATATTTTTTGTTCATTTCGGACGGATGCAGTCTCACACCTTTCTTATTGAGAACCGTTCGCTGCGACTACAGCGGCAATACGCCGACGTCGGCCGTGTGCACGACATGGTTTTCGCCCGCATCGTCACGCACGCTCAGCGACGCGTCGGCGTTCAGCGCCGTCGCCGTACCGGTCAGCACCGAACCATCGGTGAAGCGCGCCTCAACACGACGTCCCAGCGTCCAGCACACGCGGGAGGTCTCCTCGCGCAGCCGCTCGGCGGCGGCATGCGGGTCTGCCACGAAACCGCTCAGTCGGGAACTCAGCGACCGCACGATATGCGCGGCGATCATATCACGCAGTGTCCGGGCATCGGGCAGCCCTTGCACATGCAGTTGCAGTGACGTGGACTGCTCCGTGGGCAACCGGTCGGCCGGTATCGCGAGGTTGATGCCGATGCCGATCACCAGCGCCGCGCTGTCATCGCGCCCGGGCAGCGGCACCATCTCGGTGAGGATGCCACCCAGCTTGCGTCCCTGGCAGAACAGGTCATTCGGCCACTTGAGCCGCAGACCGCAATCTTCACTGGCCACCCCACATTCGGCGAGCGCGCCCCGCAGCGCATCCAGCGCGGCAAACCCGGCGATCACCGTCAGCCAGCCGTTTACGCTGCCGTCGGCGATCACGCCCGCCGGCAGCGTGGCGATGTACGAGCAGGTCATCGATTCGCCGGGAGCACTCACCCATGTGCGTTCCAGCCGGCCGCGGCCCGCGCTCTGCACATCAGTGGCCACCACGGCCACACCGGCACCCCCGTCGGCCGGAGGCGCCATGGTGCCGTCGCGCAGCATCTGCCGCGCCAGCGTATTGGTCGATGCGGTTTCCACCACCGCAATCACATTGTCAGCCACCTCGGTGGTGCGTGGCATGTTTGGAATGATTCCCCTTGTTGTTTCCGACATGCCTTCAGATTATGCCCGATATCGTCCTACGGCAAATGCCGGCAATGGCACGATCGCCGCCGTTCAAGGCGCATCGGTAGAATACCGTGACATGACCACAGCTCACATCACGGATCACTCCAGCGCCACCCCGGCCCGCGGCGGGCGCGGAGGCAGCG
>ERZ827498.4329-NODE-4329-length-11216-cov-5.504256_pt1 | contig 11216 bp, 6 predicted proteins | sample MGYA00519865_ERZ827498 | MGnify/ENA primary metagenome ERZ827498 (study PRJEB31778, sample SAMEA3449328) | human gut metagenome | biome: human gut; feature: human-associated habitat; material: faeces | place: United Kingdom | collected 2010/2012 ...
TCATCTGACGAAAAATTTGACAACGCATCTGTCGCACAATCTTTGTGCGGTATTGTCCTGCTTTTTGTGCGGCGGCATGGTTTTATACAAACTGTCCCTTGCAATTTCTCCAAAAGTTTGTTATACTATTATAACAGTCCGATTGAAATCACAGAAACGGAGGAACTCTATTTGAATATTCCACAGAAACTGGCTGCCGAATTCCAACTGCGGCAGGAACAGATCGACAATACCATTGCCTTGCTGGACGACGGCAAGACGATCCCGTTTATTGCACGGTACCGGAAAGAGCGTACCGGCTCGCTGGACGATCAGGTGCTTCGTGCCATTGACAACCGGCTGCAATATCTGCGGAAGCTGGAACAGCGGAAAGAAGAAATCTGCACGGCGATTGAAGCACAGGGCAAGCTGACACCGGAACTGGAAGAAAAGATCCGCGGTGCGGAAACACTGGTGGAAACCGAGGACTTGTACCTGCCCTATCGTCCCAAGCGGAAAACACGGGCATCTATGGCGATTGCCCGCGGACTGGAACCGCTGGCACGAATCCTCATGGCACAGAATCCCCGGACGAATCCGGCTCAGGAAGCAGAAGCTTTTTTGCAGGAGGAAGTGCCGGACACCGAAGCGGCATTGCAGGGGGCAATGGACATTCTGGCGGAGGAAATGGCAAATGATGCCGACCTGCGAAAGCAGATGCGTCGGCTGGTGATGTCTGCCGGAACGATACAGTCCCGTGCCACAGAGGAAGATGCGGATACGCCGTACCAGAACTACTACGACTATGCAGAGCCGGTGAAACGCATTGTGGGGCACCGGATCCTTGCCATTGACCGCGGCGAACGGGAGGGTGCTCTAAAAGTGGCAGTTACGCTGCCGGAAGGACACGGGGCTTCGCTGCTGATTCAGAAGTTCGTGAAGAACCAGAGCCCCTGCGGCAAACTGGTGCAGACTGCCGCAGAAGATGCATTCCAGCGACTGCTGTTTCCGGCGGTGGAACGGGAAACCCGCAAGACTCTGACAGAGCAGGCGGCAACGGCGGCAATCGGCGTGTTCTCGTCCAATCTGCGGCAGCTGCTCATGGCGGCACCGCTGAAAAACCGCATCGTTCTGGGCGTAGACCCCGGTTATCGCACCGGCTGCAAGCTGGCAGTGGTGGACGAAACCGGCAAGGTACTGGACACCGGCGTGGCACATATCACCGTCAGCAAGGGGGCTTCGCTGGAACGGGAAAAGGACGTGATCCGAAAGATGCTGCGGAAGCACCACGTGACCGCGGTGGCAATCGGCAATGGCACGGCTTCCAGAGAGTCGGAAGCGGTCGTGGCGGAACTGCTGAAAGAACTGCCTTATTCCGCGGCGTACATGGTGGTTTCCGAGGCAGGGGCTTCGGTATATTCTGCGTCCAAGCTGGCGGCGGAGGAATTTCCGGAGTATGACGTTTCTCTCCGGAGTGCCGTTTCCATTGCCAGACGGTTACAGGATCCGCTGGCGGAACTGGTAAAGATCGATCCGCAGGCGATCGGCGTGGGACAGTATCAGCATGACATGCCCAAGGCGGAACTGTCTGCCGCACTGGACGGCGTGGTGGAGGACTGCGTGAACCATGTGGGCGTAGACCTGAACACGGCTTCGTTCTCTCTGCTGTCCCACATTGCCGGCATCAACCAGACCATTGCCAAGAACATCGTGACATACCGGACGGAAAACGGGGCGTTCACCGACCGGAAGCAGCTGAAAAAGGTGGCAAAACTGGGCCCGAAGGCATTCGAGCAGTGTGCTGGATTCCTGCGGGTGTCCGGAGCCAAGAACCCGCTGGACAATACAGCAGTGCATCCGGAAAGCTACGGGGCAGCAGAGCAGATCTTGCAGGAGTGCGGCTTCCGGCTGGCAGACATTGCCGGACAGGATCGCAGCGAGATCGGTGCTATTGCCAAGCAGCACGGCATTTCTGCCATTGCGAAAAAGGCAGGCGTAGGCGAACCCACTGTGCGGGACATTCTCAAGGAACTGGAAAAGCCGGGGCGTGACCCCCGTGACGAACTGCCGCCGCCGCTGCTCCGGAGTGGGGACATTATGGAACTGAAAGACCTGAAACCGGGCATGGAACTGGTGGGTACTGTGCGGAATGTCATTGACTTTGGCTGTTTCGTAGACGTGGGCGTTCATGAGGACGGACTGGTGCACATTTCCCAGATCTGTGACCGGTTCATCAAGCACCCACTGGAGGCTGTCAAGGTCGGCGAGGTGGTGAAAGTCTGGGTGCTGGACGTGGACTTGAAGCGGAAACGCATCGCTCTCACCATGAAGCCGCCGAAAAAGGGATAAGAGGTGTTACATGCGAAACGGAAAAAAAGTCGTTTCTCTGCTGCTGGCAGGGGTGCTGGCGGTGTTGTCGTGCAGCTGCGGCAATTCCTCTAAAGAGGAGAGTAGCAAGGAGGAAGCCGACAGCAACCCCCGCACTGAAATGCGGGACGACATGACTACCAGCCAGATTGTGGAAGAAATGGGGCTGGGCATCAATGGACTATGACACCTGTATGGAAAAATATACCAGCATCTGGGAGCAGGTGACAGAACGGTTTGCAGATTACGGTGACCACCTGATTCTGGAATCCATGAACGAAGAAGGCTGTTTTGACGATCTGTGGAACCGCTACAGCGGCTCTGATGACGGCAAGGCGGAGGCGTACGGCATTGTCAACCGCATCAACCAGCAGTTTGTGGATCTGGTACGCGGTTCCAGGGAAAACAACCCCAGGCGGCATCTACTGATCGCCGGTTATGCCACTGACGTAGACCTGACCTGTGACGAAGCCTTTCAGATGCCGCAGGACAAAGCCGGACGATGTGCGGTTTCGGTACATTATTATACGCCGCCTACGTTCTGCATTCTGGAAGAAGATGCCGACTGGGGAAAAGCCAAGACCACATGGGGTTCACCCAGAGATCAGAGGATTCTGGAAAACGACATGGACAAGCTGCAAAGCCGGTTTCTGGATAACGGCGTGCCGGTGATCATCGGGGAGTACGGCTGTTCCACCAAGAACAAGACGGAAGAAACTGTCCGGACATTCCTCACCGCGGTGGCACAGGCGGCGTATACCAAAGGTATGTGTCCCATGCTGTGGGATGTTACCGGTGTGTTCTATGACCGGAACAATTGCCGTATGCTGGACAGTCAGCTGGAACAGGATTTGCAGGAGATCGCCGCCGCACCCCGTGATGACGTTCATAATGTTTCCGGAAATTGACATTTGAAAAATGCAAAATTCACCGGCGTGTCGTATCAGATTATCAAGTTGTTTTTCACTGGCAATTCGAGATTTAGAAAAAATGCACAAAAACAGGGTTTGCTTTTATTGGTGCTGTATAAAAATATGTGGAAAATGAAAAAAATACTTGCAAAATAACGATAAATATGCTATGCTGGTATATGGAGAAGTAGGGTGCAGGAAAGCACTGGGCAGATTTCAGAGGACAAATCGCACGGCTGTACAATTTGAAAGCGGAAAGGGGGACGTGAAAAACAGTGCGGCGGCATTCGTTTTTTGAAATGCAAAAAGCTTCTCTGCACACAACCAAGCGGCAATACGCCGCATCAATTCAAGAAAGGAAGAATGATAATCATGAAGATGAAAAAGTTTCTTTCATCTCTGACAGCTGGCGTAATGGCGGCAACGACCATTCTGACCAGTGCATTGGTGACCCCGATGATGTCCCTCGCTGCGACAGCGGCAGATGATGCACCGATTGCGTTTCTGCACATTCAGAGTAGCGATGGCAAATGGTCGCTGAACAACTATAAGGTAGGCATGGGAACTGATGTTACCATTGATAAGAGCGGCTCTTATGAAGTTTCTGTAAAAAGAGGCAACTGGGGTGATGCTCTGAGTTCCTACAATTTCTTCGACTTGTGCGTTCAGGATCCGGATCTTTACGACGGTAAATCTCTGTATAAGAAGATCACAATTGATTCTGTAAAGATCGGTGAAACAACTCATGAGATCAATCAGGAATACACCACGTTTACACCGGCTTCTATGCAGGCAGCAGATAATGATGATGATTGGAGTTTCACTTGCAGCAAGCTGGAAATCAACCCAACTGGCTGGGATATGCCGGCAGCAGGCGAAGTGATTTCAGTTAGCTTCACAGTAGAGCTGGCAAATGAAGTCACCACTACCACAACAACCAGCGAAACCACTGCGGAAACTACCGCGGAAACCACGGTTGCTTCCAGCGAAACTACTGTTGCTTCCAGCGAAACCACTGCAACCTCTGCTGTCACTACAGCGACTACCGCAGAGGAAAAGGGCGTGAAAAAGATCACTGTCGGCAAGACCTACAGCGAACTGCTGAAGGATGCACAGAAGGCTGACCCGAAGGAAGGCATGATCGGCTGGAAGTGGGCTGACTTTGGCATCACCAACAGCAATGTTGTCAAGAAGGTCGTTGTCAACGTTTCCTCTGATAAGGAAATCGGCACATACAACTATATGTTCGGTTCTTCTACACAGAAAGCACCGGATTATTGGACACAGACCACACAGGAAAACAAAACTCTGGGCAAGTCCGGCGAATTCACCTGGGACATCACCAAGACTGTGGACGCAACCATTCAGAAGGAATATGATGGTTCTCTGAAGTTTGGTGCCTGGGGCGACGGTACCTATGAGGACTTCACTGTGGATTCTGTTGTGATTTACACAGATGATGCAACGATCACTACGACTGCTGCAACCACTGTGACCACACAGCCGACCACTACAGTTTCCGCAAAGTACACCAAGGAACTGACTCCGAAGGCAGAGGAAGACAAGGGTACTGACGGCAAGGCAAGCAACACCAAGGTTGAATTTGATCCCATGGGTGCATACAAGGCAATTGCTTACTACACCGTAAAGACAAATGACAAGAACACAAGCGGTGCGTTTGGCACATGGAACGACAGCCTGCCGGAAGGTGAAGAATGGCAGAGCACGGAATTCAAGGATCTGGCTGTACCGGCAAACAAGCAGGTCATCGTATCTTATGATATTCCGAAGACTGTTGGTGAAACTGTACAGTTCATGGTTTATTATCCGAAGTTCGGCGATGTAACCATCGACAAGATCGTACTGTGCTTCGACGAAGATCCGGATCAGACCACTACTTCCACAACTGTGACCACTGTAACCACTGAAACAGTTGCAACCACAGAAGAAAGCACCGTTTCTGCAACGACAGAAGAAACTACTGTTACTTCCAAGGAAACTACTAAGGAAACTACTAAGGAAACCACAGTTACAACTGTAGCTACCACAGCTGACACTACAGCAAAAACCACTGCTTCTACTTCGACAGAAGCATCTGCTGAAACCAGCAAGGCTACAGAAACTTCTGCATCTGCTGCAACAACCACAGCAAAACAGACCACTGCTACAAAGGCAGACACCACTGTTGTAACCACTACCAAGTCCATCGGCACCACCACGACAGAAGCTCCGAAGGGCAAGGGCATCATCTTCAAGGTAGACGAAGCACAGGTCAAGACTGCAAGCAACTATGCAAAGATCCCGCTGTCCGTTCTGGTTGAAAACTATGTGGACGCACAGGGCTTCAACTTCGCTCTGGAAGTTCCGGAAGTTACTTCCAAGATCCTGACGATCTACAAGAACCCGAAGAACAAGAAGGACTATGGTTATAGGGACGTTTATGTCAGCGGCGACCTGGCTCCTTCTCCGCAGAACCTGAAGGGCTATGAGGCAAACGGTCAGGATATGAGCGTTGAGCCGTCCAAGCGTTGGATGTATTTCCAGTGGACTTCCAGTACCAGCACGATCACGATCAGCGGTGACAAGGTGATCGACATCAACTGCACCATTGCAGAAAACGCAGTGGACATCGCAAAGGAATACGGTCTGGAACTGCAGACAGATGAAAACGGCGACAGCTACTATCTGTTCCCGGTAAACTTTGCAGAGTATCAGAAGGTAAACTGGGACTTTGAGGGTACACACGGCGACGGCTATCTGGCTCCGAACCGTCAGTACATTGACGAAAACGGCACAGATATTGCGACCACTGATGTAGTTTACTACAACGGCGGTATCCGCGTTTACACAGATGCACAGACTGAAACCACTACAACTGACACGATTACTACAACCACAACCACCACTGTAACAGAAGAAAAGGACATCAATCTGGACATTGACGAAGTATTCGTATATCCCAGTGAAAAGGATGCCACTTCTCTGAAGAACTACACTCTGGGCGTGAAGGTAACTGCCAAGGAAGGCGTAGACGCAACCAGCTATGGTATCAACTGCGTTGTCAACCTGCCGGAAGCAACTGCAAAGCTGTACACCATTCCGTCCAAGCTGCTGAAAAAGAGAGCATTTGTTGTCAACGACTTCGGCAGCGGTATTCCGAATGCAAATGATTTCATTGCATACAAGGACGGCACTTCTACCATTACTGACGGCAGCGACCGCTGGATCCGTTTCATTGGTGCACGTTCTGCCGAAGGTGCAACTGACCCGACAAAGATGAATCAGGTATTCCGCATGATCTTCAATGTGCCGGATAAGGATACTGTACAGGCACTGGCTGACGAATATGGTCTGACACTCCAGACTGGTGAATACGATGGCAAGAATGTTGAGTACTATGAGTTCCCTGTAGACTGGGCACCGAATGGTTCTGACAAACTGCCCAGCGGCACCACGATGGTAGATGTCAAGCGTTTCAACTACCTGAACGGCGAGGGCGTAACCGGCGAAGACATCTTCGACGAAATGGTTGGTCTGAAGGATGGTGCGATCCGCGTAATCATGAATGATGTCGTGGAAACCACCGAAACAACAACTGCTACAACTACTACAACAGCTACCACCACTACAACTGCAACTTCTGCGGCAACGACTACTACCACAGAAAAACCGCAGACTACAACTGCTACAGAGGCTACGACTGTCACCACCACAACTGCAGCAACCACTACAACAACGACTGCTGCTACAACCACCACTACCGAAGAACCTATTGTAACGACTACCGAAGCAACTACCACTACCACTACTACCGAAGCAACGACTGTTACTACTAAAGCAACAACTGCTACGGCAACCAGCACCAGTGCAGGCCCGACAACCACCAGCACCAGTGCAACAACCACTACTGTAACAGAATCTGAAACAACTACTACAAAGGCAACTACAACTGCTACAACAGAAGAGCTGCCGGACTTCAGCAAGAAGACAACAGCTTCTACAACAGAAGAGCTGCCGGACTTCAGCAAGAAGACAACTACCAGCACAACTACCACAACAACAACTACTACAGAAGAAACCACGGAAGCAACTACTGAAGCAACCACTGAAGAAACTACTACCACACCGGCAGCTGTTTCTTCTACTACAGAAGCAACTACCACAGAAGCTACGACAACTGTTACAGAAGCAACCACTACCACAGAAAACACGACAGCTTCTACCGAAGCTACCACTACTACAGAAGTAACCACCACGACTGCAGAAGCAGAACTGGAAATCGAAGTAAATCCGGATGCAAACTTCTATCTGTCTATTGACGGACGTAATTTCAACGCTGCTGATCTTGTGAAGTCTGCAACTGTAAACGGCGAGAGCGTCATGGACGATCTGACCTTTGGTGCAGAAAGCCCGAAGGCACTGTTCGACAGCGAAGGCAAGGCATATGTAGATACCGACCTCGATATCCTGTATAAGGGTGAAAAGGTTGCTACTGCAAAGGTTTACATCGGTATTAAGGGCGACACCGACCTGTCCGGTAAGGTAGAGGCTACCGATATGTACTACAGCAGCTACTACATTGCAAGACAGGGTGCTGGTACCAAGAGTGCAAAGCTGCTGGATGGCACCGATTATGCAAAGGATGCAAATCTGGAGAAGCTGTCTTACTTCCTGACCGATATCGATACTGAAAGCAAGGCAGGAGAGAATTCTGCAAGCGGCAAGATCGAGGCTACTGACCTGTACTATCAGGCATACTACATTGCTCTGATGGGTGCTGGTCACAAGAGCACTACTTGGGACAATCCGGTTTGCCCGGATCTGAAGAACCTGAAGGGCTCTATGTGGGCTGAATAATCAGATTCCCTGATTTCGAACGCGTAAGCGTTTCTGACAACAAGGCTATGACAGCATAAGAAAAACCCGATGCGGGAGCGATCCCGTGTCGGGTTTTTTGTATTAGTATGATTTGCCTTGACAAACTGAAATGGCGTGTGCTATACTGATTTGTAATTGCATAAATTATTGTAAAAAGCCATGCCTCAGGCATAAAAAGGAGAACTGTTTTATGGGAATTGTAGAACTGCTGCTGACAGCGATCGGACTGTCAATGGACGCATTTGCAGTATCGGTCTGTAAGGGGCTGGGCATGCGGAAGATGCGGTACGATCAGGCGTTGGTCATCGGGTTGTATTTCGGCGTGTTTCAGGCACTGATGCCGCTGTTGGGCTGGCTGCTGGGTACATCATTTTCCCGTTATATTCAGGCGTTTGACCACTGGATCGCATTTGTGCTGCTGGCATTCATCGGCGGAAAAATGCTCTGGGACGTGTTCCACGAAAAGGAAGAATCGGCTGCTGAAAAAAGTGATGCCAGGCTGGATCACAAGGAACTGTTCATGCTGGCAATTGCCACCTCTATCGATGCTCTGGCGGTGGGAATCGCGTTTGCCTGTCTGGACGTGCAGATCTGGAGTTCCGTTTCCATCATTGGCTGTGTCACGCTGGTGCTGTCGTTCTGCGGTGTCTGGATCGGCAATCGCTTTGGTAACCGCTTTGAGAAAAAGGCGGAGATCGCCGGCGGCGTGGTGCTGATTCTGATTGGCGTGAAGATTCTGCTGGATCATCTGATTCAGCATCAATGAGGGTGATCTCATTCCGAGTATGGACAAATTATAGAGAATTCCAGAATTTCCCGAATTCTTCTCAGAAACATGTTTATATTTTTGTACGAATTTGTTACAATATATACATGAATATGTGGGAAACGGGGACATCTGATGAAACAAAGAAGTGCAAAATCCAAGAAAAAAATTTACAGTCAGATTTTTGGAATCGCAGTGAGCCTGCTTTTGGCGGTGGCGGTGATTTCGTCTGCTGTTTTTCTGCATGAAAGCCATTATTTCAACTCCAGCGAGAGCCATGTACTGGAAGTGCTCCGCGGAATGGACGGCAAGAGCGAGGTGCGGTCGTGGGACGATGACCGGAATCTGAAACGGCGGGAAACGTTGCTGCAAAAAGGCTGTGCCGACAATCCGGACATGATCGGCTGGCTGGTGCTGCCGCAGACGATGATCGACTATCCGCTCATGGGCGGCACAGACAGCGATAGATACACCGACCACAACTATGAGGGCGGCTACGACTTGTACGGCACCCCGTTTCTGGACAGCCGGAATGCGGTGGATTTCAGCGACTTTTTTTCGCTGGTGTTCGGACATGATATGAACAATAGTGCCATGTTCGGGAGTCTGGACGATTTTTTGCAGGAGTCGGCATTTGCGGACTTGTCAGACGGCGTACTGCTGCTGCCTGATGAACGGTATCGTCTGGAGGTGACTGCCAGCATTGCGGCAACCTGCCCTGCACAGGAACTGATAGACCAGATCATGACGGCAGATGCTGCAGAGCAGCCGCAGCTGCTGGAGCAGCTGCTGGAAATGGCGGCGGTGAAAAAGGACGATGTTACAGTGTCCGAAGAAGACCACTGGGTCATGCTGTCCACGCTGGACTACGCCGATGAAAAGAACGACAACGGCACACCGTCTATGCTGCTGCTGAAGCTAAGAACCAGTACGACATAAAACACACGGGCAGGGAAACCTGCCCTGTTTTTGTGGAATTGCAGGGGAGAATTTTCTCCCATTTTGCACGATTGACTTTTTCGCAGAAGTGTGCTATAATATCGTTAATCTGATTGGATAGAAGGTCACGCGGGGACATGCCCGTGTCATTGGAAACGCACATTCTCCGGAATGATTCACGAACAACACTCTATGCCATTTCGCCTGTCTGCACGTGTACGCAGACCGGAACGGTTGGGTGCAGGTGCGGGAATTGATTCTAGGAGGATTTTTTATGCCCAAAAACAAAGTACAAGAAGTAATTTTTACCATTCTCATGGTGCTTGTCATGGTCTACGCGATGATCTGCTATAACATCGCCATGGAAACCGGCGGCATGACCAACATGGTATTTCTCCACGCTTTTCGGGAACTGCCGATCATGGGACCGATCGCCTTTCTGCTGGATTTCTTTCTGGTAGGCGGTCTGGCAAAAAAGGCGGCGTTTCGCATCGTCGATCCCGAAAAGGACAACCCTTTTCATCTGGTGCTGGCGATTTCCGCCGTGTCGGTGCTGCTGATGTGTCCGTTGATGAGCTTGGCGGCAACGCTGCTGTTCAAGCATGCCGGCGTGCAGGTGATTGCAGTCTGGTTTGAAACCACTGCGAAAAATTTTCCCATGGCACTGCTGTGGCAGTTGTTTTTCGCCGGTCCGCTGGTGCGGTTCGTGTTCCGGCACCTGATAGCATTGGTGCAGCCGCGTGAAAAGGCGGCAGTCACAGAAAAGGTCTGATATACACAAGATCCCCGTTCCACTGTGCCGCAGTTCTGGCAGAGTGGAACGGGGATTGTTATAGGCATAACTGAAACGGCAGGCGGCTCGATATTCTTGAGTAAGCCTGCCGCTGCCATTTTTGATGCGATGTGAAACATTTTGTTTGACATTTTTTGCAAGGTGTGGTATACTAAATTTCGAGGGCATACCAATAACGGTAGGCGGTCGAATCTTTTCAGATTTTTGCTCCCACTGCTCATTCGAACAGACGGGAGGTGATCGGTATGATGGATCAATATATCACTCTTGGTGATTTGCTAAAAATCAGCAGCTTTCTGCTGGATTTGACTAGCGTGATCTTGTACATTTACTATAATCAAAAAAATAGTAAGAAGCATCACCACAAAAAGAAAAAGAAATAACCGCCCCTAGCGTCCAAACTGTGGCGGTTAAATCTTTTTAATCAAAAGCAGTGGGAGCAGACCGTCTACTGGTGTGCTCTCTTTATTATTAGTATACACGATTTCCGCCGAAATGTCAAGGGCAATACCGCACAAAGATTGTGCTACAGATGCGTCGTCAAATTTTTCGTCAGATGAAACAAAAAGCGGAGTGAATACTT
>ERZ827498.4337-NODE-4337-length-11202-cov-4.824078_pt1 | contig 11202 bp, 9 predicted proteins | sample MGYA00519865_ERZ827498 | MGnify/ENA primary metagenome ERZ827498 (study PRJEB31778, sample SAMEA3449328) | human gut metagenome | biome: human gut; feature: human-associated habitat; material: faeces | place: United Kingdom | collected 2010/2012 ...
CCCCCTCTGGACTCCCCCCGCCGCTCATGTTTATTGAGGGAAAGAGCGGCGGTTGATTGCCGGGTTGGGCGCTTCTGCATGATTGGGCGGTAAAAGAGCAACCAAAATAAAAACTTCCGACAAAATCCAAGTAACAGGAGTGTGCACCCGAAGGGGTCGAGGGGGCGATCGCAGACATTCGTCTGTTTTCGTTGCCCCCTCGTCGCGTCCGCAGACGCGAAACCCCTGCGTAATCCCAAAGAAAAGGGAGACTGCCCCCAAGCAGTCCCCCAGAAAAAAATCCCCAATTACATAGATTCCTTGAGTTCCGCAATGCGCTTTTCGACCTGCTCCGCCTTCTGCTGATTCAGCGCCAGCTTGCCCTTCTCCTGCTCCACCAGCGCGGCGGGCGCCTTGCTCACAAAGCCCGGATTGTTCAGCTTGCCCTCAGCACGGGCGATTTCCTTGTGCAGGTTGTCGAGTTCCTTGCTCAGGCGCGCGATTTCCTTCTCGAAGTCCACCAAATCGCCCAGCGGGATGTACAGCGTGCACGCCTTCGTCACGGCGGAAACGGTCTTTTCCGTCACGGCGGCGCTGCTTTCAATGATTGCCGTTTCGCTTGCGCCTGCCAGACGCTGGAAATACTGTCCGGCGTGCGCAAGCGTCTCCGCCCAGCCATCCGCGGGAAGCAACATCAGGTGCGTGCGCTTGCCCGCGGCGACGTTCATCTCCGCGCGCAGGTTGCGGATGGTGCGGATGACCTCCATCACGCCCTCCATCTTCGCTTCTTCGTCCGGGAAGTCCAGCTCCGGCTTCACTTCCGGCCACGATTTGAGCATCAGGAAGCCCTCGCTGCCCGGCAGGAACTTGTACACCTGCTCGGTCAGGAACGGCATGAACGGGTGCAGCAGCTTCAGCAGCCCCTCCAGCACATACAGCAGCACGCCCTGCACGGCTTTCTTTGCCGCCGGATCGTCGCCATTTAAGCGGCTCTTCGCCAGCTCGATGTACCAGTCGCAGAACTCGCTCCACGCGAAATCATAGATGCGGTCCGCCGCCAGACCGAACTCGCCTTCTTCCATATTGGAAGAAATCGCGCGCGTCGCGTCCTGGAAGCGGGACAGAATCCACTGATCCGCCGCGGTCAGATGCGCGGTGTCCAGCGGCGCTTTCTCCGTCACGTTCATCAGCACGAAGCGGCTGGCGTTCCAAATCTTGTTGGCGAAATTGCGGGCGGATTCCACGCGCGCCGGGATGTAGCGGGTGTCGTTGCCCGCGCTCACGCCCATCACCAGTGAGAAGCGCAGCGCGTCCGCGCCGTACTGGTCGATGACTTCCAGCGGATCAACGCCGTTGCCCAGCGACTTGGACATCTTGCGCCCCAGTTCGTCGCGCACCAGGCCGTGAATCAGCACCGTCTGGAAGGGCGGAACCTGCATTTCCTCCAAGCCCATCGTAATCATGCGGCTAACCCAGAAGGTAATAATATCATAGCCCGTCACGAGCAGGTTCGTGGGATAGAAGTACTTCAAATCCTCGGTGTTGTCCGGCCAGCCGAGCGTGGAGAACGGCCACAGGGCAGACGAGAACCAAGTATCCAGCACGTCCTCATCCTGCTTAATGTGCGCAGAACCGCACTTGCAGCAGCAAGTCGGGTCTTCGCGGCTGACGGTCATCGCGCCGCAGTCGTCGCAGTACCACACCGGAATGCGGTGGCCCCACCACAGCTGACGGCTGATGCACCAGTCGCGGATATTTTCCATCCAGTTCATATACTGCTTCGTGAAGCGCTCCGGCACGAACTTCGTTTCGCCGCTCTTGACGCAGGCAATCGCCGGTTCCGCCAGCGGCTTCATCTTCACGAACCACTGCCGGGAGACCATCGGCTCAATCACCGTATGGCAGCGGTAGCAGGTGCCGACCTCGTGGGTCAGCGGCTCGATGCTCTTGAGCAGCCCCAATTCCTGCAAGTCCGCGACAATCGCCTTGCGCGCTTCCAGCGTCGTCATGCCGGCGTACTTGCCGCAGTCAATCGCCTGACCGTCAGCGTCCTTCGCGGCGTCCTCCGCGCCGGTCATGTGGCCGTCATAAGTGAACACGCGCACGACAGGCAGGTTGTGGCGCTGACCGACTTCGTTATCGTTCGGGTCATGCGCGGGGGTGATTTTCACCACGCCCGTGCCCTTTTCCATGTCGGCGTGTTCGTCGCAGATAATCGGGATTTCGCGATTCGCCAGCGGCAGCAGCACATGGCAGCCGTGCAGGTGGGCATAGCGCGGGTCGGCGGCGTTAATCGCCACGGCGGTGTCGCCGAGCATGGTTTCGGGGCGGGTGGTTGCCAGTTCCAGCATCTCGCCCGTCTCCTTCACAGGGTACAGCAGATGCCAGAAGTTGCCTTCCTTCTCCTGATATTCCACTTCCGCGTCCGAAATCGCGCTCTCGCAGCACGGGCACCAGTTGACCAGCCGGTTGCCGCGGTAAATCAGCCCCTTTTCGTACAGGCGGACGAACACCTCGCGCACCGCCTTGGAGCAGCCCTCGTCCATCGTGAAGCGCTCGCGGCTCCAGTCGCAGCTGATGCCCATGCGGCGCTGCTGGGTGACGATGCGTCCGCCGTACTCTTCCTTCCACTTCCACGCGCGGTCAAGGAAGCCCTTTCGGCCGAGGGACTCCTTGGTCAGCCCCTCTTTGCGCATCGCATCGACGATTTTCACTTCCGTCGCGATGGCGGCGTGATCCGTGCCGGGCAGCCAGAGCGTCGGATCGCCCTTCATGCGGTGATAGCGGACGGCGAGATCCTGCAGGGTGCAGTCCAGCGCGTGGCCCATGTGCAGCTGACCGGTGATGTTGGGCGGCGGCATGACGATGGTGAAGGGCTTCTTGCCTTCCACGCGGTGCGCCTCAAACGCGCCGGAGGATTCCCAGTCGCGGTAAATTTCGCTTTCCACGGCTTGGGGATTGAATGTTTTCTCCATTTCCATGTGAATGACCTCCTATATACGATTTACAGTTAGCACAGGTGAATCTGGAAAGAGTATCATGCAAAAATGAGAATTGCGCCGACGAGCGCGACGACGCAGCCGACGATTTTGGTGATGATATTGGCCTTTTCGCTGCCCGAAAACAGCTTTCGGGCGACGATGCCGGACGTATAGACGAGGATTGCGCCCAGCACGAGCAGGAATGTGCCCGGCTGGAGCAAGCGCTCCGCGATCTGCTGGAAGTAGTTCATACAGGTGTCCTTTCCGCGTGAAATGATTGCCAAAACGCAAAAACAGCCCCATCCCGAAGGACGGAGCTGTTTCCGTGGTACCACCTTGCTTCGCAGCGCAAACACTGCCTCAAGCGCACGGTCACGGGTGCGAACCGCATTCGGCTACTTTCCATGCGGAAAAAAATCCTGCATCATCCTCACCGAACGCTCTGTGAAGCGACCTTCCCCTGACGGCTGTGCGAGCGGCCTCTCAGCCAGTGAACCACCCTCTCTGAGCCAGCAAAATCAGGGTACTCCTCATCACGTTGCGAGCATATGGAATTGCGGGGAATGTAGGAAATCAGGCAGAACAGGATGACCCAGCTGCTGCCTTCCTCCCCTCAATTGCCCCCGGATACCAATTAGGCGTTCTTTTCCTCGTTGACCGCAACGACCTGCACGCCCTTGTAGAAACCGCAGTGCTTGCACACGCGGTGAGCCAGCTTCATCTGATGGCACTGGGGGCACTCAACGATGCCGGGCACGGTGAGCTTCCAGTTCGCACGACGGCTGTGCTTGCGAGCCTTAGAGATTTTTCCCTTCGGAAGAGCCATGGTTACACCTCCTCGTTATTGGCAGCCAAATTGCTGACCGAATTATTCTTTGTTGTCGGACTTTTCAGCCAGCAACTGCTGCAATGCCGCAAAAGGACGCTGTACATTCGCATCGTCCCGGCAATGCTTGTGTTGGTTGACCTCCTCGTACTCCTCAAATCCCCTGCAATCTTCCTTGCACAGGAAGCGCATCGGCAGGTTGAGCAGCACATGCGTCAGGGTGAGTTTCGCAAAATCAAGCTGTGCGCCTTCATACGCGAAAATCTCATCATCCTCCGGGTCGCCCCCATGCAGGAACGTTTCCCGGAAATTCCCCGTAACGGGGCAGGACGCAGGAGACAGGCATTTGGCACAATGGGCATGAGCGGTTGTCGTCAGACTTCCTTCTACCACAACACTGCCATCTTCATTGGCAGTCAGATGCCCGGAGAGCTGCACGGGATCAAACGTGACCTCTTCGCCGCTCACATCCTGCGGGGCAATGGTCTGCTCCACAGCGAATGCGTAAGCCGTTCCCGGATCACGCAGGGCATGAAGTACATCCAGCTTCAAATGCTCACCACCTCAAATTAGACCATTTCATATTATAGGTTTTTTCGCGGGTTTTGTCAACACCTTTTCGCGGAAAAAAGCGTCTTTTCCCCGAAAAAAGTTGCGCGCCCCCGCGAAAAAAGCCTGAATGCCTGCCTAATACTATTTCCAAATGAGAATGCGCCAAGATGCGAAGCGAATTTTTTCTTCTGGCTAACGGGAGTGCAACGCAGCGTAGCAGCGCTACGCTAAGTGGAACGACCGAACGCCAGAAGGAAAAAGGCGCAAGCAGCTGGAGCAGGCGAATGCAGGAAATAGTATATTACTTGTTCGCGCCCTCGACCAGTTCCTTGGTGTCGCGCGCGATCATGATTTCCTCGTTCGTGGGGATGACGCAGATGGTCACCTTGGAGTCGTCGGTGGAGATGACGGCTTCCTTGCCGCGCACCTTGTTCTTCTCCACGTCCAGCTTCGCGCCCATCCACTCCATGTCCTTCATGACGGATTCGCGCAGTTCCGGGCCGTTTTCGCCGATGCCCGCCGTGAACACGATAATGTCCACGCCGCCCATCGCCGCCGCGTAGGAGCCGATGTACTTCTTGATGCCGTAGTGCAGCATGTCACGCGCCAGCGCCGCGCGGTCGTTGCCCTCATCCGCCGCCTTGTCGATGTCGCGCATGTCGGAGGACAGACCGGAAATGCCCATCAGGCCGGACTGCTTGTTCATCATCGTCAGCACTTCGTTGACGGTCATGTGGTCATTGTTGGCAATAAACTGCACAACCGCCGGATCGCAGGAGCCGGAACGCGTGCCCATGACAACGCCTTCCAGAGGGGTCAGACCCATCGACGTGTCAACGCACTTGCCATCCACCACCGCGGACATGGACGAGCCGTTGCCCAGATGGCAGATGATAATCTTCTTGCCGATGGGGCTCACGCCGAGGAACTCGCACACGCGCTTGCTCACATAGCGGTGGGACGTGCCGTGGAAGCCGTAGCGGCGGACGCCCATTTCCTTATAATAGCGGTACGGAACGCCATACATGAACGCCTTCGGGGGCATGGTCTGATGGAACGCGGTGTCGAACACGGCCACCTGCGGCGTGTGCGGCATAACTTCCTCGCACGCCTCGATGCCCATCAGGTTCGCCGGATTGTGCAGCGGGCCCAGCGGGATGAACTTGCGGATGGCAGCCTTCACTTCGTCGGTGATGATGCAGCTAGCGGTGAACTCCTCGCCGCCGTGCAGCACGCGGTGACCCACCGCGCCGATTTCATCCACGGACTTGAGCACGCCCTTTTCCGGGTCAAGCAGCGCGCGCAGCATCAGCTTCGTCGCCACGACATGGTCCGGAATCGGCTCATAGAGGTCGATGACCTTCGACATGTCAGGGGTCTTCTGGTTCAGGTGGGAGCCTTCAATCGCGATGCGCTCCACCTGCCCCTTGACGATCATTTGCTCGTTGTCCATGTCCACCAGCTGGTACTTCAGGGAGGAAGAACCCGCGTTGACAATCAGAACCTTCATGGATGGTTACACTCCTTCTATTTCTATCAACCAGATGTTTCGTTAATTTTCTTCGGGGGATTTTACCGTCGCGCCCGTTTCGACCGCCCAGTTCCATGCCGGGCTACCCTCCGGCGTCACAATGACGTTGCCCTTGTAGGAAATGATGCCGGTGCGTCCGTCCAGCCCGTCCATCACGCCGATGTCCGTCACGCTTGCCGGAATGACGATTTCCGTCAGGTTCGGACACATCGCGAACGCCATCGCGCCGATCGTTTCGACGCCTTCGGGCAGAACGATGCGCTTGACGTCGTAATCATAATGGAACGCGAACGGGTCAACGATTTTGACGCCCTCCGGGAGGATGATTTCTTCCGCCGGCGAAATGTCGGAGAAGCAGTGCAGCAATCTCGTGCCGTCCGCCGTCATCAGCAGACCGTTCGTCTCGTCGAGTTTGAACGCTGCGTTGTCCTCCGCGAGGGTCAGCGACTGCAAGCCGTACAGCCCGATGAAGTTCAGCTGCTCGATTTCGGTCAAACTGCTCGGCAGCGTCAAGTGCGTCAGGTAGTAATTATACTGCAGGGCGCTTCCGCTGATTTTCTTCAGCCCTTGCGGCAGGTCGAAATCCATCAGGCGGAAACAGCTTTCCAGCGCGGCGTACGACAATTCCGCCAATTCGTCAGGCAGTGTCAAGCTGACCAGGTAGTTATCGCCGGAAAAGCACAAATCGCCGATTTCCGTCACGCTGTCCGGCACGACAACCGTCGTCACATGCTTCTCGTAGAACGCCTTGTCCGCCAGCGCCGTCACCGGCTGACCGTCGATTTCCGACGGAATCAGCACATGTTCGCGCGTCCCAGTATAATCGGTAATGGTCACTTCGCCGTTTTCCGCCGTGCAGTCGAAATCCGACGCGGGATTGACCCGCTCGTCCTTCCGGTGGAACACGCACAGCGACTGCGCGACAGAAATCATCTGCTGCACCAGCGCGTCGTCGTCGTTCGGGAAGAGGAAGAAGTACAGGTCGCCCGAATCCCCCACCCAGAGGATATCGAATCCCTGCCCGTTCATCTCCACCAGCACGGCGGGCATGTCGTTGATGGTCATTTCCTGCAGGCGGGTGCTCTGCGGCGTGGTCAGCCCCAGCATCAGCGCCGTTCCCTCGACCATAAACGACTGGATGCCCAGCGCGTCGCTCGCGTCGGTGGCCTCCCAGTCGGCGGGCAGCTTCATCGCCATCACCATTTGGTTCTGGTCGGTCAGGAGCGAGGTCATCGGCGGCACGTCCGCAGCATCCGACGTCTGGTAGCCCCATTCGTTCGGAATCTCGAAAATGGCATTATCGCCCAGCGGGACGGCGTACAGGTCAATGTAGGGCAGCAGGTACTCTTCGCTCTGTGATTCCTCCGCAAAAGCGCAGGACAGCAGCACAATCGCCGCTAAAATCAGGGAAATCAGCCGTTTTTTCATGCAGGGTTCTCCTCCTTAGCGCGTCTTTTGTGACGCTTCTGTGAACATTATAACGTTCCAGCAGAGGAAAACCCTGCATGAAATTTGGCATTACTTAACGATTTCGCCCATCTGCGCACGGCCGCAGCCAGCCGCGTTGGACTCGTCGGTGTCAATATGCATCGCCAGCGCGTACTTGTCGCTCACGCGGACAACCACGTCGCCGAAAATCAGGGAGCGGCCGTCGGTATCCACCTTCACGGACACAACGTCCTTGTCCTTCACGCCGTATTCCTCAGCGTCCGCGGGGGTCATGTGGATGTGGCGCTTGGCGGCGATCACGCCCTCGGTCAGTTCCACTTCGCCCGCCGGGCCAACCAGCTTGCAGGCGCCCGAACCCGCGATGTCGCCGGATTCACGCACAGGCGCGGTCACACCGATGGAACGCGCATCCGTCAGGGACAGCTCCACCTGCGTCGCGCTGCGAACCGGGCCGAGGATGCTCACGCCGGTCAGGGTCTTCTTCGGGCCGACAACGTCCACGCGCTCCGCGCTGGCATACTGACCGGGCTGGGACAGCATCTTCTTGACGGTCAGTTCATAGCCCTTGCCGAACAGGGTTTCCAGATCCTGCTGGGTGACATGAACGTGACGAGCGGAGGTTTCCACGATGAACTGCTTCATATGAATTACTTCCTTTTCATGGTCTTGTTTTGGGATGAGCCCAATCTATTATACCATCTTTCGGCGGTTCTGTAAAGGCAAAAACGGCGGCAAAATTGCATCATTCCACGTCATTTCGCGCGTTCGCTTGACGTTTCTGTTCTTTTTGTTATAATAGGAACGCACCTTTTCATTGCTAATTGCTCATTAAAAGGAGTTTTTCCATGCGCATTGTCGGCGTGATTGCCGAGTACAACCCCTTCCATCTGGGTCACGCGCACCAACTGCGTCAGGCGCGGGAAGCCGCCCATGCGGATGCGGTCGTCGCCGTCATGTCCGGCTGCTTCGTGCAGCGCGGCGACGCGGCGATTGTCTCCCCTGCCGTCCGCGCAAAAATGGCGCTGCAAAACGGCGCGGATGCCGTGATTCTGCTGCCCGCGCTGTGGTCTGTCCGCGACGCGGAGCACTTCGCCTTAGGCGGCGTACATCTGCTGACCGGCTTGGGCTGCGACGCGCTCTCCTTCGGCGCGGAAACGGCGGATCTTCCCCTGCTGCAAGCGGCGGCGGATGCGCTCGAATCCCCCGATTTACCCGCAGCGATTCAGCCGCGTCTGTCTGCCGGGCTGCCCTATCCCGCTGCGCTTTCCGCCGCGATGGCGGAGGTCGCCCCGGCTGCCGCGCGCGTCCTTCAATCCCCCAACAACACGCTCGGCGTGTGCTACCTGCGCGCGCTTCGGCGATTGGGCGCGTCCACCGACGTGTACCCGATTGCCCGCGCGTCGGATTATCACGCGTCCGCCATTGGAGATGGCTTTTCGTCCGCCACGGCGATTCGCTCCGCCATCCTGCGCGGCGACTGGTCATCCGCCTATTCCGCCATGCCGGGGAGTGCGGCGGACTTGCTGGAAAATCAGGCGCTGGAAAATCACCTGCACCGTCCGGAGGCGCTGGACACGCTGCTGCTGGCGCGGCTTCGGCTGATGAATGAGGTGGATTATGCCGCGCTGCCGGACATCAGCGAAGGCATCGAGCGCCGACTGCGCCGATTTGCCGACACTGCCCGCACGCGTGATTCGCTCCTGCAAGCCGCCAAGACGCGGCGATACCCGTATGCGCGCTTGTCGCGGCTGGCGACGCACGCGCTGCTGGGCGTGACGCAGGCGGTCGTTGACAGCAATCCGCTGCCGCCCGCCGCGTTCCTGCTTGGCTTCCGGCGCGGGTGCGAACCGCTGCTGTCGCATTTAGTGCAGGGGGCGATTCCGCTGGTCAGCAGCGCGGCGCAGTGCGGGAAAGACGCGGCGTGGGCGCAGGTGGAGCGGCACGCGTGGGGGCTATGGGCGCTCGGCGCGGGGGTCGATGGCGATATGTGGCAGCGATATGGCGTGGTGCGGGCGTGAGCATCCCGAAGGGCGTTCCCCCGCGTTCCAATCATCAACTGCAATTATTTATATAGGAGCAAATCATCATGAATCATCACGAATACAACCTCTACGCCACCGCCGCGTTCGGGCTGGAGGGCATCGTCGGCGCGGAACTCAAGCGCCTGAAAATGCAGAATGTCCGCGCGGAACTTGGCGGCGCGCGCTTCACGGGCACGCTCACAGACGCGTTCCTGTGCAATCTGCGCTTGCGCAGCGCCGACCGCGTGCTCATCGTGCTGGCGGAGGACGAATGCCGGACGTTCGAGGAGCTGTTCCAGCTCGTCAAGTCCATTGCGTGGGAGGACATCATGCCCGCCGACGCGAAAATCAACGTGTCCGGCAAGTGCGTCCGCAGTCAATTGATGAGCGTCCGCGACTGTCAGGCGATTACCAAAAAAGCCATCATCGAGCGGCTGAAAGCGGCGACGCACCGCGCGGTTTTCCCGGAGACGGGCGCGGTGTACCCCATCGACGTCGCCATCCACTCAGACCGCGCGCGCATCACCCTTGACACCTCCGGCGAAGCCCTCAACCGCCGCGGATACCGCACTTGGAACGGCGAAGCGCCCCTGCGCGAAACGCTCGCCGCGTCTTTGGTGGAGCTGTCCCCGTGGCGGCCGGGGATGCGCCTCTACGACCCCTGCTGCGGCACCGGCACGCTGCTGATTGAAGCTGCGTTCCGGCAGGAGCACCGCGCGCCGGGGCTGACCCGCGCGTTCGCCATGGAGCAGTTTTCCATCTTCCCGGCGGAGGAATGCCGTCAAATCCGCGAGACGTGCAAGGCGGACGTGCTGCCCGACCACGTTTTCGGCATTGCCGGATCGGACAAAGACCCCGAAGCGCTCGAACTGGCGCGGCGGCATGTGCGTCAAGCGGGGCTGGAGGGCAAAATCGAGCTGACGTGCCAGCCGCTGGAAAAGCTGAAATTGGAGGGCGAACCGGGCGTATTCCTGTGCAATCCGCCCTACGGGGAGCGCCTTGAAGACCGCCGGACGTGCGAGGGCATCTACCGCGAACTGGGGCGGATGATGCGCCGTCACCCCGGCTGGAGCCTGTGCGCCATCACGTCCGACCCGACGTTCGAGCGGTCGTTCGGTCGCCGCGCGGACAAGAAGCGCCGCCTGTACAACGGACGGCTGGAGTGCGAATTTATGACGTTTCTTGACCCGAAATCCGCAAAGCGCAAGTAAGGAGGAAATACCAGAATGAACATGCCCGCACCCGGTTTTTACGCTCCCGCCGCTGACCGCTATGCGCACATGCCCTATGTCCGCTGCGGCCGCTCCGGGCTGAAGCTTCCCCGCGTCTCCCTCGGTTTGTGGAACAATTTCGGCTCAGTCACGCCGCAGGACACCGCGCGCGACATGCTGCTGACGGCATTCGACGCGGGCATCACCTACTTCGATTTGGCAAACAACTACGGCCCTCGCCCCGGCGCGGCAGAAGAAACGCTGGGGAAAATCATGGACAGCGACCTGCGCCCGCACCGCGACGAGCTGATTCTCGCCACCAAAGCGGGCTACACCATGCAGGACGGCCCGTATGGCGACGGCGGCAGCCGCAAGTACCTCATGAGCAGCCTCGACGCGAGCCTGCGCCGCATGAAGGTCGATTATGTGGACATTTTCTACCATCACCGCTTCGACCCGGACACGCCGCTGGAGGAGACCATGCGGACGCTGGCGGACATTGTGCATCAGGGCAAGGCGCTCTACGTCGGCATCAGCAACTACTCCGCCGAGCAAACGGCGCAGGCAGCGGACTTGCTGGCAACCTTCGGCGTGCCGCTGACCATTCATCAGCCGCGCTACAACATGCTTGACCGCTGGATTGAGCGCGGCA
>ERZ827498.4343-NODE-4343-length-11189-cov-2.711784_pt1 | contig 11189 bp, 10 predicted proteins | sample MGYA00519865_ERZ827498 | MGnify/ENA primary metagenome ERZ827498 (study PRJEB31778, sample SAMEA3449328) | human gut metagenome | biome: human gut; feature: human-associated habitat; material: faeces | place: United Kingdom | collected 2010/2012 ...
TAAAAGTAAAAATTATTTATAAAATGCTAGACGACGGCAAGTATTTTAACCGGAGGGAAGCCGCGGACCACCCGATGCGACCGCGCGATCCGCCCCGTCTCGGCGCTACATGAGCATCTGCACGACGATGGCGATGACGCACGTGAGCAGACCCGCGACCGCAATGGCCACGCCGCTCATGGCGCCCTCGAGCTTACCCATTTCAAGCGCCTTGGCAGTGCCGACCGCATGGCTGCACGTGCCGATGGCAACGCCCTGGGCGACTTTGCTGCGCACGCGGAACAACTTGGCCAAAGACGGCGCGAGGATGGCCCCGAGAACGCCCGTGGAGATGACCGCGGCCATGGTGATGGACGCGGTGCCGCCGAGCTGACCGGTTATCGACAGCGCGATGGGAGCCGTCGTCGATTTCGCCACCGTGGAAAGAGCGACCTGATCGCCCAGGCCGAACAGCTCGCAAAGCGCGTAAGCGCTGACCATCGACGTGACGGACCCGGCGAGGCACCCCAAAAGGACGGGGACGAAATGCTCTTTCAGCACGCGTCGCTGCTGGTAGATGGAGTACGCGAGCACCGCGGTCGCAGGCCCGAGCAAAGCCGATATGACCTGCACGCCCGACTCGTACGTCTCCAGGGGAACCTGCAGCAACACGAGAACGGAGATGATCACCGCGACCGACACCAGAAGCGGGTTGAGCAACGGCGACTTCACCTTCTTGCTGAGCCATACCGAAGCGGCGAAGGATCCCACCGACAGCGTCAAGCTGAAGGCGACGACCAAAACGCTATGGAGATCCATCTACGCGCTCCTCTCCGCCGACGCCGGGCGGGCTCCCTCGACGGCTTGCCCGGAGCCGCCGCGACGGCGACCCAAGCGCTGCTGCGCCTTCATGGCGACCGTGACCGTCGCCGAGGTCACCGCGAACACGAGAACGGTGGTGATGACGCACACGAGAGCGAACTGGACAAGATGATCGGCGATTATGGGGAAGCACCCCATAATGCTCACGCCTGCGGGAATGAAGAACAACGGCATGAATTTGAGCAGGAAGTTCGAGGCAAGATCAATTTTCGCGGACTGGAGCATACCCGTCACCAGCAGCACGAGAAGCAAGATCATGCTCACGATGTTGCCGGGAATCCCGATGGGCAATGCTGCGGCAACGGCGCCGCCGAGGTAGCACACGCCGGCGAGAAACGTCAGCTGAACAACGAACTTGCCCGCCTTCTCAAGCGCCCCGCGCGCCCGGCCCCTTCGCCCTTCCCGAACCTTTGGTCCGCAGGCGCGCCGGGCGCCTTCCTCCGCCCCTTCAGACGACGACGACGAAAACCGATCGATAGCGCTCTGAGAATAGTCCATAACTCGACAGGCGAGAAGCCCGCTCCTTTCGACGAAACGACGCCCGCACGCGACGACCGGGTCATCCAGCGCGAGTCGGGCAACAACGAGATGCACATGCTACACCCGTCTCTCCCCGACGCTTGTTTCGTAACCAAGTCTTCACTCTTTCGGGAAGCGGACGGCGGCATTTCCCCGCCGAACGTGCGCGGCGCGGAAAGCAAGCGGCCTCGGCCTCGCCCGATTATTCGTCGCGGAGAACAGGAGAGCCGCCCCCTCCCACGACCACGCGCCTCGAAAACGATACAATCGATTCGAGCTAGAACCACTTCAGCCGTTTGAGCACCAAAAGCAACCCAAGAAGCACCAGCCCCGTAAGCCCGGTGACGATGGCGAAGCCGTAGGGCGAATCCGCCAGCGGAATGCCCTCGAGATTCATGCCGAACACGCCGCCGATGACCGTCGGAACGCAGAGAACCAGCGTCAAGGTGGCGACCAACTGCATGGTGTGGTTCAAATCGTAATCCATCATGAGACCGAAATGATCGATCGTCGAATCGAGGATCTCCGAGTATATCTTCGTCGTCTCAAGCGCCTGATGATGCTCGATCACGACGTTATCGAACAGCTCGATGATGCTCTCGTCGTGCGAGCTGAGCACCGCGCGACGGTATCGCGCGAAGATGGTATCGTTGGCGGCGAGCGATGTCTTGATGTAGACCAGCGAGGCGTCCAGCGCGTACAGCTCCTCGAGATCTTTGCGCGAGGGCTTCTCCGTCGTCGCCGACAGGCTCATGCGACGCTTGTTCACCGCGCGCAGCGAGGTGAAGTACGCCTCGGCCGACGCCATGAGGATGTCGCAGGTGAACCCTTTGATGTTCCCCGTATCGTGCAAAACGCGCTGGCGGGACTTCAAAAGCGCGATAATCGGCACACGGTACACCGAGCAGACGGACACGACGTGCTCGGACGTCTCGTAGATGCCGATCGGAATGGTGGTGTAGCGCTTCTCCCCGCCGGATGCATCGTGCAGCGGCGTATCGACGATGAACATGGTGTAATCGTCGTTGTTCTCGATGCGCGAGACCTCCTCGAGGTCAAGCGGCGCGCGGATGTCGTCTTCGTCGATGAAGAACCGCCGCGACGTCTCGGCGAGCTCCCGGTCGGTCGGCTCGAACAAGGCGATCCAGCATCCCGGCTGCTCATCGTCGATCTTGACCAGCGATCGCGACTTGGGATCGGTGAGAAAATATTCGATCATGGGCGACCTCCTATCCGTCCCCCTATTGTCGCAGAGTTCGATCAACGTTTGGTAAAGCGTTTTCGCGCTATGCGGTCATAACGGAAACGGGTGCGCGGTATAATCTCGCGCACGGCGACAAGAGCAGATGCATCAAGGAAAGCGCGTGCGCTCATCTCGCCGCACGATGACGGCAAACCGTGAAGCGGGCGTGTAACGCCGCCGCGCAACCCGAGAAACGGAGCCCCCGACAACATGAGCGTCGCCGACCCCGCGAAACATCCGCGACGTCTAGCCCATACGGTGAGACCGCCCTTCGACGGCGAAACCGTGCTTGCGGTGCTGCGGCGCGCCATGCTCGTCAGCGACGCGACGGTTCGACGCGCGAAGGTCGTCGAAGACGGCATCATGCTTGAAGGCGTTCGCTGCAAGACCAACGAGGTCGTGCGAAGCGGCCAGGTCGTGAGCATCGTCATCGACGACGCGACCGCGGAACCAGGCGACGCCGTCAAGGCGGAACCGGGTTCGCTCTCCATCATCTACGAGGACGAGGACCTCCTTATCGTCGATAAGCCCGCCGGCCTCGTCGTTCACCCCGGACCGGGCCACGAAAGCGCTACGCTGTGCAATTTCGTCGCGCATCACCTGAAAAGCGCGGGCTCGGCGGGAACCGCACGCCCGGTGCAACGGCTCGATCGCACCACCTCCGGCCTCATGGTGTTCGCGAAGAACGCGCATGTGCAAGACCGTCTGCAGCGCCAAATGCACACGCGCTACTTCGAGCGCACGTACCTGGCCATCTGCGCAGGATCGCCGCAGCCCGAAAGCGGCGCGATCGACGCGCCTATCGCGAGGATCTCCCGCGGACCGAGCGTATTCGCCGTGCGGGAGGACGGGAAACGAGCCGTCACCCATTACGAGACGCTCGCACGGTGGCGCTCCAAACGCCTCGGGTGCGCAAACGGCCCGGAGACCGCGCACGCGCCCCGATTCACAAGAGGATCCGAAGCCGGATCCGCGTCGCAGGCCGCTCACGAGCCGGCCACCCCCTCGCTCGTCAAGCTCGACCTCGAGACGGGACGCACGCATCAGATACGCCTGCACATGCGCCACATCGGCCGCCCCCTTCTCGGCGACGAGGCTTACGGCGAGCCATCGACCGTCATCGATCGCGCGGCGCTGCACTCGTGGAGACTTCGCATGACGCACCCGCTCACCGGCGCGAGCATCGAGCTCACCTGCGCCCCGCCGCAGGACATGAAGGACGCCCTTGGGGGAATCGACCCGAGCACCCGCCACATGCTTGGCCTTTAACCGCACGGCGGACAATCAGAGCGCGGACGGATCGCCCTCGAGACCCTGCAGCGCGGCTGGCTACAGCTCTTCTTCCACACCGAACTCGCGGTTCATCTTCTCCCGCCTGCTTTTCGCCGCGCGAAACTGCAGATAGAAGACAAGCAGGGTCACCGTGAATATCAGGACGCCGAAAACAAACCCCACAGCCAGATTCGTCAACCAAAACACCTGATCAGCTGGAACTATCTGCACTTCGGCAATGCAGCGCATAGCCCAGATGGCAATCGTCGACGCCACGCCGGACGCCGCCGATACAAACGTGAAGAACCCCAGCGGGAACCTCTCAGTTTGCCCAAAACGATTCGTCTCGACGAACCCCTTGCGCGTCTGCATGACAATGCATACAACCATCACGATCATGAACCAGATGAACAGCGGATCGAACATGACGGTCGCGTCCACCGCGTCGCTGTGAACCCAGGCGACCTGCTGCGCCATAAACCCGTAGACGAAGTAGATCAACATGCCGAACGACAGCAGCATGAACCCCACGCGATAGATCTTGCAGCTCTCCGCCTCAAGACGTTCATCAGGAACACCTGCATATTCTCGCCATTTCCTCATGATCTTCGTGTTCTCAAGCATAATCGCCATCCTCTCTTCGCATCGGCGAATCGCCGACGCGGTTAGCTCAAACGTTCCCAAGTCAGCGGCGGCCGACGAGGCTACGCCTCCGGCCAGAAAAGCTCGTCAAGCGTCTTGCCGAGCCTTCTGCAAATCGCCACGCACAGGTTCAACGTAGGGTTGTACCCGCCCGCCTCGATGAGGCCGATGGTCTGCCGCGTCACGCCCACCTCGTCCGCCAGTTGGCTCTGCGACAAACCCGCCTCGACGCGAGCCGCCTTCATCTTCAGGTTCTTCTTTCCGCCCATCCCTTCCTCCCTGTTGCGCTAACAGCATCTCGTCCCCGCAGCACGAGCGGCGTTTCGTCACCCCGGCTCATGGGCGCCAGCTCGCCCCCGACTCACGGGCGGCAGCTTAACTCCGGGCGGTGTCGCACCCTTGCCGCACGAGCGGCGTCTCGCCCCCGCTGCATGTTTCATCAAATGACACTTTTACCTGTCTTGATGCAAGAAATATATTGCATGATTAGATATATGTCAACTATATATTGCATTTCTTATAACTCTCCTATCCCGTGCGCGATATCACACCTCGAGATTCCCGTTTTTCAACGACATGTATCAGCGCGCGTTCTGAATGGGAAAATTCGACCGTCTTCTTAAAGCATGAGCTGGGAGAACGCGAGGGAATCGGCCGTTTTCCCCCGTTGCGGCGATCGCTAATTCCGCGCGACGGCGCCTAAGTGATACATTTCGTTGATTTCTCGGAATCGCAACCCCTGAATTCATGCACGGCCACAGTTCGCCCTTGCACGGACGGCATCCCACATGATGCCCCGGCGGCCGATGACGCGCGGAACCTCTTGGTCAGGGCCACGCTCTCCGTCACGACGCGACGCCTCGGCGGCCGAAGGCGCGTGCGGTCCGCACGTGCAAAGCAGCAGATCGGCGGGAGTTCCTTGCGGCCAGCGCCCGAAAGCGCGCGCGACCCGCATGAAGCCTCGATCGCACGGATCGAGCAACGCCGCGCTCCAAGAGGGCGGGATCGATGGGGTACAATCTTTCCCATGAAAGAAGAGGTCGACATCACAGCCATCAAAACGAGCGCGGAAGAACCCCCAGGGTGCGCAGCCGAAACGGACCTGAAGTTCGAGCCGGGGGCGCATCCCGGAAGCGACGAGCAGCCCATCGCCAAGCAGCTCGCTCTTTTGGCCATACCCACGTTCGGCCAGCTCATCGCGGAGCCTGCGTTCATCCTCATCGACACCGCCATCGTCGGACATGTCGGCGACGCCGCGCTCGCGGGTCTATCGCTCGGATCGACCGTCATTCTCACCGCCGTCGGACTATGCATGTTCCTCGCCTACGCCACCACCTCGCAGGTCGCTCATCTGTTTGGAGCGGGAAAGCGCCGCGAGGGGCTTCAATCGGGCATCGACAGCCTATGGCTTTCCCTCTGTATCGGAATCGTACTCGCAATGGCGCTGTTCCTTTTCGCCGAACCTATCTGCTACGCCCTCGGGGGACGCGGGGAAACGCTTGAGCAAGCGCTTGTCTATACGCGCGCCGTCGTGCTCGGCGCCCCCGCCGTGCTCATGGTGTATGCGGCCAACGGCATCTTCCGCGGATTGCAGAAAGTGCGTATCACCCTCGTCGCCGCCATAGCGGGTGCTTTGCTCAACACCGCGCTCGACGTGCTCTTCGTCATCGTTTGGGGCTGGGGCATAACGGGGTCGGGCGTCGCCACGTTCATAGCGCAGTGGTTCATGGGGCTCTTCCTCATCGTCCCCGCACTCACCTGGGCGCTGCGCGGAGGCGCGAGCCTCAAGCCCCGCATCGCGGGCATCATGGCGGCGGGAGGCGACGGGTTGCCGTTGTTCCTGCGCACGCTGGCAGTACGCGTCGCCATGGTGGCAACCGTCGTCGCGGCCGCGTACATGGGAACCGAGGTGCTGGCGGGCTATCAGGTGGTCAACGCCACGTGGAACTTCGCGCTCAACATATTGGACTCGGTTGCAATTGCCGGCCAGGCGCTTGCCGGCGTCCAACTTGGAGCACGGCGCTACGACCGGGCGCGCGAGCTCACCCGCGCCACCGCGCGAGCGGGCCTCGTCATGGGCGTCGGCGTCGGCGCAGCGTTCGTCTTAGCAGGACTGGTTGCGGGTCAAGCGTTCTCGCCCAGTCCCGAGGTGCAGGCCATCGCCGCTGCAGGTATGGTGGTCACGGGAATCGCGCTGCCGCTGCAGGGATGGATGTGGGCGCTCGACGGAATCCTCATCGGCGCGGGCGACTTTCGCTATCTCGCAAGCACCTGCGCCATCGCCGCGGCGGCACAAGTTGTCGCGCTCGTCGCGCTCGTCGTCGGGGTCGGACCCTTCATCGAAAGCGACATGCTGAAGTGCGCACTGCTTTGGATCGTTTTCAACACGGTGTTCATGGGCATTCGCGCCATAGCCAACGGAACGCGAGCGCGCAAAGACGCCTGGATGCATACGGCGGAATGAAGCCGCGCTTATGTTCGCGGAGAACAGCGCAGCGGGCCCGATCGGCATCGCGTCTTATCTTGCCGGAGCGCTGACGTATTGGGCGATCAGCGCGGCGGCACGATGACGTCATAGCGAACCGCCTTCCCCTCAACCGAGTAGGAAGGCTTCACGCCGGCAAGATACGGCCCCTTCGGAGGGCGCTTCACCACCACCTTCAGCGGCTTCGCCCCGACCGCAGCGTCGAGCAGCTCTTCCTCGTCGGAGCACGGTTGCTCGATCAAATGCAGAAGCTGGAACTTCTTCTTCACCGCAGCGCTTTTCGTGCGTGCGGGAAACATCGGATCGAGCAGCACGACGGTAACGTCGCCCTCCATGGCGGGGAGCGCTTCGATACTGTCCTGCCGGCAAAGCCGCATGCGCGTCACAATGTCCGCGAGCTCGGGTGACCCCGTTGCTCGTCGCAGAGCGTCATCGAGCAACGCGGCGATCACGGGGTTTCTCTCGAACATAAGCACATCGAAGCCCGCCGCCGCCAAAAGCAGGGAGTCCTCCCCCAAGCCCGCCGTCGCATCCACCGCGAGGGGACGAGGCGAGGCGAGATCCCGTGACGCTGCGTCCCGCGGCGCGGCAAGCCCTTTCACCTTCGACGCTTTCACGAGAAGCTCACGGCCCAACCGATCGCGCCGTATCCGGGGGGCTAGATGGGTAAAGTCACCCCGCATGGAGAGGCCGCCGCTGACGAGGGACAAGCCGTTGGCGCCGAGGAGAAGATGCGCGGGATACGTGGAAGCCTCCTCGAAAGAGAGGGCTGCCTTTGCGCCGAGGCGCCGCGCGATGAGCTCCGCCTCACCCGCAAAGATCGAGTCCTCGGCGAGCACGGCAATGCGAGACGACCCGGCAGGCTCGCCGCATGAGGCGACCTCGACCGGAGCGCTCAACGCTTCGAAGCCCGAAGCGGCGACAGCGCCCTCCCGCACGCTGCGCTCGCACGCGTGAGCAGCGTGCGGGAGCACAAGCTCCGCACCGCTTTCGCACCTCGCCCCGTTCGACATGAAAACAACCTCCCTCACCCGTTTCGCATCGACCATGATACCCGTCTCATCACGCCGGCAGCCCCCGCTCGTGCGCGCCGCCGACAAACCTCTTAAATAATTTAGAACATTTGTACGATATTTCCGGTATACTGTCAACCATGGAACAAATGATCGAAAAAATCACGCATTTCCCAATCGAAGCGAACCTCGCGTCCGAAGGGTACGACATTCGAGGACGTAAGCTTGAGGTCGGCAGCGCGAGCGGCCCGTCGGACGGGCCCAGGCTCAACGCCGCCCAAAGAGAAGCCGTCACCACCACCGAGGGCTACGTACGCGTCATCGCCGGAGCCGGCACGGGAAAGACCCGCGCACTCACCGAGCGATTCGCGTACCTGGTGTGCGACCTCGGCATCATGCCGAGCAACATCCTGTGCGTCACCTTCACCAACAAAGCCGCCAACGAAATGCGCCGCCGCATTCGCCGCATCACAGGCGACAACGACACCGGCTACATAAACACGTTCCACGGCTTTTGCGTGTCGGTTCTGCAAGAGGACAGCCATGCGCTCGGCTATCCCAAAAGCTTCCTTGTGCTCGACAACGCCGATATCGACAGCATGCTGAAGGTCGTTTACGAAGAGCGCGGGCTGACCCTGCGCAACATGACGTTTTCCAAAGCGCGCGACATGATCGAGGTGATGAAGCTCCAAAAACATCCGCTGTACTACCGCGAAGTGCTGGCCATGCCCATCGAAAACCTCAGGCAGCGCTATCTTGACGCGCGCGCCGCCGATGAGATCATCTTCTTCGGTTATCTTTACCAGCAGAAAAAGTGCTTCGGGCTCGATTACAACGACCTCATCGTGTTCACATTGCACCTGTTCGACCAAAACCCCGACGTCAAGCTCAAGTGGCAAAAACGCCTGCAGTACATCATGGTCGACGAGTTCCAAGATATCGACGGACTGCAATACCAGCTCATGGAGATCCTTGCGGGTCATCATCGCAACCTGTTCGTCGTGGGCGACCCCGACCAGACCATCTACACCTGGCGTGGAGCGAACGTGCGTTACCTGCTCGACTTCGATCATCACCATCGAAACACACGCACCATCATGATGCTGCAAAACTACCGCAGCGTTCCACGCGTGATCGACGCCGCCAACTCCCTCATCGAGAAGAACCGCGAACGCATGCCCAAGCGCCTTGAAGCCATGCGCGCGAACTACGGTCCGACGGTTTGGCACCACGCCGAAAGCGCCGAGGCCGAGGCAGACTGGATCGCGGAAGGAGTTCAAGCGCTTCACGAAAGCGGCGTCGACTTCGGCGATATCGCCGTGCTCTATCGGGCGCACTACGCATCACGCCCGATCGAGGAAGCGTTCATCCGCGCGGAGATTCCGCACGTCATAAGCAGCGGAACGCCGTTTTTCAACCGTCGCGAAGTGAAAGACGCTCTGGCTTACCTCAGGCTCATCGCCTACAAAGACGATCTCGACTTCGAACGCGTGGCCAACACGCCCAAGCGCAACTTAGGGCAGCGGCGCATGGCATACCTGCGTGAAATAGCTGAGCAACGTTCATGCTCGCTTTTCGAAGCGCTCAAATTCGCAGTGGACGACGACCTGCTCAAGGGAACGAAAGCGCGTCAGCTGATCGATTTGACGGAGCGGCATCACGCCGCCTACGAGGAACGCGCGGTCTCTGACGTGCTGGCAAGTCTTCTCGCGGAGAGCGGCTACGAACGCATGCTGCGCACCGAGGGGAGCCAAGAGAGACTGGACAACCTCGCCGAACTGAAGCAGTCCGTTCGCGCATTCGAGGAAAGCTGCGGTGAAGAGCTGACCCTTACCCATTACCTTGCGCATGTGGCGCTGCTTACGAACGCCGATGCGGAAACCTCATCGGGCAAGGTGCGGCTCATGACCATTCATGCGGCGAAAGGGCTCGAGTTTCCCCATGTATTCATCTGCAGCATGAGCGAAGGAGTCATCCCCTCGCGCAAAACCGACACCATGCAAGCCATGGAGGAAGAGCGGCGTCTTGCGTTCGTGGCCATGACGCGCGCACGCGACGGACTCTACCTCAGCGAAGCCGAGGGACGCGACCACGACGGCATACCACGCTTTCCCTCGCGTTTCCTGCTTGACATCGACCCTGCAGCCATCGATTTCTCCAACAAACCGACCGACGAACGGCTTTCCGAGGCACGCGCTGCCTACGACCTCGCGGATCGACGCATAACGCGGCTCGTACGCGAGGCGCGCTTCGCCGAAGGCGAGCGCGTGCAGCACCCCGCGTTCGGAGCAGGTTCCGTCATCCACGTCGACGAAAACGCAAGGGCGTACGAGATACAATTCGACCAGCTTGAAACAACGCGAACTGTGGCGTTCCATGCGAAAATGAAACGAATCTGAGAGATACCATCCCTCTACGCCAAGCACGCCCGAGAGAGCGCGAGCGCAACAACGATCGCACGCCGGAGGAAATCATGGAAACGAAGAAGCACCCGACTCGTTCAGGAGATATCGTCTATCACGTCTCTCGCGACGCCGGCGATACTGCCCCTTGGATCGTCTTTCTGCCCGGGCTAACGGCCGATCACCGGCTTTTCGCACCGCAACTGGCGAGCCTCTCCGACGAGTTCAACCTCATCGCCTGGGACGCTCCCCGCCACGGCACATCGCGCCCCTTTTCGGGAACATTCCAACTCGACGACGCGGCGAAGTGGCTGAAGGAAATCATCGAGAAGGAAACCACGAACGCGCTTGAACAACCAACAAGAGAAGCAACCCCGAACGCCGCCACCGTCGCAGCTGCCGGAAAACCCCGCGTCATCCTCGCAGGACAATCCCTCGGCGCTTACATCGCGCAGGTCTACCTTGAGCTGTTCCCCGATCAAATACGCGGGTTCATCTCCATAGACTCAGCCCCGCTCAAACGCGCGTATTACAAAATCTGGGAACTCGCGGCGCTTAAGCGCACCTATTGGATGTATCGCGTTATCCCCTCTAGACCGCTTGCAGCATGAGGCGCCCGCGGTTGCGCGGAAACCGAAGCCGGCCGCGAGTACATGCGATCCATTATCCAGTCGTACGGCAAGTTGGAATACTGCGCGCTTGCCGATGAGGGATTCCGCGCGCTTGCCGCCGCCGTCGAAGCAGAGAGGGCA
>ERZ827498.4345-NODE-4345-length-11185-cov-8.470800_pt1 | contig 11185 bp, 9 predicted proteins | sample MGYA00519865_ERZ827498 | MGnify/ENA primary metagenome ERZ827498 (study PRJEB31778, sample SAMEA3449328) | human gut metagenome | biome: human gut; feature: human-associated habitat; material: faeces | place: United Kingdom | collected 2010/2012 ...
TCCAGAGACAGCCGTTATTATTTCCACAGAACATGGAGAATACCCTTTCCCCGTGCCATATTTGCGCCCCGGCCGCGCACGGCGCTCCGGCCGGTCGGTAACATCGTTTCGCAGTTCCGCCGGGGCTTTCCGCCCCGTCTGCGGTATTCTATGCCCGAGCGCCGCGGGCGGTTACAACTCCAAGGAGAGCATTTATGTCTGACGAAGAAAAGATCCGGCCCGAAGAGGAAAACCACATCGGGCGACACATGGCGCCCACGCCGCCTCCGGCGGAGGAGCCGGTAAAGGCTGCCGGTGTCCCGGCCGCGCCGGAAGCGCCGGAGACCGCCGCGCCGAAAGCGCCGGAGACGCCGAAGTCCCCGGCGGCGAAGAGCGTGAAGCCGGCGAAGAAAAAGCCGGTGCGCTCCGTCCGGACGGCGCGCCCGGAAAAGAAGCCGGAGCCGGAACCGAAAAAGAAGAAAGCCGCGCCGCAGCCGGTCGAGGCCGAGCTGGATCCGCGCGAGGCGGAGCGTGCGTATATGCCCATCCGCTCCCGGCGCGACGGGCGCATCGGATGCATGGGCGGCATTATGTACGCTGCGTTCATCCTCTGCGCAAGCGTGCTTCTCGCGGTGTTCGGCTGGATGGCGGCCTCGGACGTGCTCGCGCTCAACAAGGAGCCGGTCACGGCGACGGTCACGCTCGACAAGGCCGAGTTCAAGGACGTCACCATTTCGTACACGGACGCCGACGGCAATGCCAAGGAGCGCTCCGGCCATCAGGTGAGCGTGGGCTACGTGGCAAAGCAGCTCAAGGATGCCGGTATCATCAAGTATAAGGGTCTCTTCGAACTTTACTGCAGTGTTTCGCACGCGAAAACGAAGATCGACCCCGGCACGTATGAGCTGAGCACGAACTATGATTACCGCGCGCTCGTCAAGAAGATGCAGGTCGGCTCCGGCGCCATGGTCACGACCAAGGTCACCATCCCCGAGGGTTATACGATGGAGCAGATCTTCCGCAAGCTCGAGGATGAAAACGTCTGCTCGTATGACGACCTCATGGACGCGGCAGCCAATTATTCCTACAACTACTCGTTCATTGACCAGAGCATGCAGGGCGACGCCAAGCGCCTCGAGGGCTTCCTGTTCCCGGATACGTATGAGTTCTATCAGGGCATGCAGGCATCGAGCGCCATCAATAAGTTCCTGGAGAACTTCCACGACCGCATCACGGCCGAGATGCTCGAAAAGGCGGACGAGCGCGGCATGACCATGCAGGAGGTCGTCACGGTCGCGTCCATGATCGAAAAGGAAGCGGCCAACGACGATGAGCGCGCCATGATCGCCGCCGTCATCTATAACCGTATCGAGGCCGGCATGCCGCTGCAGATCGACTCGACGATCATGTACGTCCTGCCGGAGCACAAGGATGTGCTCACCGTGGAGGATACGAAGATCGACAGCCCGTACAACACCTATCAGAACAAGGGCCTGCCGCCCACGCCGATCGCAAACCCCGGCCTTGCGTCCATCAAGGCGGCGCTCTCGCCGGCGAGCACACAGGCGCTGTACTACGCGCTCGACGCCGAGTCCGGTACGCACAAGTTCTTCACGAACTATGGCGAGTTCCAGGCGTTCGTGGCCAAACAGAGTTATTCACAATAAGCGGGGACGAATATGAACAAACCGGAATTGTTATGCCCTGCCGGAGATTTGGAGCGCCTGCAAATGGCGCTCCATTTCGGTGCAGACGCAGTGTATCTGGCCGGTGCGCAGTTCGGTATGCGCGCCGGGGCGGAAAATTTCACGCCGGACGGTATCCGTGCGGCCGTGCAGCTTGCGCATGCGCAGGGCGCTGCCGTGCACGTGACGTGCAACACTCTGCCGCGCGATGACGAGATGGCGCAGTTGCCGGCGTATCTGGAGCTGCTCGACGACGCTGGCGTGGATGCGATCATCGCGGCCGATCTTGGCGTCATCACGCTCGCAAAGCGCTATGCGCCGCACGTCGCGCTGCACGTGAGTACGCAGTTCGGCGTGGTCAATTCGGCGGCTGCCGCGGCGCTGCATGATCTCGGTGCGCAGCGGGTTGTGCTCGCGCGCGAGCTGTCGCTCGCCGAGATCGCCGCCATCCGCGCCCACACACCGCCTGAGCTGGAGCTCGAGGCATTCGTGCACGGGGCAATGTGCGTGTCGTTTTCCGGCCGCTGCCTGCTGTCAAACTACCTCACCGGGCGCGATGCCAACCGCGGCCGCTGCGCCCAGCCCTGCCGTTGGAAGTACGGCCTCACGGAGTCCAAGCGCCCCGGCCAGGTGTTTGACATCACGGAGGACGCGCGCGGGACGTACATCTTCAACTCCCGCGACATGTGCATGATCGATCACCTGCCGGAGCTGCTGGCGGCCGGCATCACGAGCCTGAAGATCGAGGGGCGCACCAAGAGCGCCTATTATGTCGGCGCGGTCACGAATGCCTACCGCCACGCGCTCGACGATGCCGTCGCCGGGCGGCCGCTCGACCCGGTCTGGCAGCGCGAGGTGCTGCAGATCAGCCACCGGCCGTACAGCACCGGGTTCTACTTTGGTCAGCCGGGGCAGTACACGGCAAACTCCGCCTACTTTGCCGGGGCGGAGGTCTGCGCCGTTGTGGAGGGCGTTGCGCCCGGCGGGCGCGCCGTGCTGACGCAGCGCAACAAGTTTTCTGTCGGCGACACGCTCGAGCTCGTCACGAACGCCGCGCCGCCCGTGACCTTCACGGCGCAGGATCTGCGCGATGCCGATGGCCTTCCGCTCGAGAGCGTGCCGCACCCGATGCAGCGCTTTACCATGCCGCTGCCGTGCAGGGCAGCGCCTTTGTCGCTCGTGCGGCGGAAATTACCCGCCGAAACGGTTGACATTCGGCTCGAATGTGGTAAAATATAAAAATCCAGAACAGAACGCTTGGATGGAGAAGAACTGTGCAGCACCCGGTCAGCAGAGAGAAGGGGACGGTGGAAGCCCTTCGGCCGGCAGCATGGCGGCCGCTCCGGAGCGGCCCGGGACGACCGGGACGTCTGTCCGCGTTAAGGACGACTTGAGACGCCGCGTGAGCGGCAATCAGGGTGGTACCGTGAATGCTTGAATGCCTTCGCCCCTGTCCATGGGGCGGAAGCATCTTTTTTTGAAAGGAGACGTGTTATGGACTGTCTGCGTTGTCATGGCGAGATGGAGCATCTGGGGCAGGAATCCCTGCAGCTCGGGCAATACGGCCTTTTGACCGGCCACTTGTCCAACCTCTTTTCCGGTGCGCTGGAGGTCGATATCTATGCCTGCAGGCGCTGCGGCAAGCTGGAGTTTTACCGCGCGGACGCGCCCAGCCTTTCCGAGCGGCTGCAAAAAGAGTGAAGCAAGAGAATTTGATTTGGAGGATAGATGATTATGAAACCATATGGTCTGAATGAACTGCGCGAAATGTTCCTGCGCTTTTTCGAGACGAAGGGACACCTGCGTCTGCCGAGCTTCTCGCTCATCCCGCAGGATGACGCGAGTCTGCTGCTCATCAACTCCGGCATGGCGCCGATGAAGCCCTACTTCAAGGGAGACAAGGAGCCGCCGCGCCACCGTGTCTGCACCTGCCAGAAGTGCATCCGCACCGGCGATATCGAGAACATCGGCAAGACCGCGCGCCACGGCACGTATTTTGAGATGCTCGGCAACTTCTCCTTCGGCGACTACTTCAAGCATGAAGCCATCGCCTGGTCGTGGGAGTTTCTGACGAGCCCGGACTGGGTCGGTCTCGACCCCGAGCGGCTGTACCCGTCCGTGTATGAAAAGGACGACGAGGCGTTCAACATCTGGCGCGACGAGATCGGCATCCCCGAGAGCCGCATCACCCGCCTCGGCAAGGACGATAACTTCTGGGAGCATGGCTCCGGCCCGTGCGGCCCCTGCTCGGAGATCTATTTTGACCGCGGCGAAGCCTACGGCTGCGGCAAGCCGGACTGCGCGCCCGGCTGCGACTGCGACCGCTATATGGAGGTCTGGAACAACGTCTTTTCCCAGTTTGACAACGACGGCAACGGCAACTACTCCGATCTCGTTCAGAAAAACATTGACACCGGCATGGGCCTTGAGCGTCTGGCCGTTGTCTGCCAGGGCGTGGATTCGCTCTTCGACGTCGATACCGTCATGAACATCACCCACAAGGTCAGCGAGATCACCGGCGCGCACTATGGTGACAGCCACCAGACCGACGTGTCCCTGCGCGTCATCACCGACCATATCCGCGCCTCCGTCATGATGATCTCGGACGGTATCCTGCCGTCGAACGAGGGCCGCGGCTACGTGCTGCGCCGTCTGCTGCGCCGTGCGGCGCGCCACGGCAAGCTCCTCGGCGTCAACGAACCGTTCCTGTATCAGGTCGTGGACATGGTCGTGCACGAAAACGAGTGCCAGTACCCCGAGCTGCGCGAGAAGCAGGCGTATATCACCCGCGTCATCCGCAACGAGGAGGAGAACTTCGCCAAGACCATCGACGCTGGCATGCACATCTTCTCCGACCTGCTCGCCGAGCATCAGGCCAAGGGCGAGCGGGTGTTCTCCGGCGCGGATGCGTTCAAGCTCTATGACACCTACGGCTTCCCAATCGACCTGACCCGCGAGATGGTGCAGGAGCAGGACATGACCGTGGATGAGGATGCGTTCCAGGAGCTGATGGAGCAGCAGCGCGTGCGCGCGAGAAAGGCGCGCGAGGCGCTCGGCGACCTGGCGTGGGCCGGTGTGGACCTCGGCCTAGACACGACGCCGACGAAATTCACCGGCTATGACCACACGGTCGATCAGGGCACGATCCTGGCCATCGTCTGCGACGGTGAGGTCTGTTCGGAGATCGATGAGGGCAAGCAGGGCGTGCTCGTGCTCGACTGCACGCCGTTTTATGCCGAGATGGGCGGCCAGGTGGCCGACAACGGCGTCATTGAGACGGACGGCGCGCTCTTCCAGGTGACGGACGTCCAGAAGGACAAGGCCGGCAAATTCCTGCACCACGGTGTGATGCACTCCGGCCGCCTGCAGGTCGAGCAGACCGTCACGGCGCGCATCGATACCGACCGCCGCAAGGCGATCATGCGTGCGCACTCGGCCACGCACCTGCTCCAGGCCGCGCTGCGCGAGGTGCTGGGCGATCACGTGCATCAGGCGGGCTCGCTCGTGGAGCCGGATCGTCTGCGCTTTGACCTGACGCATTTCTCGGCCATCACGCCCGAGGAGCTGGAGCGGGTCAATGAGATCGTCGGCGACTGGATCCTCGACGGCATGGACGTCACCGTGTCCGAGATGTCGATGGAGCAGGCCAAGGCCAGCGGCGCGACGGCGCTCTTCAGTGAGAAGTACGGCGATGTCGTGCGTGTGGTGAACATGGGCGGCAAGTCCGTTGAGCTCTGCGGCGGCACGCATGTGGACAACACCGCCAAGATCGGCCCGTTCCGCATCACGGGCGAGAGCTCGGTCGCGTCCGGCGTGCGCCGCGTGGAGGCGATCACCGGCAAGGCCTACCTGCGCGAGATGGAGACCGTCAACCGCCGCATGTACGCGGCGGCCGAGGTGCTGCACGCCAAGCCCGCCGACCTCATTGCCAAGGCAAAGGGCTTCACGGCGGAGCTCAAGGAGGCGCGCCAGAACGTTGAGCGCATGAAAGAGAAGATCCTGCACAGCGACGTCGACCGTTTCCTCTATGCCTCGAAGAACATCGGCGGTATCAAGGTCATCACGACGACGCGCACCGACCTCGAGGCCGGCGACCTGCGCAAGCTCGGCGACTTCCTGCGCGATAAGGATCCGGACACGGTCGCGGTGCTTGCGACGGCGACGGAGAGCAAGGTCACGTTCGTGGCCGTCTGCGGCAAGAACGCCGTGGCCAGGGGCATCCGCGCGGGCGATCTTGTGCGCGCCGTGTCGGCGGTCACCGGCGGCAAGGGCGGCGGCAAGCCGGACTCCGCTATGGGCGGCGGCAGCGAGGTGCTGAAGATCGACGACGCGCTGGCCATCGTGGACGATTTCGTGGCGGAAAAGCTGGGACTATAAGGAGGTTTCATTATGAACGACTGCCTGTTTTGTAAGATCGCGGCGGGGGAGATCCCTTCCACCTGCCTGTACAACGATGATGATGTTTATGCGTTCCGCGACATCAATCCTCAGATGCCGGTGCACTTTCTCGTGATCCCGAAGCAGCACATCGACTCGGTCGCGGCCATCACGGTGGAAAACTCCGCTGTGGTTGCCAAGTGCTTTGAGGTCATTGCGAAGCTCGCCGCGCAGGAGGGACTGACCGGCGGCTACCGCGTCATCTCCAACTGCGGCGACGATGCCGGCCAGACCGTGCATCACCTGCACTTCCACGTCCTCGGCGGCGCGCCGATGGGCGAGAAGCTGCTGTAAAGGCAACGAAATTCGGCGGCGGGACTTGTTCCGGCCGCCGTTTTTGTTTATAATGTCCCCAGAGATAGAGGGGGGGAGCGGGCGTGCGAAAGCTGGCATACTGCGCAGGCGGATTTTCGGCTGCGATCTTTCTGGCGCATTTTCTGCTGCCGGTGCGCTGGGTGCTGCCCGGTGCGCTCGCGGCAGTCGTGCTCGCGCTCGTGACGCTGCTGCTCCCGGGGCAGACGCGCCGCAGGGTCATGGCCGCGCTGCTGTCGGCAGCCATTGGCTTCGGGTGGTACGCTGCGGCGTCGGCCCTGCGCCTGACGCCTGTGCAGAACGTTTCCGGCGATGTGCAGACGGTCACGGCGCGCGTGACGGAGTATCCCGTTGCCTATGAGCGCAGCTATGGGCTGACCGTCCTGCTCACAAGCCCGGACGTGCCCAACTGCAAGGCGCGGCTCTACGTCTCCGATGCGGACGCCGCTGCGCTGCGCCCCGGCGACGAGATCACGGCGGACGTGAAGTTCCGCCCATCCACGCTGCGCTACGGGGAGGAGACGGACGCCTACATTTCCAAGGGCATATACCTCATCGGCAGTGTGCGGGACAAAACGCTCGCGCGCACCGGCGTCTGGAGCCGCAGCTGGCTCTACTGGCCGAAAACCGTCGCCCAGTCGCTCAAAACGAGCGCGCAGGCCGCCTTCCCGGCGGATGTGCTGCCGTTTGCGCAGGCGCTCATGCTCGGCGATAAATCCGCGCTCTACGCGCAGGATCTGGACATTCCGCTCAGCACGACCGGTATCATGCACACGGTCGCGGTTTCCGGCTTGCATCTGGCGTTTCTGCTGGGCTTTTTGCGTCTGTTCACCGGCAACCGGCGCATGACGGCCATCATCGGCCTGCCGATGATGGTTGTGTTTGTCGTCATGGCCGGATGCAGCCCGTCGGTGCTGCGCGCGGCGTTCATGACGGCGCTGGTGCTTTTTGCGCCGCTGCTCGGGCGGGAGAACGACCCGCCGACGTCGCTGCTGACAGCATTGGCCATATTGCTCGCGGCCAATCCATTTGCAGCGGCGAGCATCAGCCTGCAGCTCTCATTTGCGTCCATGGCGGGCCTGTTTTGTGTCTCTGGTGCGCTGTACCGCGCGCTCGATGCGCGCCTGCTGCCCGCCGATGTGAAGCTCTCGCGTCCGCGGCGGAAGATCCGCGCCTTTTTCAGTGCCACAACGGCGAGCTCCGTCGGCGCCATGGTGTTTACCGTGCCGCTCACGGCGCTGCATTTCGGAAACATTTCGCTCATCGCGCCGGTTACAAACCTGCTCATCCTGTGGCTGCTGCCGGCCGCGTTCATCGGCTGCTACCTCGCGGCGCTGCTCGGCCTTGTCTGGGCATGGGGCGGCACGGCGCTCGCGTGGGTGACGGCGTGGCCGCTGCGGTATATCCTCGCTGTGGCAAACGTGCTCTCAAAACTTCCGGGTGCAGTGCTGTTCACCGGCAGCCGCATGGTCGTCTGGTGGCTCGCGCTGGTGTACGCCATGTTCGGCGCGGCGTGGCTGCTCTCCCGGCGGCGTAAGGTGCGCTATTGGATCCCTGCTGCGTGCAGCGTGCTGGCACTGTGCGCGGTGCTGACCGTCAATGCCGTGCAGCTGCAGCGCACATCGACCGTGACGGCGCTCGATGTCAGTCAGGGGCAGAGTATCGTGTTTTCCAGCGGGCGATCCTGCGCCGTAGTGGACTGCGGCGGCCGCTCTACGGCGGAAGATCCGGGCGACCTCGCGGCGCGCAAGCTGCTCGCGCAGGGACACCGGAGCCTTGACCTGCTTGTGCTTACGCACCCGCATGACGATCATGTCAGCGGCGTGCTGCGCCTGATGCACTGGCTTCCGGTGCGCACACTGGTCATCCCGGCCGCTGCGGATATCACGCAGGCCCCGCTGAGTGACATTCTCGCGCTCGCGGAGGCGAACCATACGACCGTTGTGCGCGTGGACGCGCAACAGGCGATCGCGGCCGGCGGCATCTCCGTGCGCCTGTATCCGGAGCCCTGCGCCGGACAGGAGGACGGCAGCATGATCGTGCTGGCCTCCATCGGCGATTATGACACACTCGTGCCCGGCGACGTGGACACGACGGCAGAGGTGAAGTTTCTAAGCTCCTGCACCTATCCCGACATTGAGCTGCTGCTCGTCGGCCACCACGGTTCGAAAAGATCCACCGGTGACGCATGGCTCGACGCCATCGCGCCGGACGCTGCGATCATCTCCGTCGGCTACAACAGCTACGGCCATCCGACGAGTGACACGCTCGAGCGCCTGCAGGCGCACCACATACCGATCTACCGCACCGATCAGATGGGCGACATCACGGTGCATCTCTCGTGAGGAAACGCTATGGCAAAAGCAAAAGGAAAAAAGAAAACGGAAGTGCTCGACTACGGCGCACAGGTGCGCAGCCTGCGCGAGCAGGGGCCGGGACGGCTGTACCTGCTCTGGGGGCGGGAGGATTACCTGCGCGAGCAGTACCTGCTGGAGCTGAAAAAGCTCTGCCTGCCTGGCGGCGAGGACGACTTCAGCTATCACCGGTTTGACGGGGCGGAGCTCGACTTTCAGGCGCTGGCGGACGCGGTGGACGCAGTGCCGTTTCTGACCGAGCGCACGCTCATCGAGGTGCGTGGATTCGACACGAACAAGTGCCGCGAGGAAGAGGCGCAGGCGCTCGTCCGGGTCATCGGCGACCTGCCGGATTACTGCACGCTGGTGTTTCTGATGAGTACGGATTTTGAGCCGGACGGCCGCCTGAAGACGACGAAGGCCTTCAAAAAATACGGTGAGCTCATCCAGTTCACCGCCCAGGGGGAGAGCGCGCTTGTGCGTTGGGTCGGCAAACGCTTTGCCGCGCACAAGAAGCACATTTCGCCCGAGGACGCCCGCCAGCTGATTTTCTTCACCGGCGGCCTGATGAACAGTATGATCCCGGAGATCGACAAGATCGCGGCCTATGTTTCGAGCGACACGGTCACGCGCGCGGACATTCTGGCCGTGGCGCACCGGCTGCCGGAGGCGGTGGCTTACGAGCTGACCGACCGGCTGGCCGATCAGGACTATGACGGCGCCATGCGCATTCTCGCGGACCTCCTCGCCGACAAGGCGAACACACCGATCTTCCTGCTCGCCGTCATCGGCCAGCAGATGCGCAGGCTTTATGCCGCGCGGCTCGCGCGGCACGCGGGCCTTGGCACGGGCGATCTGCGCGCGCTGCTCGGCCTGCCGTATGACTTCATTGCGGAAAATCTCCTGCGCTCGGCCCGGAAATTCTCCGGCCGCCAGCTCGAGGAGGCGGTGCGCCTGTGCGCGCAGACGGACTTTGCCATGAAAAACACCGGCGCGGACGACGCCGAGCTGCTCAAGGAGCTGCTGCTGCGCATCGCCGTGGGAGGCACGGCATGATCCGCATCCGCGAGGCCATCATCGTCGAGGGCCGGTATGACAAAAACACGCTCGCGCAGGTCGTGGACGCGCCCATTCTCGAGACGTCCGGCTTCGGCATCTTCCACGACAGCCAGCGCCTGGCACTGCTGCGCCGCCTGGCCGAAACGCGCGGCATCATCGTCCTCACGGACAGTGACGGGGCGGGCTTTGTCATCCGCAACTATCTGCGCGGAGCGATCGACCCGGCGCAGGTCAAGCATGCCTATATCCCGGACGTAGCCGGCAAGGAGCGGCGCAAGCGTACCGCCTCGAAAGAGGGCAAGCTCGGCGTGGAGGGCATGCGGCCGGAGGTGCTGCTCGAGGCGCTGCGCCGCGCGGGCGCGACATTTGAGGGCGATGCGCCGCAGGCGGCGCGCACGGGGGAGGAGATCACCCGCGCGGATCTGTTAGACCGCGGCCTAATCGGCCCGGGCTCGGCGGAAAAGCGCGCGGCGCTGCTGAAGACGCTGCGCCTGCCGGAGCACCTGAGCACCGCCGCGCTGGTGCAGACGCTGAACCTGCTGATGAGCCGGGAGGAGTTTGAAAGGCTATGAGCGAGCATCTGGAAATTGAGCGGAAATATCTCATCGCTATGCCGGATACGCGGGCGCTGCGCGCCGCGTGCAGCCATGTCTATGAGATGGAGCAGACGTATCTCGCCGCTGCGCCGGGCGTCACGGCCCGCGTGCGCCGGCGGCAGGAGGGGGAGAGGGTCGAGTACTTCTACACGGAGAAGGAGTTTCGCACCGACCGCACCTGCGTGGAGCGCGAGCGCGCCGTCACGGAGGAGGAGTACCACCGCCTGCTGGTGCGCCGCCGCAAGGAAGGCGTGACGCTGCGCAAGACGCGCTGGTGCATGCTCTACGCCGGGCGCGTGCTGGAGATCGACGTCTACCCGTTCTGGGAGCACACGGCCGTGCTGGAGATCGAGCTGCCGGACGAGGGCGCGCCCGTCTCCATCCCGCCGCAGATCCGCGTCCTGCGCGAGGTGACGGCGGACAGGCGGCTGAAAAACGCCGTCCTCGCTCAGAGGATCCCCGACGAGCGCGAGCTGCTGGCGGAAACTTCCGAAAATTGACAGGGAAGTGCCGAAAGGGCTTGCAATCAGACGGCCTGATAAGTATAATAAATACTTGCATTATCGTGCCAATCAACCAAATTTTATTTTTATGAGGAGTGTGAGACAATGACCGAGGAAAGAAAGACCAGTACCCCCGCGACCGAGGAGTCCGCGGAGAGCAAGAACTTTATTCTGAACTTTATCGACGAGGACATCGCAGAGGGTGGTCAGTTCCAGGGAATGACCGTTCACACCCGTTTCCCGCCCGAGCCGAACGGCTA
>ERZ827498.4353-NODE-4353-length-11166-cov-3.482675_pt1 | contig 11166 bp, 2 predicted proteins | sample MGYA00519865_ERZ827498 | MGnify/ENA primary metagenome ERZ827498 (study PRJEB31778, sample SAMEA3449328) | human gut metagenome | biome: human gut; feature: human-associated habitat; material: faeces | place: United Kingdom | collected 2010/2012 ...
AAGCCGTAAAAATCGGACCCCATGTTGTATCAATGATATCCTGAGAGTACACATTTTCCCCGGAAATAGCCCTGTCAATATACGGAACCATTTCGTCCTCAATATAATCTCCGGGGTGTCTTACATCATCCGCATCCGGGTCCAGACCGTCTACCACATAAACGAGTTTTCCTTCCTCATTTTTTTTAGCGGTGTAAATATATCGAGTAGAATTCAGTGTTCTGACTTCATTGAAATAGGAAGAAATATCCTTATATAATGGATTCTTTTCATCAGATTGATCATTGATTTGATCAAAATCTTCTTTGCCGATTCTTCCATTCACAAGTTTGTGTACTGCATCTGCACTCGCTGTGTCACGTGTGATTTCTGTTTCAAGGGCGGTCTTAGTGTAAGAACTTTGCAGAATAAATGTGTACAACGCTATTACAAAAATGATCAAAAGCCCCGCAATCACAAAGATGCTGCCTGTATTCTTCAGACTAAGGAGTTTTTTCGAATTAACTCCTTCTTTTGTTTGCTTCATGCTGCTCATTCACATCCTCTAAATCCTAATCTGCCAATTTTATCATAGCATATTTTCATGCAGTCTTCAATACAGCAAAAGCAGCCACCACTACAGTGACTGCTCTTTCTCAATGATATCGCTCCGCGGCAGCACGCCGTTCCAGCATATAATTCTGCATTACAAGCTGCGCTGCTGGAGGCGGTATAAAAATATCTGCGTGTAATTGCTCGATATGATGCGAGTCTGTCTCAAAACCTTAAAGTTTCGCCACCGGTTGCAAAACTCAGCGTCATAAGTTATAATAGAGGTATCAAAACCTATATTCAAAACTCTCGGTGTCAAAACCGGGAAAACGGGGGAATTTACATGACATTCGGCTACGCGAGAGTCTCGACCAAGACGCAGGCGCGCGACGGCAACAGTCTGGATGCGCAGCAGGCGGCGCTGACCGAGGCGGGCGCGGAAAAAATTTACACGGACACCTTCACCGGCACGAAGATCGAGCGCCCGGAGTTTGACAGGCTGCGCGCGCAGCTGCGACGCGGCGATGTGCTCATCGTCACCAAGCTCGACCGCCTCGCGCGGTCGGTGTCGCAGGCGTCCGGCCTCATCACCGAGATGATCGACGAGGGCATCACCATCAACGTGCTGAATCTCGGCATCCTGTCCAACGACTCGGTGAACACGCTGCTGCGCAACGTGCTGCTGTCGTTCGCGCAGTTCGAGCGCGACATGATCGTGCAGCGCACGCAGGAGGGCAAGGCGGTCGCGCGTGCGACCGACCCGGATTTCCGTGAAGGCCGTCCGCCAAAATTCGACGCCGAGCAGCTTGACCATGCAATGGCTCTGCTTGAAGACCATTCCTACGCGCAGGTTGTTAAGCTGACCGGCATCAGCAAGTCCACGCTCATCCGCGAGAGGAAGCGACGCCGGACGGCGGCGGAGGAATGAGCGCGGCACAGCGCGCAGAGACGCCCTATATATAATAAGGTATAGCAGGCGGTTTTTTTGACCGTCCCGCTCTCCCCCCCGCCGTAAAGAACCCGTTAAATTGCAGAAAGGCTGTCGGAGTTTGCTCCGGCGGCTTTTTTTGCGCGCTGCGGTGCAGAAAACGGCAAATCCCGCAAAAATAATGAAAAAGGACGGGAAGCGGCGCGGAAAAGGCGGCTTTACCCTGGTAGAGCTGGCTGTTACGCTGGTCATTCTGAGCATCCTGTTCGCCATCGCTGTCCCGAACCTGCTCGGGTATATCCACCTGTCGCAGTTCCGCAGGAACGAGTCCTGCGCAAAGACCATGTATCTGTCCGCGGAATCCGCGCTGACGTACTGCCGCACCGGCGGCGAATGGGAGTCGTTTTGCAGACGGGTGAAGGACGAGGGCGTGCTCAACCGGTCGTTCGACGAGGCGGACGGGGAGCAGAAAAAGCTCAGCGGCCGCATCTACGGCATCCGTCTGGATGCGGACGAGTATGCCTCGGGCGAGCTGTCGGGCGACGGCAGTCTCGTCGACGAGCTGCTTTCGCAGGATACCTACGACAAAAGTCTGCTGAACGCCGCGATCTGCATCGAGATCGACGTGGAGAGCGGTCATGTCTACTCGGTCTTTTACGGCACGAGCTGCAAGGGACTGTACTACGGCTCGAACGCGCTCAGCCAGCCGGCGGAGCTGTCCGGCGAATGGCTGGACATGGACAGCCGCGCCAGCTACGACCTCCGACGCGCGGAGCGCCTTGGCTATTACTCGGTGCAGGACGCGGTGAACGTCGTCAATCTGGACGCGGCGAAGCTCAAGATCACCTCGATCAATCTGGTCAACGGCGAAACGCTCTCGCTGGGCTGGTCGAGCAGCGTCAGAGCGCAGAACAGGGCGAACGTATATTATGAGGTGAAGCTGTACAGCAGCGCGGACAAGGCGCAGCTGCTGACCATCCGCGTCCCGGGCAGCGCCCTCAAAACCGGCGCGCAGCCGCTCGAAGTCACGGCCGAGGACGGCACGAAGAAAAACTATACCTTCCCGATAGAGTACGACCAGACCACCGGACGCGCTTCTCTGGTGCTGGACGGCATGATGAACGCACAGCTCTACAGCAGACTCGCCGAGCTTTCAGACGAGGACGAGGCGGCCTTCCGCCAGAGCAGCAGTACCAGCATCACGCGCTTCGGCGGCACACTCGCCGCACCGGCGGAGATCTACGCGACCGTGCAGGCCTTCCCCGACCCGAACGCGGCATACGACAGCGGCGAGATGTACCAGAAGAGCGACGTCATCGACTCGAACCGCGCCAATACGCTCTTCGGAGACGGCACGAGCGCCGACGGCACCGAATGCGAGGTCAAAGCCTTCCGCCATCTGTCCAACATCCGTTACATGAATAAGGCGGCTGAATTTTCCGTTGCCGCGCGTTCGCTCGACTGGACGAGCGACAGCGTAAGGGTCTACGGCACAGCCGCCCACGGCGCACTCACGGTCTCCTCCGGCACGGACATCGGCTTTCCGAGCATCCCGGAGCTGAAAACCGGTCAGACGCTGAACGGCGCGGGCGGTCTGCTGAACCGCATCGCCGCCGTGTTCACCGGCGGGAACGCCGTCAGCAGCCTCCGGCTGGATGATACCTCGATCGACGCGCGCGCGGAGTATCTCGGCCTGTTTCAGAAAAATTCCGGCACGATACGCGGTCTGCGCCTGCTCTCGCCGCAGGTGGACGTCTCCTCGCCCACGCTCAAGGGCGTCGGCGCGGTCTGCGGCTACAGCCGCGGCTCTCTCGAGGACGACAGCGTGGACGGCGCGGACGCGAGGGTGCGTGCGGCGCTGACGGCGTCGAATGCCGAGGGCATCGGCGGCATCGCGGGCAGCCTTACCGTGTCCGGCACGGCCGTCAAAAACCTCACGAGCCGCGCTTCGGTCACGGGCAACCGTTCGGCCGGCGGCATCGCAGGCTATCTTGCGGGCAGCGGTCAGCCGACCCGTCAGGATCTGCGCGACTGCACGAACGAGGGTCTGGTCCTCAGCAGTGCGGACGCGGACAAGACCTCGCTCGCGGGACGGTACATCGGCGGCATCGTCGGCTATGCTTATCATGCCTCGCTCGGCGGCTGCACCAGCCGGGCAGGCCGTGCGGCGGACTACGAGTATACGCAGGCCGACCGGAGCAGGCTGCGCGGCAGGTATGTCGGCGGCATCGTCGGCTACAGCGACGGCAGCGTGCTGTACCGCTGCTCCACCGGGGCGGACGGCTATGTGCTCGGAAGCGAATACGTCGGCGGCATCGTCGGCGGCGCGAACGAGGGCGCGAACAGGCTGCTGCTGTCTGACGGCACGGCCCACGTCACCTCCAACGCCGCCTGCGTCATCGGCAACTCCTATGTCGGCGGCATCATCGGCCGCAACAGCGGCGGCTCCGTCATCGAAAACTGCGTCAATACCGGCGTCGCCGCAGGCTATCAGACGTATATCGGCGGCATCTGCGGCGCGAACGAGAAAAGCGCGTCCATCGTGAACTGCGCGAGCTACGTGTCCGACACCGACGGCGCGGTCTACCGGCGCGTCACCGGCTGGGGCGCGACCGGCAGCTATGCGGGCGGCCTGACCGGCTACAACGGCGGCAGCATCGTCTTTGACAAAAAAAGCGTCGTCTCCACGCAGAGCGTGGCGGGCATCGTGGTCGGCAGGGACTACGTCGGCGGTCTGGTCGGCTATAACGATGCAGACGGCACGATCGACGTCGATTATACCCTGATCGGCGGCAGCGTTTTCGCCTCCGGCGACTGCGCCGGGGGGCTTGCCGGTCTGAACGCCTCGACGGCGCTCCTCGGGCAGACGCTGACCGTCAAACCGGCCAGCGTGCAGGGGCGGTACTATGTCGGCGGCGCGATCGGCGCGAACGTGGTCGCGCCGGACACGGACATCACGGTCGGCGGTCTCCGGGTCGACAACAGCCTCGGCTCGGTCACCGCAGAGGCGTTCTGCGGCGGTCTGATCGGCTATCAGCGCACCTACACGGAAAAGGACCGGGCGGGCAGAGCGCTGTACGCTCTCCTGCCGGGCATCGCGGAGAACGGGGACAATGTCCCGGGCGCCGTGACGGCCTCCACCAATCCGCACACCGTCACCATCACGGCGGACGGCAACAGTGCAGGCAGGCTGTCTGTGGTTTCGAGCAATATGACCATCCGCGCGTATGCGTATGCGGGCGGCATCGTCGGCTGCGGCGAGCCGCAGAGCAAGATGCAGGTGGTCGGCTGCCTGAACGCGGGCGGCTTCGACCGTCCGGCGGACGGCGTATTCCCGGACAGCAGGCTGAAAACCGGTGTCAATCTCGCGGCCTATCTGCGCACGCAGGGCCATGAGGACGAGGCGCAGGCGCTGTCCGATGAGCCGGGCGCGGATACGCTCCGCGTTTCCATCGTCGGCGGCATCGTCGGCGTTAACGGCAAAAACCATGTGATCGACCGCTGCGCCAGCAGGGGCACGATGAACGGTCTGGACGCCATGGGCGGCGTTGTCGGTCTGAACGAGGGTCTCATTACGGACTGCACGCTGTCCGGCAGCATGGGCAGCGCAACGCAGGATTATATCGGCGGCATCGCGGGTCTGAACGTCGGCACGCTCGAAAACTGCACGGCCGGGAAAAACTGCACCGTCACCGGACGCACTGCGGTCGGCGGCATCGTCGGCTTCAACCTCAGCGGCGGACGGGTGCAGAACTGCACCGGCAGCGCGAACGTCAGCGGCGCAGGCCGCGTCGGCGGCATCGCGGGCGAAAACGGCGGCGTGATCGTGCTTTCGGGCGCGAAGGCGGGCGCGCGGCGCGTCACCGGCTCCGGAAGCGGCGTCGGCGGCGTGAGCGGCAGCTGTCTGACCAGTCAGGCGGCGGAGGTCCGCGCCGAGTCCGGTCTCGCAGGCGGCATCGCCGGTGCGCAGGAGGGCGCGGCGGCTCGTCTGCGCTTCGCGAAAAACCTCGGTCGGGTCACGGCGAACACGGGCGCGGCGGGCGGCATCGTCGGCATCAGCAGCGGGGAGAGCACGGTCGAGAACTGTTACGGCGACGGCAGCGTCGCCAGCAGCGACGGCTACGCCGGCGGCATCGCGGGCGAAAACCTCGGCCGCATTCAGAACTGCGCGGTCGGCAGCGGCGGCGCGGCGGTAACGCTCACCACGCGCAGCCGGACGGCGGCAGGCGCGGTCTGTGCGGTCAACCACAAGGGCGGCACGGTCAGCGGCGCGGAAATCGGAGACCGGGTCACGATCTCCGGCAGCGCCTTCCTGCTCGGCGCGCTCGTCGGCGACAACAGCGGCACGGTCGCGGACGCCAAGGTCGCGCAGCAGCCGGAATACGACGTTTCCGCGAGTGCTCTGCAGGTCGGCGGCGCGGTCGGCATCAACCGGCCGGGCGGCACGGTCCGCTCTGTCCGCGTCACCTCGGATTTCAAGGGCTTTTCCCGCTATCAGTACCTCGGCGGCGTGGTCGGTCAGAACTGCGCGCCCTCGTCCGACGGCACGGCGGCAGGCAAGGTGGAAAACTGCACCTATTCGGGCGCGATCACCGAGGGAAAGAGCGCCGCGGCGAACTGCTACGGCGGCATCGCCGGCGTCAACGGCGGTCTGCTGAGCGGAAACACGGTCTCCGCGCTGACGCTGACGGCGGACGGCGTGTACACCGCGACCGCCACCAGTTCGGCCTCCGACAAGGAGCGCCTGTCCACGCACATCGGCGGCATCGCGGGCAAGAACGATACGTCCGGCATCATCGAGCAGTGCTACATAGACAATACCGGAACCGGCACGATTACGGTCAAAAACGGCATGGTCGGCGGCGTGACCGGCTATAACAAGGGCACGGTCGCCCTGTCCGGCGATAAGAGCACCGAGACCCTGATGGCGAATGTCCGCGAGGTGAGCGAGCTGCTCGCGAACGCGAAAGACCTGTCGGCGGACAGCAGCTGGGTCAAATGGAAGGACGGCGCGGACATCGAGGAGCTGACCTATGCTTCGAGCGGCAAACCGGTCGCGCAGGGACGCACCATGCAGATCATCGTCACGGGCAACGGCAGTCTCGGCGGCATCGCGGGCTGCAATGCGCCGTCCGGCGCGCTCGAGCGCTGCGTCAGCGGAAACTGGCTGCTCGTCAACCGTTCGGACAGCATCAGCGTCGGCACCGGCGGCATCATCGGCATGAACGAGAGCGAAAAAAATCTCTCCTTCCTGCTCAACCGGGCGTTCGTCGGCCGTCAGCTCCGTAACGCCAACACCAACCGTTTCGCCGGCGGCATCATCGGCACCCAGACCAACCGCACGACGGCCGACTGGCTGATCGAGGGCTGCATCAACTACGGAACGGTCTACGGCTGCCTGTCGCACTACTCGGGCGGCATCATCGGCCAGTGGACGAACAACGGCGGCACGCTCGAGCGCTGCTATAACTACGGCAATCTCCAGACCACCTTCAAGGCGAACTGGGTAGGCGCGTCGGGCGGCATCGTGGCGCAGCTGTATCACGCCTCCTCCGGTCAGGACTTCAACATCCTCAGCTGCCAGAACCACGGCAGTCTGTACGGACGGAACGGACGGAGCGTTAACGACTGCGCGAACGACAGCGGCGGCATCCTCGGCAATGTCACGGCCTACGCCGCCGACGCCGGAAAGGGTCAGGCGTTCACGATCAATGTCGCGGACTGCGTCAACGGCCCGGGCGTCGAGATCTATTCGGGCTCCATGGCCTCCGGCATCGTCGGCTTTTTCTCGACGGACGGCGTGGCGAATATCACGAACAACCGCCAGGCACAGCAGCTCATCACCAACGCGACCGAGAACATCACGCTGAACATCGACCGCTGCCGCAACTATGCGAAGACGCTCAGTGGTTACAACTTCACCGCCGGCATCTTCGGCGACCGCTATGCCTACGGCCGGACGCAACCCGCGACGGATACCTATATCCAGAACTGCTTTTCGGTCACGCCCGGCCAAAAGGACCGCGAGATCGTCTTTATGCACAGCGGCGGCTCGGATACGCTGAGCGCGGAAAAGACCGGAAACAACTATTACTTTGACGATGCCTGGGCCATCACCAAGCAGGATGCCTCGGGCGGCATCGCCTCCGACTACACAAACCGCCGCGAATCCCGCCGCGCGTATTCGCGTATGCTCGGCTACGGCCTGTTCGATCATCGGCTGTTCGCCGCTGCGGCAGGGCCGACTCTCAAACCGGTCGACTCGTTCGCGACGACCTCGCACGGTATGTACTACAACATGACCCCGTCCAATACCTCGATCGATGAGCACGGCATCATGACCGAGACCTCTTCCGGGAAGATCGTCGGCCGCGTTATCTATGATATGCCGTACTCGTATGAGCCGTATGTGTTCAATCACGGCGGTTCGACGCTCCAGCAGGCGGTCAAGACCCGAAACGGCGGGGCGAGCGGCATGGACGCCTATGCCCGCACCGCCTACCGCGACTTCGAGCACGGCAGGACGGACGGCGGCGCGCTCGACGGCTCCTTCGACGTTTCGCTGCGCCAGAACAGCGAGGGCGGCTTCGAGGTCTCGATCACGGACGACGACCGTCCGCTGTACTACGAGGGCAGAGTTTCGGTCGACGGCAGAGAGGTGCTGTCCGGTCTGCGCTTTATCCCGAAGTGCAAGGGACAGGGTCTGTGGGACCCCGAGCTTAACGGCACGCAGGCTTACGGCGCGGGCACGACGGAGGGCACGTTCCAGCTGCCCGCCGGTCTGGAGACCGACACCGCAGGGCAGAGCATCACGCTTTCCGTCCGCGCGGTCAGCCTGTTCGAGGACACCGCGCCCTCCGCATGGAAGCAGGCGCAGACGGTCGACGTCTCGGTCCTGCCGACGCCGGACATCAGCATCCGTCTGACCGGGAACGAAAATGCGTCCCGGTCGAACGGCTGGAAGGATTCGGCGGTCTACCGGCTCTCGCTGAACAACCTCGCCGATTATGCGCCGTTTGGCGGCTGGAAGGTCGTCTGCCGCCTCGGCTCGCAGACCGTGACGCTCGACAAGAGCTGCCCGGCGGCCGAGATCCGCGGCGGCGGCCTGCAGGAGCTGATCGTGACCGCATCGGCGGATGTCACGAACGGCATCCAGCCGGCTTCCGTGACCCGGACCATCCCGATCGACACGCCGGCGTACCGGCCGGACGGCAGCATCAGCAGCCTGACCGCGTCGTATTCGGGCAGCACGGCGGCGGATTTCACCGTCACGGCGGCGCTGACCGTCCGGGAGACCACGATGGAGACCCCGCCGGTCTACCGCATCGAGCTGCTCGGCACGGTCGGCGGACAGGAATACGTTTTTGCGCATGAGGATGTGCTGACCTCGGCGGGCAGCACGGTCACGGCGAACTTCCGCGACCTGCCGGTGCAGTATTTCGCGGATACCGTCCAAAACCGCCGCGTGCGCGCGTGGTATGCGGCCTCCGGTCTCGGCCCGGTCATCACCTATGGCGAGACCCGGCAGAGCGGCGACGCCGCTGTTACCCTGCGCACGTACAGCGCCTCCGGCGAACAGCAGCCCGACCGCACGATTTACAGCCATGTCCTCGGCTCTCCGGGCGATTTTGCCGATTACATCGCATACACCGCGCTGCAAATCACGCCGCTCGCTGCGCCGGTGCTGAACGCGCCCGAGCTCAGCCGCAGCGCGTCCGGCAGCATCAGCTACCGGTTCTCGTGGACGCAGCCCGGCCAGGGCGCCGCAAAAGCGCGCTACAGCGTCCGTCTCACGGGCATCACCGCCGACCGCGCAAGGGTCGGCATCCCGCTGGGCGAGGTCTACACGGACAGCGCCGCAAAGGAGTTCACCGTCAGCGCGGACGACTGGCAGTACGCCGCGGTCGAGCTGACCGTCACCCGTCTGGGACAGGCCTACGGCGAGGTCGGTCTGAGCGCGTCTCAGACCTGTCTTGTTAAGCAGCGTCTCCCCCGTCCGGGTCAGCCGTCGGTATCCAACCCGGATACCAACGAGCTGGTATACGACATCAGCTGGCGCGCGTCCGGAAGCGAGACCGGCTGCGCGGGCTACCGGATCTATGTGCAGCCGAAGGGCGGACAGGCCGAGCCGCTTGGCGATCTCGTGCCCGCCGGCGGCGGCACCTATTCGGTCAAGCGCAGCCTCGAGCAGTACGCCGGAAAGACCGTCGACCTCTATCTCGTGGCGGAGGCGGACGATACCGGCTACGCGAACAGCCCGAACGGCATCGTCTATACGATGACCGTGCCCGAGCGCCTGTCCGCGCCGCGCGTCAAATGGGCGTACAGCTGGCTGGGAGATGCCTCGTCCGACCCGGTCGCGGCGTCCGATTTCCGAAACGGCGGCCTGACCGTCACCGTCACGCCGCAGGACGCGGCGAGCATGCCGCCGGGCGGCAGCACCTGCCTGCTCCGGGCGGTGATCTATGACGAAAACCACCGCGAGCTCGGCACGTATCCAGTCTCCGCGATGCGCGAGAGCGGCGGCAGCTATGTCTGCGCGCTGTCCGGTCTGGACACGAAATACGCGGGCCGCAGCATCCGCTTCGAGACCCGTATTTCCCAGTCGGCGGGACAGGTCAGCTCGGCGTGGGTCGCGGGCGAGACCGTCACCCTCCCCCGCGTCCGTCTGGACACGCCGGCAGCGTCGCTCGCGAACGAGACCGAGACCGTGCGCGTCACCTACGGTCAGGCGAACCTGATGATCTATCAGGCGGACTGGACCGCCCTTCTGACCACGCTCTCGTGGCGCGAGGTGGAAAACGCCGACCGGTACACGATCACCCTGACCGATCAGGCGCATCAGTCCGCGCTCGTTTCCGTCGACATGAGCGGCGGACAGCCGAAGATCACGGTCTCCGGTCAAACTCCGGCGGCGGAGAGCGGCGGCTGGTACAATGTAAAGCCGGGAAGCACGGTCACGGGCCGCTACAGCCTGACCGGCGGCAGCATCCGCTATTACAGCTATCAGCTGAATACCATGCTGCGGGCGGAGGACGGCGTAATCACGCTCAAGCTGCCCAACCTCTTCTCGATGACGACACACGACAATCAAACGCTGTCGCTCAGCGATGTGCAGATCCGTCAGGTATCTGTCACCGCAGACAGCACGAGCACGCGCTATGCAGCGTCCGACGCTGCCGAACGCGAATTTTCATGACACAAAGGAGGCGGCAGACATGAACCGGATACGGCAGGGCTGGGACGCGCTGCGGCGCGGACGGCGGAGCGGCGTTTCGCTCGTCATCGCGCTCTGCGCGGTCGCCGTCCTCATCGGACTGTCGCTCAGCATCGTCTATTCCTCGTCCATGCTGCTCTCGCGGGCGAACCGCAAGATCGGACGCGAGCGCTGCTATCAGCTCGCGCAGTCCTTCGCGCAGGTGCTCGACAGCGAGCTGACGGCGTACAACACCGAGCGCACCGACCTCGGCGGCGCGGACGATAAATGGCCGCAGACCGCAGACGGCTCCAGGACGTTCTATCAGTACGCCAACAGCGTGCTGGAAAACCTCGATGCGTACGACGCAGACGACCCGGAGCACACCACCTACTATTACAGCGCCGGGGACGAGGACGACGATTACGGAAAAGTGACTGTCATGCTCCGAAAGCAGAATACGGACAGCGAGCAGAACCCGGCGGACCGGACCGGCCGTTTCCCCTATGCG
>ERZ827498.4357-NODE-4357-length-11162-cov-5.834609_pt1 | contig 11162 bp, 10 predicted proteins | sample MGYA00519865_ERZ827498 | MGnify/ENA primary metagenome ERZ827498 (study PRJEB31778, sample SAMEA3449328) | human gut metagenome | biome: human gut; feature: human-associated habitat; material: faeces | place: United Kingdom | collected 2010/2012 ...
ATATCAGTTCATTATAAAAATCTTAGATTTTTGTCTTGACAACTGAGCCACTATAATAGTGATATCTGCTGTAAATTTACGATCAGGCTTGGAAAGCTGTTTTGAAATTTTATTTGAAAAAGTTAAAATTTTTCGTTTCAAAGTGTAAGTATTTGATGTAAAATTAGCCATAGGGAATCTCTCATTTTTGCAATTATCTCCCCGCAACTCCAATTTTTTCTCTTATAAAAGAACTTTCTTTTTTCTCTTTTATTTTCATTTTTAAAAGAAGAAAATTTGCTTGAAAATAATTTACTTTTATTCACGAAAAGTGGCTTAAATACAAGGTTTTTGTTATGTGAAGTCATGGTTTTTTACATACAAAAAGACCCTGCATTTTTCAACGCAAGGTCTCATTTTTTATATCTTATTTTGTTTTCTAAGTAGTTCTTAAATCAATACCCATGGAAAATGAAAATTACATATTCGTGGGGATTGAAGTAAGATTCTACAAGTCCGCCAAAGGGCAATCCTTTCTATTCTCTTTTGGGGCAAAAGTTCTATCCTACAGAATTTTAAATTCTCGAAACTCTTCTTCCCCAAAACATTCAGATTGCTAATTTAAAAATCATAGTAATACTTGTCTGTCTGGTTTTTAGGTGTCCTCATAAAATTTGAATTTTATGTGCATATAAGCACCTCTAAAACCCCTTAAAATAAGGCTTTTCTCTACTTTCAAAATTCTCAAAAACTGCTGCAAAATAAGAAAAAAGACCCTGACAGTCTGGAATTTCCAGACCATCAAGGTCATTCTTTATTCTAACTTGCATTTCATGTTTGCACAGGATGATACTTTTGCCCTAAAACTGGATAATCGGGTTTGCCCTGTGACAAGTCCTGATCATTCGTAGCCGATTCCCCTCGTTTTTCGTAAATATCCTCCCATCATATTCGTTGATTTAACACCAATTTTTACTTTCTTTTTTTCAGTATTTTTTCGATAATTATCTCAAAGGTTTCGTATGGGACAATTTACTTTTATCAATGGAAAACCGCTTAAATACAAGGTTTTTGTTATGTGAAGTCATGGTTTTTTACACACAAAAAGACCCTGCATTTTCAACGCAAGGTCTAATTTCTTTTTTTATTCTATTTTACTTCTTGATTAATTTTCCTTTCCCCACGGGGCGATAGTTGCTAATCTCGTGGAAAAGAGGCTTGTGAATCATCAGCTCCAACTATTCAAACTCTTCCCAAGGGAAGTATCATCAAATCAAAAATGCTGATTTTATGCGGCATTCCACCGCATCTATTTCATCAAATGTTACTCTTTTCATATCGTTTTTAAAAACTTTAGTAGCAAATTAGTTGCAATTATTCCCTGTTGCTTCTACGAAATCCATGGCAGATATAATCTACTTTTACTACTAAAAACGAATAAATCCATGTGGCTATCAAATTGTCATATGACATCTGCTGCCACACCCAAAATGAAAGGAGCATTGCCATGAGCAACAGACATAAAAACAAAACCATCAGCTTCCGAATTACCGAAGCTGAACGCAAACAAATTGAAGCCCGTATTCTTGCCAGCGGAATGATGAAGAAAGATTACTTCATCCGTTCCTGCATCTACAACCGCATCTGCGTTGTAGGCAAGAAAGAAACCATATATCCACTGGTGCAGACTGTGAATGCCTTGTACCTACAATTACTTGAAATGCAAAAAGCATTTACTGGAGCTGATGTAGACACTGTAGTTACTGCTATATCTGATACACTTCCTTCTTCGGAAGCCATTAAGTATTTACAAACTGAATACATCAATATGCTTACAGCCATTATAAACCTGTTAGATGGTGCAAGATATCTGTGGGAAGGAGACCGCCATGAACAATAATCTTAATTTTATGTTTGGTATGTACGAACCTACCACAGATTCCGTCATTGTCAATACCGGCGAAAACTCCGTTCTCGTTATCCATTGTAAAGAATGCAATTCCTGCGTTATTTTCGAAGAGCCAAATGATATTGTATATCTGTATCGCCTGGCAGAGGAAGCTCCTCTTACTTACGTTAAACTAGCTCTGAAGAAAAATGGATTGCAGGATTATGTGGATGCAATGAATGAATTGAATTAATCGTTTTCCAAGCATTGGAAGCCTATTGCCATAATCAGTCTCACCAGTCTCATAGTAATTTGAGACTGGCGAGACTATCTTTTACCATTTTTTCACCATAAATTTTACTTTCTCTTTTAAATCATCGCTGAAAGCCTCCAGATCATCCAATGATATTACTTCATCCAACACCATATTCACAATATTATTTATTGCAGTTGAACGTCTCATATCAATTAACACACCGGGAGATTTCTTATCTTGCTTGATACGTTTTTCAAGCTCCCAGAATTTAGCAGAAGCTTTTTTCTCGCTTTGTAAAAGTGTTATGTAATCTGCTGCTAGTCGTTCCATGTAGCGTTCCTGCCAATCCGGTATCTTGTTCCGGAATATTTTCCAATCATGTTCTGATATTTGCATTTTCTATGACTCCTTTCCAAAGGTCAGTCCCATAAGCTCCATTGCAATTTTTTGCTTTGAACTCGCATCATGCTATCCTCTGCATTACTTTTAATTTAGGATATTGTAATTTTTCATTCGAATTAATGAATTCTAAATTCATCTAACAGTACGGCAGCTTTCTCGTTTCCTATTTCCGTCAATGATAATAGTGTAGTCTCATATGCATTAGTCAGCTTCACATCTTTTTTTATTTCGTCACTAAAAAAAACAAAGGATTTCAAGATAATCATATCAACTATCGCTTGTAAATCTATTATCTCTTTTGCAAACTGTTCCCTGTTTTCTCTAAGAGCTTTTTTAAAACATGAACTTATAGATATCAATATTTCCGGCAAAAGCTCACTAATATTAAGCAAATATACTGTATACAGAATATCACGCAAATGATTGGAGCCATACTTTTCAATTTGCGTATTCAAAAAGCACTTATCTCTATAACTATATTCTGTCTTAACCTTGTTTACATCCCATCTATTATATCTCCCTTTGCAAAGGAACAGCCTCTTTTCAAGTGTATTTCTTACATAGCCTTCTGGAATATTATTTACATAGATTTCAAGAGTATGTATCTTGTTCTCAATATCAGCTCTCTTACCTTTCTCCCTAAAGCCATCAACATATGCTGGTAAAAAAACGCTAAGAGTATCCTCATAAAAATGCACTGTATCTCTAGTAAATAGCGAAAAGTCTGTTTCTTTAAACAAAATATCATAAACAGCTTCTGGATTTCGTCCAATCATATTCAATTCTCTTTGAAAATAAGAAGATACTTTATGTTCTTGAAAGGTGTCGATTATTTCATGAGCACGCATTTCTTTACAGCTTTTATGCCATATTTGAATCATACATTGAACAATCGATTTAATTACTATGACAAATTCCTCATCTTCTGTATCCAATCCACAACATGCGATATTACAAAGAAGGTCTATATCATGATTACTAATATCGAATCCAGAAAGTTCTTTGTTCTTGCCATCATACAAATAATCTTCAATTATCTGAGTTCTCTTATTTTGATATCCATTTCCATTGTTATCCCTAATCCAACGTTCTACGCCACGTAATTTAGGAACCATATTAGGAATAAATTCATACTCAGCATCATTACCATTTTCTTTTAGAAATGCAGCATTATACTTTTGATGATTCATCTCATCTTCAGCAAGCATAACAATTGTATAAAAAATTCTACATGCATAATTCTTATTTTTTGCTAAAAAAAACTTTGCTAATTCTGCCATCTGGCTAACTAATCCAGAATTTTCATCATTAATTATACTTTCTAATATCATTAACAAAATCTGCTGCTTAAGCTCGTTATTAATATCTTTATTCAATTGTTCCCACAATGCAATTACCATATTAACTTCAGCTACATAGGATTGATTTAAAAATATTTTCTTTACACGTTTAATCCATTCCTCAACAAGTGTATTTCTCTGTTCATCCGTTATATCTGACATTATTAAAGCTGAAGCAATTAATGTAATAAGTACCGATTCAAATTGAATCTCAATACGATGATCACCCTTCATTTTTTCACAAAGAGTATTAATTACCGAAATAATTTGATCAGCATCCGCTTTTTTTTCATTAATATCATTTATCAGACGATTTAATGTTTCGTTCATAATCAATATGGGTTCATTTGCATCTTCATTGTCTTTTACAATCTTTTTAGCTTCCCCCTTAATCTGTGGTTCAAGCATTATTGTCTTTTCATCTACTTTTGCCACAGCAGCATTACGAAAATCCATCTTTTGAATCTGTAAATTTTCATTAGGATAAATTTTTTCATCATAAATAGCATATAAGTAATCTAAAATGGCATGACATCTATTTTTTATTTCATCATCTCCATAAAGATAAGAACTAGTGAAATATTGTTGCAAATTGCATGCACATTTTTCATCTTTCTCATATCGCCTAGTTATTTCCGGAACTCCCATTGATAACATTATTTGTTTCTCCAGCAATTCTTTTGTTGGATTAGAAATAAATTCACCACTACGATGAATGTCAAAATATATTAATTCCATGCTAGAAGCTAATTCTAATGCATATCCTGGCATTTCTTTTTGAAAATTCATCCCAATAGCCTCAATTATAGATAGAAGCAATATGTTATTTGATTTTTTATATATAGTTTTCTTGATATATTCTGCCAAATTCTTAATATATTTGCTGTCAGAAGAGTTTTTCATAGTATTAATAACCGTCTTCTTGATTACAAAAACAATATCTGTCAATACTACCGGAAGGTTATGTTCCATGATATCTGCCATCCATAGCCACCCATTTCCCCAATACATTCTTTTCGTATTTTCTTTAGGAAAATAAATAGCTATATTTGTTATTTCCCGCAGTTTATTCTCTGCAAACGTCCGTATTGCATAATTAACAAATGATATTGCCCACTCAAAGCCTTTTATAAAGTCACATCTCATAACATACCAAAGAAAAGTGTTGCTATATACACCGTTATCATTATTATCAAACTGATCTGCATTGTCAGATAAACCATATGCTCTTACATTATTGTCATATCCATCATAGGCAAAATGCTTTTTTGACACTCTTTGTCTCCATAACGTTTCCGCTGTTCTACATGCTAATTCCGGCAATTCCATAGCAAATGAAATGTCACATTTTTTTAAAACTGCCTCTAAAATCTCTTCAGCAACACTGTCCCTTCTACTAGCTCCGGAGCAATATTCTGCTATCATATTTTCTACGAATTCTTTCAGCCACGACTTAGATGCCTTTGCCATTTTTGCAACTATAAGGAAAAGCTGTACAATCTCATCATCATGTTGATAATATGATTTTTCCTCTTTACTCTTTTCTATTAGCTCATCAATATATCCAATTATTATTTTGCATGCTTTTTCTTCAGTATCCATAGTTTTATAAGAATAATTTGCATAATCATCACACAGTTTAATTATAGAAGCTCTGTTATTATCAAAATTTATACTTCCTTTAAAAATCATACCAATTAGATTTTCACGTGCAGCTCCTATGGGTGTTACATTCATTAGTAATACTGGTGTATGATTAATTTTCGCTTCAAAGCCATATAGATTTGTTATATCTAACAACTCTTGAATCACTGTTTCATCAAGTAACTCTTGAAATTCCTTAAAAAACAATCCACAGTATTTAGATTTTACTATCCCAATTTCTGTTTGCTTTTTCCAATTCGCTTCAATACTATTATCCGTTAACAATGTATATACAAATTTCTCGCGAGCCTCCTGCACAAATAATTTATTAGATATCCAAATCTGGTATCTCCTATATATGCAACGTCCGATTTTCTCTATTTCATTAAAAAAATTATTATACAATCCACAACAGGCATCAAATGCTTTATCAATATATCGTTCAAAACAAATGTCTTCAAAAATATCATATTTCAAACGTATCTTATTCTTACTTTCAACAATAATTCCTTCTGACTTTAATGCTTCTAGAATATTGCTATCTACTATATCACTATCAACACCAACAACGAAACTACTAGCACGTTCAAATACAATACGCTCAACCGTTTTTCTAATATCACTTTGTGAGACACCGTATTTACTGCACTTGTCTTTTAAACAAACGATTCTCTCCCATATGAGATTTCTAAAATTATTCTCGTCATTAATATTTTCTTCTACAAATCCTCCTGATACAATTAAATTTAGATAAAATGGCACACATAACAAATCCGAATATTTTTTATTCCTCTGTAAGGATAAAACAATGGGATATTTTTTTGCAACTCTATCAATCTCGTCTTTCGTCAAATCAGGAATTTCATATGTTTTAATTCCGTATTTTGTATTAATCTTCATAAATGCAGAACTATCAGCCGTTCTACACGACGTCATAATATATACATTGTTATATTTATCTGCAAGCCTATATATCTCTTGCAATGCCTGAAATGCATTGTTACCGCAATCAGCAATAAATTCAATAGCATCAATAAAAATATACAGCGGTTTATTTTCTAACCACAGAATTGCATCTTCTATATCGCAATCCCACAATTCGTTTATTTTCTTTCCATAGGTTAGATTCTCTGCTCGGGTTACTAATACATATTCCTTTTCCTTTAATATTTTTTTGCACATAACAGATTTACCTGAACCTGCATTTCCCTGTATCGATATTAATTTTTCTCGTTCTTTCTGTATTGTTTCGATAATTTCTGACCTGTCAATTTCATATTCGCCATTAATAAGCTCTTCAATATTTTCAAGTTCAATTTCTTTGCTTGTTTCAATTGCACGTAAAAACTTCTTAATATTTTCTTTACGTGGTTGTTCTTCTATCACTTTCAGCTTATCCATTATCATGGAAACATCCGATGATAAAGTATTATGTAGTGTTCTTTCGCCGCTTGACATAAGTGACTTAGTATACTCATTATACGCATAAAAAATATCCTCAATTATCTGAGTAATTAACTTCTTATCTTCATACCCTATATGTAGTTCTCTATTCTTCTCAAAAAATCCTTGAATAATTTCTTCTATTTCTTCCTCAGAAAAAATATGATCCTTATATTTATCCCCCATATCAGTTTTAAATCTATCAAGACAAGCCTGAACTACAGGATCGTCTGAATCCCAATTATTGATATCAACCTCTTTTTTCTTTAATTTGTCCTTTACAATCAATCTCCAGCATCTTCCTGCCTCTTCTATAGTGACAAAAGAGCTAAACAATCCAATTACTGCCGCTAAATCCATTCGTCAGTCACCTTCTCTCCAAATTCCTGCATTTCTATCCTAACCACATTGGTTAAGATGTGGTTAGGATATTTTCTTACGAAAAATATTTCTGATTTTTACTTGATGGCTTTTCTGGTATAGTCATCTTCAGCACACCTTTTTTCAACATAGGTGTTAAAAACTTTCTCCTAAAACTCGTCCTACTATCAAAATCAAATTTATCCATTATTTCTTGTACCGACCTCGGTTCTCTGCAAAAATCAATAATCAACCAGTTCATGTCCTGACCATTTTGGTTAGGATAATGGTCAGGATGCTGGCTATCATTCCTTAACAACTCTATATACCGATCGCAAGCCTTGCACAGTACCATAATCCCCGACTCATTAATCTCATACTCCGGCAATGGACCATCATACGCCCCACAAGCTTCTTTAATCTTCTCAAAGCCTCTGCCCCACACCTCAATCATGCCACTTTTGAAAAAAATATTTGCCAGCTTCGGATTATATGGTTTAGAAGAATGCTTCATAAATAGCTTATCCGTAGAATCCAGATTTGGTGGCATTTCTCCATCATTCCAAATGTATATCTTGTCCTCATATACACTAATCTGAATCGGGTTGCAACTACTGTAATCCTTATGCACAATGGCATTTAACAAAATTCCCCTGAAAGCATCCTTATGAAACATAAACTGTTCCACCCTCTGAATACCTTCATAATCAATCAGTGCTTTCAAATATTTTGTATAAACCAAATCCACAGTCTTATCCACCTGCTCTATCAATGAACCATGTATTTCATCCTAATATACCAGATCTGAATCAGATTTTCCGAAATATCCAATCTTAATGTATGAACCAGTCACCCATTTCTCTGGATCTTTGTAAAAAGCAAGCATTGCTGCTCTTATCAGGTAGCCGTCCTCATCAATCAAATGCAAATTATCCATCAAAATAGCATCTTCTACACTTACTTCTTCTTTCGTAAGTCTGCCACGCTTTACTGCCTTTTCCTTAAATAACTGTATTGCATCCTGTTTCAAATCGTTGACTGACAATTTGGGCAATGGCACTCCGTCCCATGTTCTTCCCTGTGTTTTTAACAAAGTTCTTTCCAATTCCTTTCCGGTGATTTCGCGCATGGTACTTCCGGAACGATAATAATATTTTCCACGAAAACTTATTAATGACGGATATTTATCCACGATTATCTGCAAATATTCCAATTCGCCTTTATACAACAAGTTTACATCTGCAATAATGCCCATTGTATCTGTAATTTTATTGGGAATTCGCTCTAATAAATCTTTGGCATTATCATCCGTACCTATGTATATTGTTCCACCATAAGCATTGGCATATCCACAAATCCACTTCAAATATTCATCCTGCCAGGATTCTTTCCACTCTATACATTGATGTTCCTTTTCTTTCATATTGTCACCAACTTTCTTTTACAATTCTATTGCTTTTCATTCTCTTCAACATTTACCGTTACCTTGACTAATTCATTTCGTGCTTTTATCCAAATAAATAATTTTACAACTATAACAACGGTTACAATACTGCATATACCAATAGCCCGCTTGTATTTTGTGTTCCGAAATCAATTTGCCGATCCAAATCACTCCATATGTTACGGCCCTCATAGCAAAAAAATAAATAGTTCGAATAATCCAGCGAAAAAATAAACCTTCTACTCTCCCTGAAATAAAATCTCCATGATATAAAGTGCCTACTTTATCATATGCAATCTGATATGCTATTTCACCAATAACCAACAGAATAATCCATTCGTAATACCATTCAACAGGTAATCCCAATGGCTCCGTTGCCAAATCAAATACAAACTTAAACATTTAACTCCTTTCTTTTTCCACTTCCGTAAAGAAATATTCCAACGTCTCTACAAACATATTATGTTCAAACAGTTCCTTTATCTGTTCTCTACTCATCCAAGTAACCTGTGCCACTTCATCTGTTGTAGCGTTACCCAAATCGACATCTCCGTTATATTCAAACAGCAAAACGTCCATAATATCATTATAAATCTTGCCATCTATGACTTTACGTGTTTTTGTAAAAAGAACTTGTCCATTTTCCGGATTCAAATCGACTCCAACCTCTTCCTTTGCCTCTCTGATTGCACCCTGCAAACTATCCTCACCTTTTACAACCGAGCCACCTACACATTCCCACATTAAAGGATAGGTTGGTCTGTTCGCAGAACGTTGTGAAATCAGGTACTCTCCCTTTGAATTACGAATCCACACATGCACCACCAGATGATATCCATCTATTGGTAACTGCTTACCTCTGACATGATCTTTTCCAATAAGTTCTCTGTTCTCGTCATATAAATCCCAAATTTCTGCGTCCGGTACATATTCCACAATATCACCAAAGTCTACATTTAGCGTCTTGCAAATTTTACTAAGAATCGTAAGACTTACCTCTTCATCCCGACGCAACTTTGTCATTGTATTAGGGGCAATTTCTGCCTTTTTACGCAAATCTGACTTACTCATTTCTTTATCCACTAATAATTTCCATAATCGTTTATACGATACAGCCATAATAATATCTCCATTCACTTTTTATCTTGTATTCATCTAGACCTAACTATTCACTCAAACAATTAGTAGACCTTCAAACGTTCTTTAATTAATTTTTGACTATCAACGAACGTCTGACCATACCACTCTACATAACTCTCTTTTTCCTTTTCATCTACATACAAGTCAATAAAATCATCCAGCATGTATGTAAAGTAATCTCTGTGCGGTTTACAAATCAGTCCTGGATAAATTTCCCCATTTAATAACTTGTAAAACTCATCTTCTGAAACACAATATACACCTGAAGGCATTTTCCTCTTTTGATTTAAACGTTTCAGAAAATTATATAATGAGAATAACTCTGCTGCACCTCCACAACCAACATCTGCATGAAAAGTAAACGCTCTAGGATAACATTGAAAAATATATGTATCTTTTTTCACTATTACCCCCAATTCTCTCCTATAAAGTTCCTTTATCGTAAAAAATAAAATTTCTTTCTCACTGCTTATTTCTTCCAACATTTCCTCTGCGTGATAATATGTTCTCAGTTCATTTCTATAAGGTGTGTCTTTTCCAAACTTCATCCATTTTTCATTGATTCCAAGTACTTTACAAAGTTTTTCAATAAACTCATAGGGTGGTTCTTCTTCTCCGTAATAGTATCTATTCAATTCATTTACAGATTCCAACCCATCATATCACCAATTATTTCCAAATTAATATGTTCTTTTTCAAAATTACTCATATTTATCATTTCAATGATACTACCAAGTCTTTTAGAAAAATTGGATTTTTCTTGTTCATTTTCATGCAAATCTTCAGCAGTCATCCTTTCCTTTATGTAAGATGGTACAGCTCCTATCCCAGGTTTAATATCTTTTGTAACACCATATATTGCATACAATAAATTTTTGTATTGGCTTTCTATATCCTTATCCGTATAATCGATATATATTAATGACTTCAGATATTGAGGTATATATTCTTTTCCCAACAAATTACGCTCCATTATGATTGGAATAAACTTTTCTGGTTCATTCTTTTCATATACTTCTGGCGCAATAATCATAGTTTCTTGTCCCGCTCCTCCATATCTATTATCAGCTTTTTCTTTATACATTTTATTACACAATATAAGCACTTTATCCGATTCGGTTACTGATTTTTCCATAAACAAAAATATATCCGCTCCAGTATGCAAATCCCATTTATCAAGAATAATATTTATCCCATCTTCTCTTAATCTAGTATAACCGTTATTAATTAACTGGACTTTTGAATTGGCAACGTATCAACCACCAC
>ERZ827498.4363-NODE-4363-length-11150-cov-2.602343_pt1 | contig 11150 bp, 9 predicted proteins | sample MGYA00519865_ERZ827498 | MGnify/ENA primary metagenome ERZ827498 (study PRJEB31778, sample SAMEA3449328) | human gut metagenome | biome: human gut; feature: human-associated habitat; material: faeces | place: United Kingdom | collected 2010/2012 ...
GTATCATATCGATACCCGCTTCATCCATCAGCTTCGCGGTAGAATAATCATAGGCTGTCAGCATGGTGATTTTTTCGCCGCGTTTCTTTGCTTCCTGTATTGTTACTACTGTGTTCTTCATTTTTGCTCTCCAATCATTCACTTTCTTTCCTTAACAGTTCTTTCATCTGCCGGTAATTTCGTTCGGTATGCTTTTTCTCTGAGATTCTGACCAGTTCTGTGCCGATCGCATCATACACCGCCTTTTGTTCTTCTGACAGCACTTCTAAATGATGTCTTACCGTACCAAGATCGTTCCGTTCTATCGGGCCGGTCAGCGCCTGTTCGCATCCGTACTTCAATGCCGCTTCTACGTTATTTTTTACCAACGGTGTCAGCATTTCATAAGCCGCTGTACTCTCTATGCCGGCTTCTTCTAACATTTTTACTGCCATGGACAAAAGCCCGATGACATGGTTACTCGCCATACTGACTGCCGCATGATAACGCATTTTTGCCTCTGTATGGATCAGTACTAACCTGTTCGGTAGTTTTTCAAACATCCGATAGATATCCGCAACTGCCTGTTCGTCGCCCTCTACGGTAAAAATTGCCTCTGTTAAATTTTGATAAGCTGTGAATTTGTTACTGAACGCGTAAATTGGATGAAGTGAACAAACAGATACTCCTGCCTGCTCTGCATTTGAAAATATATCACTTGATAATGAGCCACTAAAGTGGCAGACTGATTTTCCCTTCACATCTTTTGCTGCAATGCAATCCCATACTTCCTTTATTGCCCCGTCTGTCACGGTTATAAACAGAGTATCGCTTACCTCAATGAGTGAATCTAACTCGCTAAAATATTTTGTGTTACAGAATTTTGCCGCTTCTTTGGCACTGTTTACGGTTCTGCTGTAGAATCCGCTGACTTCTTCGCCATGGGTAACAAAATATTTTCCCATGGTTGTACCTACCTTCCCGGCACCTATAATTCCTATTCCTATCGCTATGCACCTCCATTTCTGTCTGCTGCATGCTGTACAAAATGGAAAGGATGCATTATCAAAATGATACAGTTTTCATCCGAAATACTGTTCGTTAAGATTTTAACATATGGAATTGGGGATGGCAAGGGGATTTCTTGGAAACTTTGTTTATACAGGCGGCTATCCCCGGATATTCCCACGGACATGCTGCGTTTCCTGTTCTTAGGGAGGTTCATCGAAATGCTCAGCACAAGGAAACTTGAAAGCATCGTTGGGAGCTCGCTGAACATATACCCCCCTCTATCTACATTTTTGATACAAACTCATCTATAGATTCTGCTTTAGCCGCCAGTTTTAACCAGCTATTCAGGACTTTGATATCTTTTTCATTGTGGATTCTTTCACGAACTTTATCTGGTATTGTACCGATATCTTCCAATAATTCCAAAATAGATTCTACTTTTCCTTCAATAATTCCCTCCTGATGTCCTTTCTCATATTCATCTTTTCGGACAATCTCAAAGACTGCTTCTTCATCATATTCAAAGATACTCATTTCCACCGCCTCTTTCCTGTTCTGAAGCAGAAACTCCTGCAGGATTCCTTCGTTGATACACTCTGTCACTGCACGCTCTACTGCTTCTTCTACATTCTTCATGCTCTTTGCATAGGTACGTACTTTCTTCACATAGATCGCATATTCCTTTAAAGTCCGGCACTGCTCTAATAATTTTTTGTTTTTCCCAAGATTGATATTTAGCATTGTTACCACTAATTCCAAATCCGGGTCATCCATCGATTTTTGAAAGGCATCTGATAACCTTAAGTATTTCTTTTCTGCCTGTTCTTCCGAACCATTGTAGAATACTAAAAATCTCGGTGTTGGGATTTTGATGAGTGTGTTGCGATACAGATCCCTGTGATCAATCTGCCCCTGCAGTTCTTTTGCAATATAGAATAAATCCCGCAACGGCATGTTGGGAGAATAAGTGGACTGATGCTCGTAAAGATTCAGATAGGAATCCATGATAAATGCCAGATCGTTTTTCATATTCATATAAATGGCATTTTCTAAGGTTACAATCTCTAAATCTTCTGCATTCGTGTAAAATGTTCCGTTAACCGCATTATAAAGGCTCAATAGCTCTTTCTTTTCACGGAATATCATGCGGAACAGTCTGTCCTTGTGGTTTCTTGCAACACGGATCTCATTTTTGGTTTCTGTCATAGTATTACCTCCTGTTTGAAATTGTCTCGCAGGAGTTCTTATCCTTTTTCGCGAAAACTCCTGCTGTTCATAATGTTGGAAAAGCATGAATTCTCTGATCTGAATAAGATTTGTAATAGACTACGGCAGAATTGCCGCCTTATATAAGAAAATATGCTTTGAGGGTATTATAGCATGGTGGGAAGTGGGTTACAACCGGATTTTCTACAATTCTGCTGTTCCCGTCTACATTGTGTGTATATGGAAAATTCTGGGGTAAATTGTTTAGAAATTTAAAAGAATAGCATTTTGAGAATTATTTAATGAATCTATATATGAAAAATTCTAAAATAGCCTATTAGGGATTCTCTTGAAAAGGATTATCAAAAGCATCCTCCATGAATTTTAGGAAATATTTACTGACTTAATGGATTTACATCACTGAATCTCATATACAATGCAGATATAGTTATTTCTCATTTTATCTGCTGCAGAATAGAATTTCAAAACAAAACATGCCACTCATTCTTTTGAGTGACATCTCTTATTTAACTTCTTCCTCATCTTCTCTACAAATTGTCTTGGAAAATCTCCCCAACTGTCTTAGAAAGCGTATATCCCAGCGAGCTCCCGCCAATGATGAAGAGTTTCTTTTTGTGCTATGGAGATGAAACTCCCGGAAGCATGGAGCCCCTTGGCGAACATGCTTCCTGCCTTGAAGGAGGTTCATCGGAATGCTTAGCACAAGGAAACTCGGAATCATTGGCGGAAGCTCGCTGAACATTCCCTTTCCTAACACACTATCCTTAATGCTTCGGCACCAGTTTCTCTTTTCCACCCATATATGGACGCAGTGCCTCCGGAACATTTACACTTCCGTCTTCATTTAAGTTGTTCTCTAAGAATGCGATCAACATTCTTGGCGGTGCAACAACTGTGTTGTTAAGTGTATGTGCAAAATATTTTTCTTTTCCGTTTTTGATACGGATTTTTAATCTTCTTGCCTGTGCATCTCCTAAATTAGAGCAGCTTCCGACTTCAAAATATTTCTTCTGTCTTGGCGACCATGCCTCTACGTCGCAGGATTTTACTTTTAAGTCTGCCAAATCACCGGAGCAGCACTCTAAGGTACGGACCGGAATGTCAAGGCTGCGGAATAGATCTACCGTATTCTGCCACAGCTTGTCATACCACAGTTTGGATTCTTCCGGCTCACATACTACGATCATCTCCTGTTTTTCAAACTGATGGATACGGTATACGCCACGTTCCTCGATTCCATGTGCTCCTTTTTCTTTTCTGAAGCATGGAGAATAACTGGTCAATGTATATGGAAGTTTTTCTTTTTCATTAATGGTATCAATGAATTTTCCGATCATAGAATGTTCACTGGTACCAATCAGATAGAGATCCTCGCCCTCGATCTTGTACATCATGGCATCCATTTCGTCAAAACTCATAACTCCGGTTACCACATTGCTGCGGATCATAAATGGCGGTACACAGTATGTGAATCCGCGGTCGATCATAAAATCTCTCGCATAGGAAATCACTGCGGAATGAAGTCTTGCAATGTCACCCATCAGATAGTAAAAACCGTTGCCCGCTACTTTTCCTGCTGCATCTAAGTCAATGCCGTCAAAACGCTCCATGATCTCTGTATGATATGGGATTTCAAAATCCGGTACGACCGGCTCACCAAATTTTTCGATTTCTACGTTACAGGAATCATCCTTTCCAATCGGTACGGATGGATCAATGATGTTCGGAATCGTCATCATGATCTTTGTAATCTTTCCCTGTAATTCTTTTTCCTTTTCTTCTAATTCAGAAAGACGGGCAGCATCTTTTTCTACCTGTGCTTTGAGCTCCATGGCTTCATCCTTTTTACCCTGGCCCATTAAAGCACCGATCTGCTTAGAAATCTTGTTGCGGTTTGCACGCAGATCATCCGCTTCCTGCTGGGTTGCTCTTGCCTTTGCATCTAACTCAATCACTTCATCCACTAATGGAAGTTTCTGCTGCTGAAACTTATTTTCGATATTTTTCTTTACAATATCCGGGTTCTCTCTTAAAAATTTTAAATCTAACATATAAATCCTCCTATAAAAAAATCAAGAACTAAGGGTTGCATTTTCGCCCAAAAGTTTTTTTCTATAGGAAACATTTCCTATAGAAAAACAAAAAACCTCCGTCCCTCTTTGCACTCTGACGTGCTACAGGGACGAAGGTATACTCCGCGTTGCCACCCGGTTTGTCAGATCTTTTTCGAATACTAAATTCATGGACCTGACCTCTCATCGACAGGATAAGGGACTGTCACCCCGCAGTTCTCACTGCCGACTGAGAAAGTGGAAAGACTGCTCCAATCTCCGGTTCTCACCAACCACCGGCTCTCTGAACACCTTTGCAATCGTAGCTTCCGTTAACGCCTGGTACTTATTCTTTGCACATTATAACGCGATTATGTCCTGTGTGCAAGTAATTTTTCTGTCATGTTGTTTTTTGTTTTCGGTCACGTTGTTTTGCTACTGCTCTTCATCATGCTTTTTCTAACACTTTTATAACTCTATTGTTATATGGTTTATTCATGACGCAGGGCATCAATCGGATTGAGGTTTGCTGCTTTATAAGATGGCAGCATTCCAAAAATGATTCCGATCAGCATGGAAAATACGACCGCTCCGACTGCTGCCGGAATACTGATTGCTACCGGCATATCACTTACTTTCGAAATGACCTGTGCCAGTATGATCCCGATGATCACGCCAAAAATTCCACCCAGACTGGTCAGCACTGCGGACTCTGTTAAAAACTGTCCCAAAATAATGCCTTTTCTTGCTCCGAGTGCTTTTTTCAGACCGATCTCACTGGTTCTCTCGGTTACGGATACCAGCATGATATTCATAACGCCGATACCACCTACTAAAAGGGAAATTCCGGCGATCCAGATCAACATGGAGTTTGTGGAATCACTCAGCTCCTGAATCTCTTTCGCCTGCTCTAATAAATCCTCTGCCTTGTATTTCATCGTATCATCGGACACGCTCAGATTCTCATTTAATAAATCTGCGGTCTTTTTGCCTACACGTGTCATGTCATCGGTACTCTTTACACGCAAAATTACATTTTCCGGCTCATCATATTGATAGATGATCGGCCACGTTACTTTTGGCACATAGACTGCACCGCTCGACTCCTGCATATAAGTATAATAATCCTCTACGGAATTGATGACCGGCTCAAAGGTCTTGCTTTTCGTCACAATACCGACAACCACATATGGCTCTCCTTTAATCTCGATCGTTTTTCCGACTGCTGACTCTCCCTGAAACAATGTCTGCTCGGAATCCGAATCTAAGAGTGCCACTTTTCTCTGTTTTTTATAATCCTCTTTGTCAAAACCTCTGCCTTCCCGCAGGATAAAATCACAGGTATCCAGATAGTTCTGCTCGATACCATAGAGATATCCTCCTGCTAAGGAAACATTTTTATAAAAAATATTGTCATAGTCCTGTCTTTTGTAAAATGCAGATACATCCTCTACCTTATCCGTATCCTTGATGCTGTCTAACATCTCCTCTGAAATCGCAGGGACTCCATCCGGAACGCCTGCAGACATATCGTATTCCCAGTCGCCCTGATACAGGCTGACCGTGACCGTATTGTCTCCCGAGCCGATCAGATTCTCTTTGATCTGTTCGTTTGTTCCTTTAATTGTAGATACAATAGCTATGATTGCCGCAATTCCGATAATGATTCCCAGCATCGTCAGAAAGGAACGCATCTTATGGGACCAGATTCCCTGAAACGATAATCTTATATTTTCTATCATTCTTCCTTCCTCCTAATATGCCAATTCATCTGTCTCGCGGACTCTCACGCCCTCTTTGACATTTTTACCATATGGAAATGCAATGTATTCACTTCCGTCTAAGCCCGATAAAATCTCCACTGCCTGACCGTAGTAAGTCTTTCCGGTCTTTACTTTCTGCTTTTTCAATCTTCCGTTCTTATCTTCTTTCATCACATACGATGTACCGTCTACGGTACGCACATATGCTTTTTCAATACACAGTACGGAACTTCCCGAATTTGCATCCTGACTGATATTTAAATCTACACCTTCTCCATTATGCAGCCCCTTGCTGTCTTTTACCAAGGCTTTATAAGTATAATAAGATGCATTTGGATTGCCATCGCCCATGTAGTTGCTGCCATCTACCGGTGTAGTGGAAATCTCCGTGATCTCTCCTTCATAGGTCTTGCCGCTCTCCCAGGAACTGATCTGAACCTTCTGACCTGTCTGGATTTCTCCTAGCATCAACTCGCTCAGTGTTCCGGTCACATAGAGGCTGTCCTGTCCTCTTACTTCTAAGAACGGAGAACCGTCATTTGGCGGATCACTCGTATCACATGCTGTGTCTACGGTTCCATTGACACTGGCTTTTAATATGCCGTCTCCTGATACTTTTTTTGCTTCCTCTAACTCTAAGGCTGCTTTTCGCTTTGTAATATCCAGTTCACGGATCTCCTTTTCTTTTTCACGGATCTTTTCTGCAAGTTCTGATGCGGTATATCCCATACTGCTTTCATCAGCACCACTATCACTCTCATCATCCGCACTGTCATCCGTGGTATCCGGTTCTGTGGTATCTTCATCCGTTACTTCCTGTCGGCTTGCAACAGACCACTGGGATTCTGCATCGTATTCTTCTTTTATACTGCTTCCGTTTACCAGCCATGCATTCAGGACATCTCCATCCTTCTTGTTATCCTCATGGATTTCAAAGACTGCCGTATAGGAATGTTTTTTCAGGTAATTCAGATATTCTCCGGTTACATACGCTTTCTCTGTACATAAAAAACGGTATGGTTTCTCCTGTGTTCCTTTTCCTTCGTAGGACTTCGCGGATTTTCCGATGATGTTATAGGCATCTCCGTCTTTTTCCGGAACTTCCGGTTTTGGTGCCGGCTCTTCCGGTTCGTCCGGTACGGTTGGTGTCTCTGCCACCGGAGTCATGTTTTTCAGTTTTTCTAACTCACGCTGTGCGATCACCAGATCATTTTCAGCATTTTCCACATCCAAGGTCTTCATATCGACATTGAGATTTGCTTCTTCCATATCATACCGCATCAGTGGATCGCCTTCTTTGACCTTATCGCCTTCTTTGACATAGACCTCCGCCACTTTATCACTGTCTTCAAGATAGATCACCTGTGACTTATCATCTGTAACCGTTCCACTGCTGTAGGACTCTCCGTTACCATCTCCGCCACCCATATCCATTAAAGATACCGGATAAACGTCCACCTTTGTCTTTTTATCCTTTTGCTTTTTGAAGGCAAAAATTCCGCCACCTACAGCTCCTGCTGCCAGAACAATGACCAGGACAAGAATTACGACTTTCTTTTTATTCATCCTTCTCTTCCTCCTTTTCCTCGGTCAGTTCTCCGTCTATGATGTGAACTACCCGTTTTGCACGGTGTGCAACCTTTGCATCGTGAGTGATCATTACGATCGTTACGCCTTCTTCATTTAATTTTTCAAACAGTTCCATGATCTGCTGTCCCGATTTTGAATCCAATGCTCCGGTCGGTTCATCTGCAAGCAGGATCTTCGGCTCGTTTACTACAGCTCTTGCGATGGCAACTCTCTGTTTCTGACCACCGGATAACTGGTTCGGGCGAAACTCTGCACGGTCTGCTAAACCCACACGCTCTAATGCTACAAATGCCCGCTCCTTTCGTTCCTTTGGTTTTACGCCTGCATAGCTTAAAGGCAGTGCAACATTATCTAAAGCAGTTGCCCTCGGCAGTAACTGGAAGTTCTGAAATACGAATCCTATGCTTTTAGAACGCACTGCTGCAAGTTCCCTGTCTTTATAGGATAAAATATTTTCGCCTGAAAATTCATAGACTCCGGAAGTAGGCTGATCTAAACATCCGATGATATTCATCAGAGTGGTCTTTCCGGAACCGGACGGTCCCATGATCGCCACATATTCACCCTCTTCTACCTGTAAGCAGACGTCCTTTAATACTGGGACCACCAGCTTATCCTGCTGATAATCTTTGTAAATATGTTCCAAGTTCAATATCATGGATTTTTACTCCTCTCCACTCGTCTCATTCTCATCGACCGGCTGTTCTGCATCCTGTGCTGCACCGTCTTCTTCCGTTGTCGTTTCCTCCGTCGGCTCCGCTTCGACCCCATCAACCGGCTGTCCCGTACCACTCATTGGTTCGACCGCATCATCTGCCGGCTCTGCACTGTCCTCTGTGTACGGTTCTGTACTGTCCTGCTGATCCTTATATAAAGGTGCATCATAATCTACTTCGCTCTCATTCTTAACTGCTTCTACACCTTCATACAAGCCATCCATCGGCCATGCGATATAGTCATCTTTTTTCAGACCGGATTTGATCTTGTACTCGCCAAGTTCTTCGTCATATTTTCCAAGCTCAACCTTACGTTTTTCCAGCTTGCCCTTTCCGTTATCAGCCCAGACATAGGCTTCCTTTTTTTCTTTTACGATATAGGATTCCATAAGCCAGATACCTTTTTTCTTCTGTCCCTGTCCCAGATCTGCTTCCGCAAACACATGCTGTCCTAACATCATTCCATCTGAATTTTCTAAATTAATATAGAACGGATATTTTGAAGAGGTTGTGGTATCGGAAGAATCACTGCTGTCCGTGTACTGGTCACCGTTTGACTGCGGCGATTCCATATCAATTCCTGAAATTGTACCGTTCCAGGTCTGATCTTCATCTACTCTGGAGTGGATCAGCATCTGCTCTCCCTCGGATATCTCAGACATGTTCTGCTCATTGATCATACATTTTACCCGATAGGAACCGGTCGCAAGGATGGTCATAAATGCATCGTCAGAAGAACTGTCATCGGAACCACCGTTACTGTTGTTGACCGTCTTTACGACACCTGCCATTTTGCTCGTTACCACGGCATCTCCAAGAGATTGTTTCATTTTATCAATTTCAAGCTGTTTGCTCTTTCGGTTGTACTCAGACTGTTTTAAATCATTCTGCACACTCTGGATCTGCGTCGTATAGTCGAACTTTGCTTCCTCCGGTGCCGCATCTCTTTCTGCACTTAAGGTTGCGATCTGGCTGTTGTAATCGTTAATCTCGTTTGTGATACTCTCTAATTCGAGATTTGCCTGCTCGATCTGTGAATTTGTCTCGTCCATATCATAGGAAAAGAGCTGATCTCCTTCCTTGACCTCATCTCCGACTTTGACAAATACCTCTTTGACCTTTTTATCGCCATCCAGTTTGATCTTCCAGCTGTCCTGTGCCTCTACCACACCGGAAAAACGGTTCGTTGTCCCCGCATCATTGCCGCAGATTGTCTTGACTTTTTCCACATACACTTTATCTTTCGCTTTTTTTCCGCCGCCTTTTGCCAATACGATACTTAGAACGACTGCCGCTACGGCAACCACGGCGATCACAACACCGATAATAATTTTTTTCTTCTTATCCATTCTAGCCTCCTGAATACTCTGATTTTTTATCATGTCATAATTTAAAATGAGCACAAAAATCAATTTGTGCTCATTATAGCATGTCTTTTTTGTATTTTCCCGATTTTATAAAATTCTTAAGAATTATTTTAACGGATATTTATCAGTCAGTTTTTTCACAATTGCTTTGACCTCTTCTGCGGAGTCCTCGCCATGTTTGATCATCAGTGCGATTGCCTCTGCAATATCATCCATATCCTCTGTTTTCATGCCACGGGAGGTTACGGATGCTGTTCCTAAACGGATACCGCTTGTTACAAACGGAGATTTCGGGTCATTTGGAATCGTATTTTTATTACATGTAATATTTACGGAATCTAATAATTTCTCCACTGCCTTTCCTGTCAGGTCATAGTTCGTTAAATCGACTAACATCAGATGGTTGTCTGTTCCTCCGGAAACGATCTTGATATCTCTGTCTATCAGACCTTTGCAGAGCGCCTGTGCATTGTCGATGATTCCCTGCTGATATGCCTTGAACTCCGGCTGTAATGCTTCTTTAAAACATACTGCTTTTGCTGCGATCACATGCATTAGAGGACCACCCTGGGTTCCCGGGAAGATCGCTTTGTTAAACTTGAACTTCTCATTGGACTCTGCACTTGCTAAGATCATACCGCCTCTTGGTCCGCGCAGTGTCTTATGTGTGGTCGTGGTTACTACGTCTGCATATGGGATCGGGCTTGGATGCAGTCCTGCTGCTACTAAACCTGCAATATGTGCCATATCTACCATCAGATATGCGCCGCATGCATCTGCGATCTCTCTGAATTTCTTAAAATCAATGACTCTTGCATAAGCACTTGCACCTGCTACAATTAATTTTGGCTTGTTTTCAACAGCTATTTTTCTTACCTGATCATAATCTATATAACCGTCTTCATTTACACCATAAGATACAATGTTAAAATATGTTCCTGAAATATTAACCTTTGAACCATGTGTTAAATGTCCACCTGCATCAAGACTCATTCCCATTACTGTATCTCCCGGTTTAACTAAAGCAAAAAATACAGCTAAGTTTGCCTGTGCTCCTGAATGTGGCTGAACATTTGCGTATGTACATCCAAACAATTCCTTTGCTCTTTCAATTGCTAACTGTTCTACAACGTCTACATATTCACATCCACCATAATATCTTTTTCCAGGATATCCTTCTGCATACTTATTTGTAAGATGACTACCCATAGCAGCCATAACGCCTTTACTTACTAAATTCTCAGATGCAATAAGTTCAAGATGAGAACGCTGTCTTCCCATTTCGTCTGCCATTGCAGCATAAATTTCCGCATCTGCATTTTTTACTTCATCAAATGAAAACATATATCTACCTCCTAATGTCCTTAAGACCGGCTGCATCTTTCGATGCAGCTTTAATCTTATATTACTTTACCATAATACAGTGTATTTTTAAATTATTTTTTT
>ERZ827498.4364-NODE-4364-length-11149-cov-4.395529_pt1 | contig 11149 bp, 10 predicted proteins | sample MGYA00519865_ERZ827498 | MGnify/ENA primary metagenome ERZ827498 (study PRJEB31778, sample SAMEA3449328) | human gut metagenome | biome: human gut; feature: human-associated habitat; material: faeces | place: United Kingdom | collected 2010/2012 ...
TACAATCCTTTTACACATACAATCTGCCGGGTAAATAAAACAAAGAATTATGGTATTGAACCCAGAAATGCTGAACAAAGTTTTGCTTTCGAAGTGTTGACTGATCCTAATATTAAGTTGGTTGCTCTGACGGGTAAAGCTGGTACAGGAAAGACTCTGCTAGCTTTAGCAGCTGCCCTTAGTCAGATGAATGATTATAAACAGATTCTGCTGGCACGTCCGATTGTTGCTCTATCCAATAAAGACATTGGCTTCCTACCGGGTGATGCAAAAGAGAAAGTGGCACCTTACATGCAGCCCTTGTTCGATAATCTGAATGTCATTAAGCGTCAGTTTGCTTCTAATTCTACTGAAGTAAAACGTTTGGAAGATATGCAGAAAAGCGAGCAGCTGGTAATCGAGGCGTTAGCTTTCATTCGCGGACGTAGTTTGAGTGAAACTTATTGCATCATTGATGAAGCACAAAACTTGACTCCACATGAAATAAAAACTATTATCACCCGTGCTGGCGAAGGAACCAAAATGGTGTTTACCGGTGATATTCAGCAGATAGACCAACCGTATCTGGACAGTCAGTCCAATGGCTTGGTTTACATGATTGATCGTATGAAAGATCAGAACCTTTTTGCTCATGTGAATTTGTTAAAAGGAGAGCGTAGTCAACTAAGTGAATTAGCTAGTAATTTGATGTAACAGAGCTTTATAGGCAATAAATATGGCGGCAAGGTTATATACGTAACTTTGCCGCCATTTAATTTTATCACACATTTTTATCTTTTTCTTCCCATATTTGATAAAAAATAATGTATCTTTGCCTCGCCTAAAACAAAACTGTCAAACGAAATGAAACATAAATTTTTTCATCGATACCTCTCAGCAAAGGTATTGCCGATTTGGACTATTCTGTTGATCGATGTATTGATAATCGTTGTATCCAGCCTGTTGGCTTATGCACTTCGATATGATTTCCGGAGTATTTTCCTGGAATCCTCTACCATTGACAAAACGATTGTATGTACAGTTATTGTCAACTTGGTATTCTTTCGGATATTCCGCACATATTCCAATGTGTTGCGCTTTTCTTCGTTTATAGATATTATGCGCATCTTCGTTTCATTAACAGTGTCTTATGCGCTGCTGATGATTTCGAGTGTGCTTTTATCAAGCTACATGGATGTTCGCCTGGCACCTGTGAGCGTATTCTTCATGGCATATATTATTAGTTTTGCCATGATGTCTTGTTCGCGCATTGTTGTGAAGATGTTTTATGAACTGCTGAATTTCGATGGAAGTCATAGTGCCAATGTCTTTATTTATGGTGCTAAGGAGGCAGGAGTCAATATTGCTAAAGCATTGCGTGTAAATTTGCGTAATCACTATCGTCTGCGTGGTTTCATTGCCGATGAGCCGGAGCTGATAAATAAGGTGATGATGGGAGTGAAAGTATTTCCCAATGACGAGACGCTGATTGATGTACTGAACGATCGTGATGTGCATACCATTATTATTTCGCCTGCCAAGATGGAGGAACTGAAAAGATCAGATATGGCTGACCGTCTTTTGGCTCATAATATCAAATTAATGACTGCGCCTCCTTTGAGTGAATGGAGTGGGCAGACTTTGAACCGTACCCAACTGAAAGAAATACAGATTGAAGACCTCTTGCAACGTAACCCTATTGAAATCGATATCCATAAGGTAGCTTCTCATCTGGAAGGAAAACGGGTGATGATAACTGGTGCTGCCGGTTCTATCGGTAGTGAAATTATGCGTCAGGTAGCCTCTTTCAATCCTTATAAGTTGATTCTGGTAGATCAGGCAGAAACTCCGTTGCATGATATTCGTCTGGAGTTACAGGACCGTTGGCGTGATATTGATGCGGAAACGATTATTGCAGATATTTCCAATGCTACGCGTATGGAAGAAATCTTTAAAGAATATAAACCTCAGTATATTTTTCATGCGGCTGCTTACAAGCATGTGCCGATGATGGAGGACAATGTTTCAGAGTCTATTCAGATTAATGTGTATGGAACCCGTACTATTGCTGATTTGGCTGTGAAATATGGAGCTGAGAAGTTTGTAATGATTTCTACCGATAAAGCTGTAAACCCCACAAATGTGATGGGATGTTCTAAACGTATTTGTGAGATTTATGTACAGTCTTTGGCGAAGAAGCTGCAACAGAAAGGTGGGCATGTAACCCAATTCATTACGACACGTTTCGGCAATGTATTAGGCTCCAACGGTTCTGTAATTCCCCGCTTCCGCGATCAGATACAACGTGGTGGTCCGGTGACTGTTACTCATCCTGAAATTATCCGTTATTTCATGACGATTCCTGAAGCTTGCCGCTTGGTACTCGAAGCCGGTAGTATGGGAAATGGGGGTGAGATTTATATCTTTGATATGGGTAAGCCGGTGAAGATTGTAGATCTTGCCAAACGTATGATCAGTCTTTCAGGACGTACGGATGTGAAGATTGAGTTTACAGGACTACGCCATGGAGAAAAACTTTATGAAGAGTTGCTGAATGTAAAAGAGTTGACCAAACCGACTTACCATGAGAAGATCATGATTGCAACAGTCCGTGAATATGATTATGACGAAGTAAAAGAGCGTATCCAAAAACTGATAGATGTTAGTTATACTTATGATCAGATGAAGATTGTGTCAGCTATGAAGGATATTGTTCCTGAATTTATCAGTAAGAATTCATGTTTTGAAGCATTGGACAAGAAACCGGATTAAGTCATCCTGTAAGGAAATAGTAATAAATAAATGTAATGTCCCGTAACAATATACGTTAGATACACTAACAATATATGTTAAGGGGCATTACGTATAATGATATGTTGTGTGGTTCCTGCTATTTTCTACTGGAGAAATATTTCATGAACTGAGTACGTTCGAAGGTATTCACACCATTCAAATCGCTAACATTCAACATTCCTTTGAATTGAGAGATTGTTTCCATTCCTTTACGATCCATCCATAAATTCAGGAAACGGGTATATTCTGCTACAAGTGCATAACTGTTTTGATAGAATGCGCTACAGATTTCTACGGCTGAAGCTCCTGCAAGAATTGCTTTTACGATTCCTTCGGGAGAATGAATACCGCCTGATGCTGCGTAATCCAGCTTGTTTACTGCTGCTGAGGCAATACCTATCCAGCGTAAAGATTTAACCAGATCAGCTCCTGTACTGAATACATTTCCTGAGATTTGCTTCATTTTCTCGATATCGATATCCGGCTGATAGAAACGATTGAACAATACAACAGCGGCAGCTCCATTGGCATATAGCTGGTCTATCAAAGCTATCGGATTAGTAAGGTTGTCGCCCAATTTCATAATGATCGGGATGCGAACTGTCTTTTTGATGTGGCTGAGAATATCAATATGACGTTGTTCAAATGAACCGTAATTGTACTGAACATCTGTTTGTAACGCCAAAATATTAATTTCTATAGCATCGGCGCCTGCAGCTTCCATTTGCTGTGCAAAGCCTACCCATTCAGCATCCTGATAGCAGTTGATACTGGCAATAACAGGAATAGGGCATACTTTCTTAGTCTCTTTAATCAATTCCAGATATTCAGACAGCTTATGCTGGCGGACGTATTCTACCAAGTAATCACTGCCTTCCGGGTACATATTCGGATCTCCGAGCCAGTCAGCTTCCATCATGATCTGCTCCTCGAAAAGAGATTTCAGAACAATGGCACCGACACCGGCTTCATAGAATTTCTGATTTTTTTCAGCACTATCAGTTAAGCCTGAACTGCTGACGATAATCGGGTTTCTTAATTCTAACCCGGCAAAAGTAGTTTTTAATGTTGCCATGGTAATAATGTTTAATGAATAATGATTAATACGTTCTGTCTCCAAAGATTTTGCTTCCTACGCGTATCAGAGTACTTCCAGCTGCAATAGCTTGGTGATAATCGTGGGACATTCCCATGGACAACTCCCGAAAAGCCTCTGTGTCGGCAAACCATGAGTCTTTCACTTCTTTGAAGAAGCTACTTAATGAACAAAATTCCTTCTCTATTTGTTCATTGTCGTCTGTATTTGTCGCCATGCCCATCAAGCCGCACAATTGTATGTTACTGAGAGTTTTCCATTCACCTTCCGCTAACATATCCCGACATTCTTCAAAACTGAAACCAAATTTAGTCTCTTCCTCTGCAATGTGTAGTTGCAGCAGGCAGTTGACCACTTTCCCGGCCTTTTCGGCCTGTTTATTGACCTCAACAAGAAGCTTGTATGAATCAATGCCGTGAATCAGAGCTACGTAGGGTACAATATACTTTATTTTATTAGTTTGCAGATGCCCGATAAAATGCCATTCAATGTCTTTGGGAAGGCTTTCGTACTTGGCAGTCATTTCTTGCACCTTACTTTCACCGAACACTCGCTGCCCGGAGCGATAAGCTTCTTCTATCGCTTCATTGGGGTGAAATTTGGAAACAGCTACCAATCGCACCCCTTCAGGTAGTTCGTTCAGCACTTGTTGAAGATTATCTGCAATATTCATGATACTAATATATATATATATTAAACCTCCGGTTTATCATTGGGTTCTGCACTGTACGGATATACATCCATAAGAGGTGTTTCGGACACTAAAGCGATTTGATAATCAGCCATTGTACCCTTCATACCTTCATCCAGCTTCTTAACGGCATCACGGAGGTCGGCAGCTTGTACCAATACCTGAGTCGATGTTTTCTTTTCAGCTCCACTCTTTTCATCCAGAGTGATGAAGACCAGTTTACATTTGAACCAGCGATCTGCGGCTTCTTCTTCGCTTGGGAATAATTCGCTATAGTTAGCACGTTTGATGTCCGATACCGTAAACTCTCCTGAAATAAACGGTGTCATTTCCTCAATAATACGTGCTTCTGCTTCCGTGAAGCTGAGTGCGTCTACCAAATAGGGTTCGGTTACTTTCTTGTTCATTCCGTTTTCCATTACTTTCTCGTAACGGATTTTGCACTCAAACCATGTATGCATTGCCATAATTTCTTTGTTTTTTAATTATGAATTTATATTCTTGTTATAAAACTGACCACAAAGATAATGCAAACGAAGGGTAGAATAAAATGAATCTATTCATTTTTTATGGGAAGAGCGGAATTGAAATCTTACAGAGATGAGGTCGTTTTCTTTCATGGTAACTCTTTTTATCCCCCATGCTAATCCTGTTCGCATGTCGCGGTAAAGACCGTTACATGTCGCGGTAAAGACCGTTACATACCGTGGTAAAGGTCGTTACAATATGGGGTAAAGACCGTTACATGCTGAGGTAAATGCTTTTACATTATGATGTGAACAGTTGGTAAATACAATGCTTTCATAATTAGATGATTAACGTTTCTAGAACTTAATACTAGGACTTGTGGAAAGCTGAAAAGGAAAAATTGTCTATTATAGAAAGAAGATTTTTTCTTGTTTCTTTTTATAACCAGCTTCCGGTATGGAAATGTGTATTCCTACATAATTTGCTTTGCCATCTTCGAAATAAGTGATGTAAAATAAAAGGGGTAAAGTGCGCGAACTTGCTGTATTTCATAGCTTAATGATATTGTGATTTTTCACTGTTATTGCTGTTCTTTGGCACTGTTAAACCTATAAAAACAACAAAATTATGGTAGTAGCTTATTTAAGAGTGAGTACAGAAAAGCAGTTTCTGGCTAATCAGCGTGAAGAACTTCTGCGCTTTGCAGAGAAAAATGGATTGAAGATTGACAAGTGGTACACTGAGACAGTGAGCGGTAGTGTGAGTAGTAAGGAGCGAAAGCTGTCGGGGATGTTGAACCGGATGCAGCGGGGGGATGCGTTGATTGTAACGGAGATTTCAAGATTGAGTCGCACCTTGTTAGAAATCATGACCATTCTCAATTCGTGTATAAAGAAAGAAATTATTTTGTACAGCACGAAAGAGGGATATGTTTTTCAAAATGACATTAACAGTAAAGTATTGGGGTTTGCATTTGGATTGATGGCGGAGATAGAGCGTAATTTGATTTCCATGCGGACTAAGGAAGCGTTGGCAAGACGAAAACAGGAAGGTGTCAAGTTAGGACGTAAAAAAGGAACCTGTCCTGCAATGCGAGTACTCCGTGAGAATAAAAGACGTTTGATGCGTGAATCCAAGCGAGGTGTTTCTTGTTCGGAATTAGCTCGTCAGATGGGGGTATCCAGAACCACTATGCATCGCTTTCTGAGGTGTAACTAATGAAAAAGCGAGTTGGCGAGTTCCTGTTGCCAGGTTCTTTAGTCAACTCGTTTTTCCGGGCTGGATTGCTACTTATCCTACTGGAATTTCTTTTTCTTCATTTTTATCTCTCATACTTCTTCCTCGCTTATGAAGGTTCTTCAACTCAAAAGACAACATAATGCGGAAAAATCCGATAATAAGGAATGCAAATGAGATCATGTAGACAGCATACATGGCACCTATTGCCGGTTGCCACAGAATGAGGAGTGAACAAATCACAGCTAATATGCCGAAGGCAATATACCATCCCCAGTCTCTGGTACCATATCTTTTCAGATCCATGGCATAGCCGATGGAAGAAAAGCCGCGGAACATTAACCAGAATGCAATGATGAATGGAATTACTTCCATGCTTAACAGCGGATAAGCTATCAGATAGAAACCTAATATCATGTCGATGATACCGCCTGCCAGATACCAACCCCAGCTGGAAACATTCTTCCGGTTGCTTACGGCGAAAGAAATCTCTAACAAACCGCTGAACAGCATCGATATACTGAACAGAATACTCAAAACTGCATAACCGCTGAACGGAGCAAACATCAGACTTATAGCAACTACTACATAGAGTATACCAAGTAAGAGAGACATCCACCAGTTTTTTACTTCGCATTGAAGTTCGTCAAATAAAGTTTTCATGCAAATTTAATTTTAAATGGTTATTGTAATCATGTTTGTGAGAGTAACAATTTGCAGTTGGAAAAGTTTTGGGCGAACTTTTCCAACAGTTCGTTTGTTATATAGACATATAAAACAAGAAAACTATGGCTACAACAAAATTTAAAGGACAGCCGGTTAAGATTATCGGTGAGTTTATAAAAGTAGGGACAGTTGCTCCCGACTTCGAGTTAGTAAAAACAGATCTTTCTTCTTTCTTTTTGAAAGATTTGAAAGGTAAGAATGTAATATTGAATATCTTTCCAAGTTTGGATACCAGTGTTTGTGCAACATCTGTGCGCAAGTTCAACAAGCTGGCAGCGAGTCTGCCAGATACAGTGGTTTTGGCGATTTCCAAAGATTTGCCTTTTGCCCATGCACGGTTCTGTACTACGGAAAGTATTGAAAATGTAATTCCTTTGTCTGATTTCCGTTTCTCTGATTTTGATGAAAGTTACGGTGTGCGTATGGCAGATGGACCGTTGGGTGGCTTGCTGGCACGTGCAGTAGTTATTGTCGGTAAGGATGGAAAGGTTGCATATACTGAACTGGTACCTGAAATTACCCAGGAGCCGGATTATGACAAAGCAATAGAGGCTGTAAAGTAGTAAACCTCAGATTTTAATAAGCAATTAGAAAAGACCAGGTGTATAGTAGTCGTGAGATTATTATACACCATTTCTTTTTTATACCTGTATCTAACTATTGTATAAAATTCCAATGTGTTTTTCGGATATTTTTGATTGATTTATAGTAAGTAACTGGCTTTTTTTGTTTTACTTTGCGTCCCATAAATCAAGTATTAATGGTTAATTGATAAAGAAAAAGATGGAACGAGGTTTAAAAGACTACGCCCTACTCATGCTGAAAGGTGTGGGAATGGGAGCAGCCGATGTGGTTCCCGGTGTATCGGGGGGAACAATTGCTTTTATTGTAGGTATTTATGACGAATTGATAGATTCGATAAAAAGCATTAACGGAAAAAGTTTAAAGTTGTTTTTCACAGGAAAATGGGGAGCATTCTGGAAAGCGATTAACGGTAATTTTCTGATCTCTCTGCTGGCGGGAATTGGAATCAGCGTATTTTCATTAGCTAAAATTATCACATGGTTGCTTACGGACCATCCGGTTATGGTTTGGGCTTTCTTTTTCGGACTGGTACTGGCATCCACATGGTTTGTAGGAAAAGACATAAAGGAATGGAACAAGAAAACGATTCCGGCATTTATTATAGGTGTGGCAGTTGCATATTATATTACGGTAGCAACTCCTGCTGAAACTCCTTCCAACTTATTTTTTATATTCCTTTGTGGAGCGATTGCCATTTGTGCTATGATATTGCCGGGTATATCGGGAAGTTTTATTCTGGTACTGTTAGGTAAGTACTTCTTTATAATGGAAGCTGTCAAAACACTTGATATAACGGTTTTATTAGTGTTTTTTGTGGGTGCTTTTATTGGAATAACTTCTTTTTCACGGATTCTTTCGTATGCATTAAAGCATTTCCGCAATATAACATTGGCTGTATTGACAGGTTTCATGTTGGGTTCACTAAACAAAGTGTGGCCTTGGAAGGAAACCATAGAAACTTTTACTGATAATCATGGAGTAGTGAAGCCATTAGTTGAAAGTAATATTCTGCCCAATCAGTATGTTGTTGAGGCTGTAATATTGATGATAGTGGGTTTCTTCCTGGTATATTTTCTGGAAAAGCTTTCTACTCGTAGTGCTAAATAAGAGATAACAAACAAATATCTTGATGGTATATATAAAATAGAGAGTAAAGATTCCTTTACTCTCTATTCTTTTTTATTGCAATGCTTTTATGATGTTTTGCATATAAGCGGCCAGGTCTTCCCGGTCTTCGCTTTCCATAAGCATCTGCATCTTCTCCAATTCTTTTAAATCGAATGGGCGGGGGCATTTCTGATTATACTTTATGAAGTTCTCTTTATCATGCAGTGTCATGTAGAGTACCGTCAACTTCTCGTTGATACCATCAAAGTCCGGTTCCAATTCGCAGACACGTTCAAAAGCTATCTTGGCATAATCCAGATAACCGATTTCCATGCTATGCATACCTATTTCATTCCAAGTGTCGGCAGTAGGGGAGCAATTCAAGGCCTTTGCCCACTGCTTTATTCCTTTGTCGTAGTCCCCTTCTTCAATGTATATGCGACCCTCTATCAGAAGAGATTCCGGCTCTTCCGGTGACAGTTTATGTGCTTTTTTACAATATTGGTGTGCTTTACGTTTCTTCCCCATCTTGGAGAGGCAAAGCCCTGCATTGGCATATAAGCTGGGCAGTATTGGAGAAGCAATTTCATCTGTTTCATTTTCCAGAATTGCTTTTTCCAGGTTTTCATAGCCTTCCTTCCATTCTCCCTTGGATACCTTGCATAATCCAATGTATGTATAGATAAATTCGGGAGCAAGTCCATGAAGCTCCTCCGCTTTCTGATAATACTCCAGAGCAGCATCTTCGTTACCTAATTGGTAGAAGCAATGCCCTTTCATTACATAGGCGTCTGCAAATTCATCGTCACCCACCAATGCATAATCGCAAGCATCAATAGCTTGGTTGAAGTTCATCTCTTCGAAGTGGCATCTTGCCAATCCGAACCAGTAAGGAGCCGAATATGGATTCATGTCTATGAGGCGGTTATACAAAGGAATTGCTTCCTCGGTCATGCCTTTGCCATAAAGGCAGTCTGCAACCACGGCAATATAGGCTTCTTCATCAGAATATTCTTCCTTTACCGGATCAAGCCATGCCAAGGCTTTATCCGGATACCCCATGTCAAGATACATATAGGATACATCTACCACATTTGCCAGATCAGCTTTATCTTCAATCGTGTCGAGTAACTGTTCGGCATCATCCAGTTTACCTTCACTCAATAGCAAATGGGCACGCACCACTTTTGCTTCCGGCGAATAAGTATCGGGAAGATTTTCAATGATTTCACGTGCTTTCGCTTGCTTCCCGTTATCCAGATGCAGGTAAGCGTATTCAATCATAAGTTCAGTGCTATCGGGATGCAGCTTTAATCCATATTCTACAATCTCAAAAGCCTTATCATATCTTTTCTTTGTACCATACCAGTCGGCAAGATCAGCTAACTCATCTGCATCCTGATAGAACGGTTTGTTTTCGGACATTGCCGCTTCATATTGTTCGGCAAGTTCCTGTAACTCTTTATCCCTGCCGGACAGCAGGTTTTTATTGCTCATTAATTGTTTACTCCTATAATCCTATTTTTATTTATTTATTTTGCCCCAGGTATCTTTCAAGCCTACAGTGCGGTTGAATACCATTTTCTCAGGTGTGGAGTCTGGATCTACGTTGAAATATCCGATGCGCTGGAACTGCAAATAAGTAAGCGGTTTCATGCCGGCGGCGTATTTTTCAATGTAGCAATGAGGCAATATATTCAGTGAGTCCGGATTGATGATGTCTTTCATCGCTTCCAGTGCATCACAGTTTTTAGCTTCGCGGATAGCAGCCAGTTCGTCACGTGGATTTTCCACTTTCCAAAGGCGGTCGTAGAGGCGTACTTCTGCTTCAAGGCAATGATCACAACTTACCCAGTGCAGGGTACCTTTCACCTTACGGTTTGCTTCGGGCATACCGCTCTTGGTGTTCGGATCATATTCACAATATACTTCAACTACTTCTCCGGCTTCATTTTTTTTGCAACCGGTACATTTCACGATATAAGCACTCTTTAAGCGTACTTCCTGGCCCGGAGTCATACGGAAATATTTCTTCGGAGCATTTTCCATGAAGTCTTCGCGTTCCATCCACAGTTCGCGGCTGAACTCAATGAAATGGCTGCCTTCTTCCGGTTTTTCCGGATTATCTGTGATTGCCGGAATTTCAATCGTAATTCTCGTTCCGCTTCCTTTTTCAGACCAGATTTTCATACCAAATTCTGCTCCAAAATACATACGGATTCTTTCATTTACATTTGCAAGTCCAAATCCGCTTTCCGTTTCTTTACATGGTCTGGAAATTTCTTTTCCCAGTTTCTTTAATTCATCTTCATCCATGCCGACACCGTCATCAGCTACTGTCAGATAAAGATTTTCTCCCTCTTTCGTTCCTGTGATCTCAATCATTCCCCGGGAACGTTTATATTTAATTCCATGATATAACGCATTTTCCACAAGTGGCTGCAACGTAAGTTTTGGAATCTGATACT
>ERZ827498.4365-NODE-4365-length-11148-cov-3.843956_pt1 | contig 11148 bp, 12 predicted proteins | sample MGYA00519865_ERZ827498 | MGnify/ENA primary metagenome ERZ827498 (study PRJEB31778, sample SAMEA3449328) | human gut metagenome | biome: human gut; feature: human-associated habitat; material: faeces | place: United Kingdom | collected 2010/2012 ...
GATTGCCGATACTATCGGAAAAATCTATCCGGGACTGATCAAAGATATCTCCGAAATGCCGGAGGATCTGGCGAAACATATCCGCTATCCGAACACACTGTTTGCGATTCAGGCGAATATTTACCAGCGCTATCACATGGACGATGTAAATGTCTTCTATCAGAACGAAGACAAGTGGAGTATCGCTACGGAAATCTACGGACAGGAAGAGAAACAGATGGAACCGAACTATTACATCATGAAACTTCCTGGCGAAGAATCGGAAGAATTCATCTCTTCGATTCCGTTTACTCCAAACAGCAAGAAGAATATGACCGGTCTTCTTATCGCCCGCAGCGACGGAGATAAATACGGAGAGCTGGTACTGTACCGTCTTCCGAAAGACAAAGTAGTTGCCGCTGAAATCGAGAACGTAAAATCTCTCGGTGTTAAAATTGAGACCAACGTTATCATCGGAAAATCCGTTACCATCGACGAGCTGTTAAAAGATGAAGGATTTGAAGCAGTCTTCATCGGTTCCGGCGCAGGCCTTCCGATGTTCATGGGAATCCCGGGTGAGAACGCAAACGGCGTATTCTCCGCAAACGAGTTCCTGACCAGAAACAACCTGATGAAAGCATTCCGTGATGATTACGATACACCAATCGCACACGGCAAGAAAGTTGCAGTTGTTGGTGGCGGTAACGTAGCTATGGATGCTGCAAGAACCGCACTTCGTCTCGGCGCAGAGGTACACGTTATTTACCGTCGTTCTGAGGCAGAGCTTCCGGCCCGTGCAGAGGAAGTTCATCATGCAAAAGAGGAAGGTATCATCTTCGACCTTCTGACCAACCCGGTAGAAATTCTGACCGACGACAAAGACTGGGTAACCGGTATCCGCTGCATCCGTATGGAACTTGGCGAGCCGGACGCTTCCGGAAGAAGAAGACCGGTTGAGATTCCAGGATCTGAGTTCGAAATTGAAGTAGACGAAGTTATCATGTCTCTTGGCACTTCCCCGAACCCGCTGATTTCTTCCACCACCTACGGTCTGGATGTCAACAGAAGAAAATGTATCGTAGCTGAGGAAGAAACCGGAAAGACCAGCAAAGAAGGCGTTTACGCCGGCGGTGACGCTGTAACAGGTGCAGCAACCGTTATCCTTGCTATGGGTGCCGGAAAAGCCGGAGCTAAAGGAATTGATGAGTATATCAAAAGCAAAAATGCATAAGGCATTGCTTTTCTAAACTAAAAGCCATATAGACGCGGACAAAAAGTGATCTATATGGCTTTTGGTGTTTTTGACAGATATCCGAAAGGGTTTTAAGATTACAGAATGAAAATTACGATATTAACAGTAGGAAAAATCAAAGAGAAATATCTGCGGGATGCGATCGCCGAGTATTCGAAGCGCCTCAGCCGCTATGCAAAGCTGGAAATTATCGAGGTGGCGGATGAAAAAACGCCGGACAACGCGAGTGAAACCGTAGAGACGAATATCAAAAATAAAGAAGCAGAGCGCCTTCTCAAATATATCCGGGATGACGCTTATCTGATTACATTGGAAATTAAGGGAAAACAGCTCACATCCGAGGAGCTGGCCCAGAAAATAGATACGCTCGGCGTGCAGGGAACGAGCCATATTATTTTTGTGATCGGTGGTTCCTTAGGGCTTGGCGAGGAAGTTCTGAAGCGTTCGAACTATGCGCTCAGTTTTTCGAAAATGACATTTCCGCATCAGTTGATGCGGGTTATTCTGCTGGAACAGATTTACCGGAGCTATCGCATTAACTGCGGGGAGCCATATCATAAATAGCTGCGAATAAGAGAGGTGTGATTGCGATGCGTGAAATGCGTTTAAAAAAGCGGGAGATTACAGATCCTAAAATTTTAAGAAAAATTCTGGAAAGCTGCGAGGTTGTGCGGATCGGGGCGATGGATGAGGAAGGCATGTTTATCGTGCCGATGAATTATGGATATGCTGTCCGGGAAGAAGATGGAACTCTTCACGTCTGTCTGTACCTGCATGGGGCAAAAGAAGGGCGGAAGGCGGCTGCATTTGCAGCGGATCCGCGCGTGGCGGTGGAGATGGATTACAACCATGAAGTGATTACAGGTGACTATACGTGTGCGTATTCCTATGCGTACCGCAGTATCATGGGAAACGGAACCATCACGGAGGTGACAGATCCGGAGGCAAAGAAGAAAGGCCTGGGAAAAATCATGGCGCATATCGCACCGGAGGCGAAGATCGCTTTTCTGCCGGAGATGGTGGAGCGCGTTGCCGTATGGCGCATAGACATCGATACATTTACCGGCAAAGAGCGCAGACGAAAATAGAGTGTTCGAAGCTCCGCAGGCTGCAGACGGAAAAAGACAGCAGAAAGGACAGCAGAAATGATTAAAATTGATCTGATTACAGGCTTCCTTGGCTCAGGGAAGACGACTTTTTTGAAACAGTACGCAAAGTATCTGATGGCGCAGGGAAAGAACATCGGCATCCTGGAGAATGATTTTGGGGCAGTCAATGTGGATATGCTGCTTCTGCAGGAACTGCGCGGCGATCAGTGCGAGCTGGAGATGATTTCCGGCGGATGCGACAAAGAGACACACCGCAGACGGTTCCGCACGAAACTGATCTCGATGGGCATGAGCGGCTACGACCGCATTCTCGTGGAACCGTCGGGGATTTACGATGTGGATGAGTTCTTTGACACGCTGTACGACGAGCCGCTGAACCGCTGGTATGAGGCGGGAAGCGTCATCACGATTCTGGATGCCGGGCTCGATGAGAAGCTGTCGGAGGAAGAAGAGTATCTGCTGGCTTCCGAGGCGGCGAACGCTGGTAAAATCGTGCTGAGCAAAGTACAGAATGTTTCGGAGGAAAAGAAAGAAGAAACGATTGCCCATCTGAACCGCACGCTCGAGCAGGCAGGCTGCAGAAGACAGTTTTCTGATGCAGAAATTTTACAGAAAAACTGGGATGATCTGACAGAGGATGATTTCAAAATGCTCTCCGAATGCAGTTACCGTTCGGAGGATTACCGGAAGCTGGATTTCGGCGAGCAGCAGACATTTGATTCGCTCTGCTTTCTGGAGCCGAAGATTACGGAAGAAGCGCTGAAAAAGGCAGCAGAAGCAATCTTTGCGGATCCATCATGCGGCAATGTATTCCGGATCAAAGGAATTGTAAAGACGGGCGAAACTGTGTGGAGCGAAATCAATGCGACGCGGGAACAGATGACATTCCAGGCAGTGCCGGAGAGCCAGGAAGTGCTGATTGTAATCGGCGCGGGGCTTTCGAAAGAGCGGATTAGTGGAATTCTCGGAATTGAGTAAAAAATGGAGCATGACGGAAAGGGGTATTTTCCATCATGCTCCTGCTGGTTGGGTTAAATAGCAGTTACTGCGAAATGCGCTGCCGTTCTGACAGTGTGGGGAACGGAATGATTTTGGAATCCCGTGCATCATCCGGTATACAAAGAGCAGTCAACGGCTGCGGCTGATTTTCCATGGTCTGGAAGGAGAGAATGCCATCTTTCCATAAAACGACATCATCCGGTGAATGGACGGCAAAATAGCGGTGCAGCACATCGAAAAGAGAGGATGGAACTGCCGCAAGATCGTGCTCGGGATCGCTGGAATATAGAAAGATCCGGCTTCCCGGAAAACGACGGGAATGGATACCGGCAGAGGGAGCGGTAAAATCCGGGTTTTCGGTAAAATATAAGGATCTTTCTGCTGGTCCGGAAAACGGAATAGACAGCGTTGTGGAAACAACTGGCGCTTCTTCTGCAAGGGCTGGCTGCTTCTGAAATTTGCACAGGAATGGTATATTTTGAAAAAATGTATATTTCTTTTTCATAAGACTCACCTTTCAGCCGGAAAAGATCTGGCATTTGGCAGGGTGGATGTTATCGTTTACTTTAATTTTATCTTATCAGAAGTGCAGAAATAACAGGGTTAAACATTTGTAAAAAGCGTGTAAAACATCTTAAAGAGAAAGAAAAGAGAGGGGGAATCATATGGAACAGGAAGTAATGCAGGCCATTCGGGCAGAACTGGAAAGCAATATAGATGCAAAATACCGGGAATTTCACAGCTCTCTTGTTCCGGGACAGAACTGTCGGATTCTTGGTGTCCGCATTCCGGTTTCGCGACGGATTGCAAAAGCGACAGCAAGAGACCACTATGAAGTTTATACCGAACAGTTTAATCCGGAAGTCTACGAGGAGCTTCTGATCCGCGGAATGATGATCGGCTACGGAAAGCTGACCCGTGAAGAACAGACGGCAGAACTGGACCGCTTCGTGCCGATGATCAACAGCTGGGGAATCTGTGACAGCTCCTGTGCAACGTGCCATTTTATGAAGAAAGACCAGGAGTATTGGTATGGATATCTGCAGAAATGGCTGAAAAGCAGCCGGGAATATGAAATCCGGTTTGGTGTTGTGTGTCTGCTGGACTTTTTTATCAACGAAGCGTATATCAATGCTGTGCTGGAGGAGATGAAAAAGATTCATCACGATGGCTATTACGTAAAAATGGCCGTCGCCTGGGCAGTATCGATCTGTTATATTCATTTTCCGGAAAAAACACAGAAACTGCTGAAAGAAAACAGTCTCGATGACTGGACACATAACAAAACAATTCAGAAAATCAGAGAGTCGCTGCGGATCAGCAAAGAAGAAAAAGAGATGCTGAAAACCTGGAAGAGATAAAAAGAAAACCGTATCGCCGCGTTTCGAATATCGCAGCAATACGGTTTTCTTTCTCTTTTTTGAACTTATTCGTCCCATCCCTCAAAAAGCCGGATGTTGACGGCAATATTTCTTGCAATTTCACCTTCGCTTTTCCCGAGATCTGCCACATCCGATACCGGCGGAAAATCAGGTTCTTCTTCCGTCAGTTCCAGAGAGATCCAGTCATAGGCGGAGTGAATGGCATCTTCCAGCGCCTCGTCGAGGGTATCCCCTTTTGCATAGCAGCAGGCGAGATCTGGAAAATAACCTTCGTAGGTTCCCTGTTCGGTTTTATGAAAAACGGCTGGATAAGTAAATTTCATAGTATTTCTTCCTTCTTCCTTTTCTTTTTCACGGAAATTCTTTTTTATCGTAGCACTTTTTCTCAAAAGATACAATGCCTAAAATACAATTGATCGTATTTGTAATCTATGCTAGAATGAAAAACAGATAATTGGAAAATACAAATGAAACCAAGGGAGGATTTCTCTTTGATAAAAGTAATTTTGTGGGACATCGACGGAACACTTCTGAATTTTAAGATGTCGGAACGATATGCAATTGATTACTGTTTCAACAAGTTTCATATGGGAACCTGCACGGACGAAATGCTGCAGCGCTACAGCGTGATCAACCGCGGTTACTGGGAGCGGCTGGAGACGGGAGAGCTTACGAGAGAACAGGTGATGCTTGGACGGTTCCATGAATTTTTTGAATCGGAAGGACTGCCGACGGATCAGGTAAAGGTATTCAATGATGAATATCAGATCCGCCTCGGCGATAAGGCTTTCTTCTGCGATCACGGAGATGAACTGGTAAAACAGCTGAAAGCTACCGTAAAACAGTATGCAGTAACAAATGGAACCACTGTTGCACAGGAGCGTAAACTCCGCTTTTCCGGGCTTGATCAGCTTCTGGACGGCGTTTTTATCTCGGAACAGGTCGGTGTGGACAAGCCGCAGAAGGCTTTTTTTGATGCGGTATGGAACGAAATCGGAAGTTATGCACCGGATGAGGTTGTGATCGTCGGCGACTCCCTCACAAGTGATATCCGCGGCGGAAAAAATGCAGGAATCCTGACCTGCTGGTACAACCCGGATCATCTTCCGAACAAAATTGAAGTTACACCGGACTGTACCATCGACAATCTTCAGGATATCCTTTCGTATCTGGATGAAAGCAGGTGATTTGCTAATGAGAACACGCGTATTACAGGAAAAAAATTATGCGGAGCGGATGCAGAATGGTGTGGAGCCGTACCTCGCCGCTCATGCAGAAGAATTTTACTGGGAAAGGGAGAGCGGTCATCCGATTCATGTTCTTCGTTACCGCGCATTCCGCCCGAGAGGTGTTGTTGTAATCTCACACGGTTTTACGGAAAATGCAGAGAAATATAAAGAGATCGTGTATTATTTTATCAAAGAGCATTTTCATGTTTATCTGCCGGAACACTGCGGCCACGGAAAGAGCTACCGTCTGGTGGAGGATCCGTCGCTTGTTTATGTCGATTCCTACCATCGTTATGTAGAAGATCTGCTCTTTGTTGCACGAAAAGCAAAAGCAGAGGCATGCGGTCTTCCGCTCGTTCTCTATTCTCACTCGATGGGCGGCGGAATCGCAGCAGCAGCGGCCGCCAAAGCGCCGTATCTGTTCCGGAAAGTGGTCTTGAGTTCGCCGATGATCCGTCCGCTGACCGGAAAAGTGCCGTTCGCCGATGCAAAACGGATCGCAGCTTTTGCCTGTGCCACAGGACGAGGCACACAGTATGTGGTAGGACAGAAACCATACCAGGGAATCGAAAGCTTTAAACAAAGTTCGTCCCTCTCCCGTCCGCGCTTTCTCTATTACCAGCAGAAGCGGGAAAAAGAGCCGCTGTATCACCTAAATGCCGCTTCTTACGGATGGCTCCATGCCGCCGCACATCTGTACCGCGATCTGATGCGGAGCGGATGGAAACGGATCGAGGCTCCTGTCCTTTTATTTCAGGCGGAGAACGATCATCTTGTGTCCAACCGTGCCCAGGAGCGGATGATCCGGAAAATGGCAGAACGCCGTCCCGGCATGGCAAAAATGGTAAAAGTACCGGGCACAAAGCATGAATTGTTTGGAACCAGAGGGCGCATGCTCCAGACGTACTGGAATATGGTATTTGCTTTTCTGGAAAAAGATCTGTAACAAAAGAGAAGGGATGACAAAATGACACAGACAGAAATCGAAGAATATATTACCCAGTTTCCTATCTATCAGTATGCATTTGTAAAACCGGAGGACATCGAATTCAATGACCGGGTCCGCCAGATCTGCAAAAAGGAGTGCTCCCGCTACGGAGCCTCCTGGTCCTGCCCGCCGGCGGTCGGCACTGTTGAGGTCTGTAAGGAGCGTTGCATGAACTACGATCACGTTCTGTTCTTCTCCAGCATCGCAGAAGTGGACAACATCATGGATATGGATGAGACATTAAAAACAAAATCGGAGCACGAAAAAATCACACGCGAAATCGAGCAGCATTTAAAAGACAAAACCCTGCTCACCTTCGCGCTTTCCTCCGATTCCTGCCAGCTCTGCGATAAATGTACCTACCCGAGAGGCGGCTGCCGCCATCTTGAACTGATGCATCCATGCATCGAGAGCCACGGCATCGTTGTTGCAAACCTGATTGAAAAAAACATGATGGATTATTACCTCGGTGAGCATATGGTCATATGGTTCAGCATGATTTTCTATAAAGAATCGTAATCTGTGATGTAATTTTCCATTCTTTCAAACGTATTTACAGTAGAGGATTTCGCTGTAAGAAATTCAGAAAATACACAAGAGGGGGAATGAAATATGCTGAGAAAGGCAGGAAATTTTCTCAGGTATCTGTTCGGTATTCTGATGATGCTGGCGGGAGCCGGTTACTGGAAAGAGGAGAAGGCATATGCATTGTCACTGCTGCTGCTTGGAATCTTCCTGCTTCCGGTTACCTGGAATACGATAAAGAAACGGTTTCATGTGGCGAAAGCACTTCCTGTGCTGCTTCCTGTGTTGCTGCTGGTTTCCGCCTGTGCGCTGACACCTGTGACGTACAGCAGTAAGGAAACACAGAAGGCATCTGCAGAGTCTGTTTCCGTCAGCGTTACGGCAGCGCCGACGAAAAAAGCGACGCCGACCCCGACTGAAACATCAACACCAACGCCGACAGCAACACCGACCGAAACACCAACGCCGACCGCTACCCCGACTCCGACTGCTACCCCAACTCCAACGGCTGACCCGACCGAGACGCCGACACCTGAGCCAACCATAGAAGCTGCGGCGGAAGAAACCGCTGAAACGCAGGCAGCGGAAGAATCACAGCCGGCAGTGACTGCTGAAGAACCACAGGTAACGGAAGCTCCGCAGGAATCGGATCCGGATGGAGGACAGCTCGTGTGGATTTCAGAGACCGGATCGAAGTACCATAACAAAAATAACTGCGGCAGAATGAATCCGGATCGGGCATATCAGATGACGAGAGAAAATGCAGAAGCCCAGGGGTATGAACCCTGCAAAAAATGTTTTTAAAAAAGAGAAATGAAACCCCGCAGCCTGATCGGGCAGGAAACCCCAGCGGCTGCGGGGTATTTTTGTGCTTTTTTCTGCATAAAATAGCGATAGAACAAAAAGCAGACCCGCAAAGCGGAGGAGGTTTTGGATGCGAAAAAAGAAAAAGCAGAAAAAATCACTCCATCCGCCGGGCGGGGAGCTGCTTTCGGCGATGCAGGTTCCGTCAGATCTTGCTTTTGGCGAGCCGGTTGTGACGTTTTACGGCGGGAGAGAAGTGCAGATTGAAAATTACCGCAGGATTCTGGAATATAATGCGTGCCGCCTCTGCGTGCTTACACAATATGGCAGGCTGCTCCTTGTGGGAGAGGGAATCCGGATTGTTTCGTATTCCGGGGAGGAGATGCGGGTGGAAGGGAGAATCGATCAGGTGACGTTTCAATAAGTGTAATGATTCCAATCATTCCAATGCTGAAAAGGGGGTGTGCGTTTGCAGAGGGGAAAGGCTTTCTGGAAAGGCAGTGTGCGGATTCGTGTGACGGGCCGTGAACCGGAGCGTTTTTTCAATCTGTGCGGGCACCATAACATCACACTGTGGGACGTGACAGAACACAAGGGCTGTTTTGAGATGAGCCTTCTGCCGGAAGATTTTTTCCGCCTCCTGCCGATCCGCCGCAAGAGCGGTGTGCGCATCCGAATTCAGAAAAAACAGGGACTGCCTTTCTTTTACCGGCGAAGTTTAAAAAGAAAGGCATTTTTTATTGGCATTTTTCTCTGCCTGGCGGGACTTTACACGCTGTCGCAGTTCATCTGGAATATTCATGTGGAAGGAAATTACGCGAACAGTACGCAGACGATCTTAAACAGCCTTGACGCGGCCGGGATTCATCATGGAAGCTGGAAAAAACGTGTGGACTGCAGCCAGACCGCATCGTATCTGCGGGAGCAGTTTCCGAATCTGACCTGGGTGTCCGCAAAAATAGAAGGGACGCAGCTTGTCCTTGCGGTAAAAGAAAACGTAGACGGCTATGTGATCGAAGAAAAAGCAGATGATCCGCAGAATCTTGTGGCGAAAAAAGAAGGAACGGTCGTGCGTATTATCACACGGAACGGCATTCCGCAGGTGCTCCCCGGTGATACATGTCAAGCGGGAGACATTCTTGTAAAGGGCGAGATTCCGCTTGTGAATGACAGTGGGGAAACGTATGATTATTCTTATGTTCACGCAGACGCGGATATTGACCTTGAGACGACGTGGTACTATTATGATACCTTTCCGCTTTCCCATACGGTACGGACATATCAGAAAGCAGAGAAAAAAACGCCGGTATTCCAGATTTCTGCTTACCGATTTTTCCTTGGAAATCTGCTGCCGGAGAATTTTGTGGAGAGTTTGCGGAGCATGACCGGAACGGCGGATCAGAAAACAGAGAAAAGGGAAAATGGAGCAGACGAGGAAGTGTCCCTTCAGCAGCTCTATCTGACAGAAAACTTTGCCCTTCCGTTTTATTTCGGCTACCGCCAGAAATTTCCGTTTGAAGTTCAGAAAGAAACCTACTCAGAACACGAGGCAAAAGAAAAAGCCTCGCAGAATTTTCAGAAATTCCGCAGAAATTTATCAGAAAAAGGACTTCAAATATCGGAGAATCATGTTACAATAGAACTTAACGATACGTCATGTATCACAAAAGGGACACTTCGCGTGATAGAACGGGCCGTAGAAGCACAGCCCTGCGAAATGCAGAAGATGTCGGATGGAAAGGAAACAATGGTAGATGAACAGCAATAACAACATGATAGAACTGCAGATGGAACTGCCCATCGAACATGAAAAGAAAGTATTCGGCCAGTTTGATGAACACATCAAAATCCTGGAGAGATCCCTGGCGGTTACGTTGATCTCCCGGGACGGCGTTTTAAAAATTGTAGGCCCGGCATCGAATGCAGCGCGCGCAAAGGAATGTCTGACACAGCTTCTGGAGCTCTCACGCCGCGGAAATGATATCACCACACAGAACGTCAATTATGCAATCTCACTTGTTATGGAGGACAGCGGAAGCAGCCTTGCGGAAATCGACAGTGACTGCATCTGCCACACGGTCGCAGGCCGTCCGGTCAAACCGAAAACACTCGGTCAGAAAGCGTACGTGGATGCGATTCGGGAAAAGATGATCGTCTTCGGCGTCGGCCCTGCCGGAACCGGAAAAACATACCTTGCAATGGCGATGGCGATCACCGCGTTCCGAAACGATGAAGTAGGACGTATTATCCTGACGCGTCCGGCGATTGAGGCGGGTGAGAAACTCGGTTTCCTGCCAGGAGATCTGCAGAGCAAAATCGACCCGTATCTGCGGCCGCTCTACGACGCGCTGTATCAGATCATGGGAGCAGAGAGCTTCCAGAAAAACATGGAAAAAGCAGGCTGCATCCTTATCATCAGGGAGAGAAGCAGGAGCTGCAGGTGCAGAAGCTGCAGCACCAGAAGCTGCAGGTGCAGCCTGTGAAGCTTCCGGCTGTGCAGGTGCAGCGCCGCTGATCTTCTTCAAAAAAGAATTGATCTCATTGGAGAATGCATCAATATCAGTAGAAAGAGGTACTCCCTGTTCTACTTTCTCGATTTCGCTTCTTAAATAATCCTCTGAACGGAACATCAGGTTGAAAAGCTCTTTCTTATGTTCAGGATCCAGAGTTTCGATTCCTTTATCACGGATATAAAAAAATACATCTTCAATATGATGGGCGATCGTGGAGATCGAATTAAATTCCATCATTGCAGAAGAGCCTTTGATCGTATGCATGATACGGAAGATCTCATTTACGTCATCGGTGGAAAAATCACCGTTTTTCTCATCAGCATCCAGCATTTCGTCTAACTGGTCTAAAAGATTGTTTTCTTCATAAA
>ERZ827498.4389-NODE-4389-length-11105-cov-3.540000_pt1 | contig 11105 bp, 10 predicted proteins | sample MGYA00519865_ERZ827498 | MGnify/ENA primary metagenome ERZ827498 (study PRJEB31778, sample SAMEA3449328) | human gut metagenome | biome: human gut; feature: human-associated habitat; material: faeces | place: United Kingdom | collected 2010/2012 ...
TGTGAAGTCGATATCGATATGCGTTCCATACTGCACTGCGGTCTTGCTGAAATAGTTGCAATCCTCAGGATAGTGATTTAGCAGTATGACAAAATCCTCTGTGACATGAGAAAAAGCCTCTCTGTCATTTTCCATATTGTCAAAGCCCAACAGGCTTATAGTATCACCATTTCGTGTGAGTGTGGTATGCTCGTTATAGAGGACGTTTACACCATAGCTTTCACAGCCTGAAACGAACTGCTCTCTTTCCTCCTGAGAAAGATTATATTCATGGTTGCCCATAACAAGATAGACAGGACATATGTCAGGAAGCTTTGTCATAAACTCAAGGGAACGATCAACATCGGGGAAGATCTGATCTACGCTGTCCCCTGTAACAAAGATATAGTCAGGCTTGCAGTCTTTGACCTTTTCCGTCAGCCTATCTATGTAGCCCTTGCCCCACTCGTTGTGGAAGTCAGATATCTGAACTATCTTACAGCCCTCGAAGCCCTCAGGTAAGTTATCAAAATGCGCTGACATCTTTTTGACCTCGATATAGGTATTAGACCACACGAAATCGGCTAATATCATTACCGCAAGCACTATTATCACTATGATGATATTTCTTTTCTGCTTTTTAGTCAGCCTGCTTTGCTTTTTTTCTTCTGTATTCAAGATAGCCCTCCAAAATTATCGTTGCGGCAACTGTATCTACAACAGCCTTTCTTGCCTTTCCCCTGACGTTAGTTTCGTTAAGGATATTGTGTGCGGTGACAGTTGTGGAACGCTCGTCCCACATTCTCACCGGCAGGTCGGTACGCTCTTTCAAAAGTTCGGCAAATGCCCTGCACTTCTCTGCTCTTGGGCCTTCCGTGCCGTTCATGTTTATAGGCAGACCTACTATTATCTCACCTGCACCATATTCAGCAGCTGTCTGAGCCGCCTTATCTGCAAGCCTTTCGGCGTTTCTCTCAGGGACAGTGCCGATAGGAGAAGCAAGAAACTCCGAGCGGTCGCTTATTGCGAAGCCTGTTCTTGCATCGCCATAATCTATTGCCATTATTTTCATTTTGCACACCTCTATATCAAGACTTTTCTTATCATTATATCATAACACTGTCTGTAAAACAAGTCCTAAAGCAGGATTTTGGAAATTAAACTGCAAAAACGCAATGTAGAAGATCTCTCTGCATACCATTTGCTTAAAAAAGTAAAATTGTTCCTTAAATACTGTGATTATTTGTGCATTATGGTTATTGATTTTTATTTTTAATTATGTTATAATGCTTTATTATCAGAGGGTATGCACAAATATCAGGGTTAAGTTTTGTGCAAAATTATATTATATAAGAATTGGAAAGGAAAAAGAAAAATGAAGAAATTTTTATCAGTAGCAATGTCTGCTATCATCGCCTGCGCTTCAATATTCTCATGCACACTGACAGCTTTTGCCGAAAACGCAGAAACAGAAGACGTTACTATCGACTGCTCTTCCGCAGCGACTTGTAGCAATTGGGAACAGTCTATCACTGTCGATCAGGCAACTTTCAACGCAACAAGGCTTACAAAGGATTCAGAGATAATCGTCACATTCAAGAGCGAGGAAATAAACGAAAAGGCAGGAAACAAATACAATGCTGAGCTTATTTTCCAGAGCTGGGACAACACCACTACATCAGTTGCTCAGGACGGTGCGGTATGGGCAAAGATAGCACCTGTGAAGTTTGACGATTCATCAGCTACATATGATTTTGAATCTATCGCAACTGCATACGGCACGGACGATTTCAGTCAGGTATACAACATCATAATCGGCGCAACTGACAGGGCAAAGATAACAGTAACAGGCATAACGGTAACGAACTGCAAGACAAAGACTTATGCAGAAAAGGAAGAAAAAGACTCAAAGGGAACAAACCCTATTATCATAGTTATTGCGGTCATTGCAGGAATTGCTATCGCAGTTGTGGTAATTGTGATAATCATGAACAAGAAGTCAAGCGAAGCCTTTGACGTAAGCACCGGCAAGTTCGTTGACAAGAAAAATCTTTTTGATGAGCCTAAGAACGGTGAGGACGAGAAGAAATAAAAAATAACGCTATCAGCAGGAGGACGAGCAGTTCGTTCTCCTGCTTTTTTTATACCAGAAATATTGACTTATAGACGGAGTTATGGTATTATATTAAAAGGTATATTTAATAATTGGAGGCTATATAAAATGTCAATATTTAAACTTGATCCAGCATTTAAGGACTACATCTGGGGCGGTACCAGACTTAGAGATGAGTACGGCAAAAAGTGCGATTATGATAAGGTCGCAGAGAGCTGGGAGCTTTCTTGTCATAAGGACGGTCCAAGCGTTGTGGCTGACGGTGAATACAAGGGTCTGACACTCAATGAGTATATCGAAAAGGCAGGCAAGGGTGTTCTTGGCAAGAACTGCGAAAGATTTGAGAACTTCCCTATCCTTATTAAGCTCATTGACGCTAAGGACAATCTTTCTGTACAGGTACACCCTGACAACGATTATGCAATGAGAGTTGAAGGCGAATATGGCAAGACAGAAATGTGGTATGTTGTTGACTGTGACGAGGGTGCAACTCTTCTCTACGGTTTCAAGCACGAGATAACAAAGGACGAGTTTGCTAGAAGGATCGCTGACAACACGCTTCTTGAAGTAACAAACGCTGTACCTGTTAAGAAGGGCGACGTTTTCTTCATCAAGTCAGGCACGCTCCATGCTATCGGCAAGGGTATCCTTATTGCTGAGATACAGCAGAACTCAAACACTACATACAGAATTTATGACTATGGCAGAGTTGGCAAGGACGGCAAGCCTAGAGAGCTTCACGTTAACAAGGCTCTTGACGTAACAAAGCTTGCTCCTGCTGAGCAGTATCCTGAGACACCTGTTGAGAAAAAGGACGGCTATGACATAAAGCTTCTTTCAAAATGCGAATACTTCACAACATACAGGGTGAACGTTGAAACAAAGGCTGAGCTTGACGCTGACGAAAACAGCTTCAACAGTATTCTCGTTCTCGAGGGCGAGCCTGTTATCAGCGGTAGCGAAACTGTTTCTGCAAAGAAGGGCGAAAGCGTATTCATTTCAGCAGGCACAGGCAAGTATACTGTTGAGGGCAAATGCACATTCGTGCTTACAAAGATAGACTAAGGTGAGATAAATGCTTAAACTTGACCTAAAAAAGGAGATAGGTGAGCTTGGCGCACTTGTGATCGCTTTTATTATCGGATTTGTGGCAGGCTCATTTTGGATAGGTCTAATCAGCTTTGTGGTGCTGGAGCTTGTGTATCTTCTGGTATATGACGCCATAGCAAAAAAGGTTGAAGCCCAAAAGCCAAAAGAGGAAAAGGAAGAGATAAACTTTCACGAATATGACGATGACACTGAGAGCGACAACGCTCAGTAAGCTCAGAAAATAAAAGGGAGAAATTATTATGAAGTATTACATTGGTATTGATCTTGGCGGCACTAACATCAAAGCAGGTGTTGTAAATGAAGAATTTGAGATAATCGCAAAAGCTACCTGCAAGACCAATCTGCCAAGACCTGCGGAGGAGATCTGCGAGGATATGGCTAAGGTCGCTTTGGAAGCTGTAAAGAACGCAGGGCTGGAGATAGAGCAGATAGAGTCTGTAGGTATCGGCACACCTGGCACTGCAAATTCTGACACTGGCGTTATTGAGTATTCAAACAACCTTGGTTTCCTTAACTTCCACGTTGTTGACCTTATGAAGAAGTTTATCGACAAGCCTTGCTATGTTGAGAACGACGCTAACGCTGCGGCATACGGCGAGTATGTTGCAGGTGCAGCAAAGGGTGCGAACGACGCTGTTTGCATCACTCTCGGCACAGGCGTTGGCGGAGGAATAATCATTAACGGAAAGATATATTCAGGCTTCAACTTTGCAGGTGCTGAGATAGGTCACACTGTTATCGACCCTAACGGTCCGCAGTGTACTTGCGGCAGACACGGCTGCTTTGAGGTATTCTCTTCTGCAACAGGTCTTGTAAGAATGACAAAAGAGGCTATGTTTGAGGACAAGGACTCTATCATGTGGAAAATGAACGAAGAGGATGGCAAGGTATCCGCAAGAACTGCGTTCAACGCTATGAGAGCAGGCGATAAGGCAGGCAAGGAAGTTGTTGACAAATACATAAAGTATCTTGCCTGCGGAATCACAAACACAATAAACATCTTCCAGCCTGATATTCTCTGTATCGGCGGCGGCGTATGCAACGAGGGCGACCCTCTGCTTTTGCCACTGAAAGAGCTTGTGGCTAAGGAAATTTACACAAAGAACTCAGCAAAGAACACTGAGATAGTTATTGCAAAGCTTGGAAATGACGCAGGCATTATAGGTGCGGCATTCCTTGGACTTTCACACAAGAAGTAATAAAGATATAAAGGGGAATTCAAAATGGGACTTTTCGACAAGATATTAAAAGGTGCTGTAGATGCTATCGACAACGCTGCGGCAAAGAACGGCAATGGTCCGACAGGACTTAAAGACCTGTTCAATCAGGCTATGGATAAAAAGAATGAAGCTATAAATGGCACTTCAAGCTCCACGGCTTCAAGCAAACCAAACACTGCCACTTCAAGCACAAGTTCAAGCAAGAGAAGCAATTGTGCTTATACAAGACCGACATATACCACACCGCAGGAAGTTCTTGACACAGCGAGCATTCCTGCAAAGCCGTCAAGGAAAATAGAATTTGAGGTTTTTGACGGTGAAAACGCTGAGATAAGAGTGAAGGTAACATTCAACCTGAGCGGAGATTTTCTTGAAACGGCCGGAGATGTACACTATCTGGCGTCATATCTTCCGACCATTGATGATGATTATGATGCAGATTACTCTGACTCAAATACTCCGCTTTTTGGAGTTTTAGATGTAGATGACGAAATAATCTATAACATGGCAGAGAAATTTGATAAGGGTGGCGTACCTGAAAATGCAATGATGTTCCTGCCTGTCAATGACATGGGTCCACGATCACGCTTCAAGGCAAAAGTCGAAAACAGAGGTAAGATTGAATATTTCTATTATTGTCCGCTTTACGACTATATGCCTGACTTCAAGACCTGTTTCACCGTAAGCTACACTCATAATGTTGTGGGCACTCCACTTGAGAAAAAGCTTATGGCGGCTGTTGATGAGGCTGTCCGCACAATGAAGAGAGAAGTATTAGAAGTGGAGCACAGACCATTCCGCTAAGGAGGACAAAACGAAATGAAGTTCAGTATAATAGGTTTTATACCTACTTTGCTTTTGCTGATACCTGCGGTGATAGCCTGCTTCAAGACACCTGCCGACAAGCCTGAGCTTGAGGACGAGAACATTATCGTTTTCATCGCAAAGTGCGTGGGCAGATTTGGCTGCATAGGCTATATGTGCCTTGCTATCGGAGATTACAAGGTAGGCTTTTCAAGCAAGCTGCTTTTCATAATATGGGCTGTTGTTGCACTGCTCGTTATCGCACTTTATTGGGTGCTTTGGATAAGGCAATATAAAAAAGGCAATCATTTTGAAGATATTTACGGCACTGGGATCCCGCTTTTCATTATTCCTGCGGCATTCGTGCTTGTGACAGGTATCTTCTCAATGAATTTTATGCTTATCATATTCTCAGTGCTGGATATCGTTTGCGAATACTGCTCTGCATACGGTGTAAGAAAGCGTCTGCACCCTGCAAAGACAGAGGAAAGCTCAGACGAGGCTGAAACAAAAGAGAATGAGGACGGAGAATAATACCGCTCTCAGTAATATATTTTTCAAAAGAGGTAATAAAAAATGGCGTGTAATTATTTTTGTGACGGAGTAGACAAAGCTCCACAGAGATCACTTTTCAATGCTCTTGGCATGACAAAGGAAGAAATGGACAGACCTCTCGTTGGTATCGTATCTTCATATAATGAGATAGTTCCTGGTCACATGAACATTGACAAGATAGTTGAAGCTGTTAAAATGGGCGTTGCAATGGCAGGTGGAACACCTGTTGTATTCCCTGCTATCGCTGTTTGCGACGGTATCGCTATGGGTCACATGGGAATGAAGTATTCTCTCGTTACCCGTGACCTTATCGCAGACTCAACAGAGTGCATGGCTTTGGCTCATCACTTTGACGCTCTTGTTATGATACCAAACTGCGACAAGAACGTTCCTGGTCTGCTCATGGCAGCCGCAAGAGTAAACGTTCCTACTATTTTCGTATCAGGCGGTCCAATGCTGGCTGGTCACGTTAAGGGCAAAAAGACTTCCCTTTCAAGCATGTTCGAGGCTGTTGGTACTTACAACGCAGGCAAGTTCACTCTTGACGACGTTGAGGAATTTGAGAACAAAGCCTGTCCGACTTGCGGAAGCTGTTCAGGTATGTACACTGCAAACTCTATGAACTGCCTTACAGAAGTTCTTGGCATGGGTCTTAGAGGAAACGGCACTATCCCTGCTGTATATTCTGAAAGACTCAAGCTTGCAAAGCACGCAGGTATGCAGGTAATGGAGCTTTACAAGAAGAACATCAGACCAAGAGATATCATGACAAAGGACGCTTTCATCAACGCTATCACAGCTGATATGGCGCTTGGCTGCTCAACAAACTCAATGCTTCACCTCCCTGCTATCGCTCACGAGTGCGGAGTAGAGCTTGACCTTGACTTTGTAAACGAGATATCAAAGAGAACGCCAAACCTCTGTCACCTCGCTCCTGCCGGTCACACATATATGGAAGACCTCAACGAAGCAGGCGGAGTTTATGCAGTTCTCAGTGAGCTTAACAAGAAAAACCTTATCAACACTGACTGCATGACTTGCACAGGCAAGACAGTAGGCGAGAACATAAGCGGCGTTGTAAACAAGAACCCTGAGCTTATCAGACCAATAGACAACCCATACTCACAGACAGGCGGAATCGCAGTCCTCAGAGGAAATCTTGCTCCTGACACCTGCGTTGTTAAGCGTTCAGCTGTTGCACCTGAAATGCTTGCCCACGAGGGTCCTGCAAGAGTGTTTGACTGCGAGGAGGACGCTATCGCTGCTATCAGAGGCGGCAAGATAGTTGAGGGCGACGTTGTGGTTATCCGTTACGAGGGACCAAAGGGCGGTCCTGGAATGAGAGAGATGTTAAATCCGACTTCTGCCATTGCAGGAATGGGACTAGGTTCTTCCGTAGCACTGATCACAGACGGACGTTTTTCCGGTGCGAGCCGTGGAGCATCCATCGGACATGTTTCACCGGAGGCAGCAGTCGGTGGCCCGATCGCACTGATCGAAGAGGGCGATATCATCGCAATTGATATTCCAAACATGAAGTTGGATGTTAAAGTATCAGAAGAAGAATTAGAAGCAAGAAGAACAAAATGGCAGCCAAGAGAGCCAAAAGTTACAAGCGGTTATCTTGCACGTTATGCATCCATGGTTACCTCAGGAAACCGCGGAGCAGTGTTAGAGATACCAAGATAGGGAAGCTGAAAGAGAGGGATTAGATAACATGCAGTTAACAGGAGCACAAATCGTCATAGAATGTCTGAAGGAACAGGGCGTAGATACTATATTCGGATATCCGGGCGGAGCAATTTTAAATGTGTATGATGAGCTGTATAAGCATAAAAATGAGATCCGTCATGTCTTAACCTCCCATGAGCAGGGAGCTTCCCATGCAGCAGACGGGTATGCGAGAAGTACAGGAAAAGTAGGAGTTTGTTTTGCAACTAGCGGACCGGGAGCAACAAACCTTGTCACGGGAATTGCAACCGCATATATGGATTCCGTACCGATGGTGGCGATCACCTGTAATGTAACGGTTCCACTGCTTGGAAAAGACAGTTTTCAGGAGATCGATATTGCAGGAATTACCACACCGATCACAAAGCACAATTTTATTGTGACAGATGTCAAAGAGTTAGCGGATGTGATACGAAGAGCATTCCGCATTGCACAGACCGGAAGACCGGGACCAGTGTTAGTAGATATTCCAAAGGATATCACGGCACAAAAGACCGAATATAAGGCAAAAGAAATACAGCCGGTGGAGCGTCTGACACAGAAGATGACAGAAGAAGACATCGAACAGGCAGTTTCGTACATAAGACATGCGAAAAAACCATACATATTTGTAGGTGGCGGAGCCGTGATCTCAGAAGCAAGCGAGGAATTAAAAGAGTTTGTGGAATTAGTAGATGCTCCGGTTACGGATACCCTGATGGGAAAAGGTGCCTATGACGGAACCGGTGAACGATACACGGGAATGCTTGGCATGCATGGAACGAAGACATCCAATCTCGGAGTCAGCGAGTGTGATCTGCTGATCGCGATCGGTGTACGTTTTTCAGACCGTGTCATCGGAAATGCCAAAAAATTTGCCCGTCATGCAAAGATTTTGCAGTTTGACGTAGATCCGGCAGAGGTAAATAAAAACATTGTTGTGGATGCCTGCGTCATGGGCGATGTCCGTGAGATTTTGAAAAAAGTCAACGAAAGACTTGAGCCGATGGAGCATAAAGAGTGGATGGAACATATCTTAGAATATAAGAAGCGGTATCCGCTTACCTATCATCCGCAGGGACTCAGCGGTCCATATATGATAGAAAAAATCTATGAACTGACAAACGGAGAGGCTACGATTGTTACCGAAGTGGGTCAGCATCAGATGTGGTCAGCACAGTTTTATAAATATTCCAAGCCGAGAACCTTAATTACATCCGGTGGACTTGGAACCATGGGATACGGACTTGGAGCAGCGATCGGAGCACAGATCGGAAATCCGGAAAAAACCGTCATCAACATTGCGGGAGACGGATGTTTCCGCATGAATATGAATGAGATCGCAACAGCAGTCAGAGAGCAGTTACCGCTGATCCAGGTAGTGGTCAATAACCATGTACTTGGAATGGTGCGTCAGTGGCAGGATCTGTTCTATGAACAGCGATATTCCGCAACCGTTTTAAATGACGCAGTGGATTTTGTAAAGATGGCGGAAGCAATGGGAGCAACCGGGATCCGTGCGACAAACCGCGAGGAATTTGATGCGGCAATGAAGCAGGCATTGACCATGAAAACACCGGTTGTCATTGATGCGATCATCGATTGTGATGATAAAGTATGGCCAATGGTTGCACCGGGAGCAGCGATCAGTGAAGTGTTTACAGAAGAAGACCTAGAAAAAAAGGAAAGATAAGACATTGATAAATTTTATCATGTGAGCTATAATTGTGAAAGAATTCACAAGACAAAGAGAGCAGGAGGAGCGAATATGAGCAGAGTGTATAACTTTTCAGCAGGTCCGGCAGTATTACCGGAAGAAGTATTGAAAGAAGCAGCAGACGAGATGTTAGATTACAGAGGAACCGGTATGTCCGTGATGGAGATGAGCCACCGTTCCAAAGCATTTGAAACGATCATCAAAGAGGCAGAGGCAGATTTAAGAGAACTGATGAACATTCCGGATAACTATAAGGTATTGTTCTTACAGGGCGGAGCATCCCAGCAGTTCGCCATGATCCCGATGAACCTGATGAAGAACCGCAAGGCAGGCTATATCGTCACAGGCCAGTGGGCGAAGAAAGCTTATCAGGAAGCACAGATTTACGGCGAGGCAGTAAAGCTTGCATCCTCCGAGGATAAGACGTTTTCCTATATCCCGGATTGTTCCGACCTGGATATCCCGGAAGATCTGGATTATGTGTACATCTGCGAGAATAATACGATCTACGGAACAAAATACAAGAAGCTTCCGAATACCAAGGGACACACGCTGGTAGCGGACGTATCCTCCTGCTTTTTGTCTGAGCCGGTGGATGTGACAAAATACGGTGTGATCTACGGCGGCGTGCAGAAGAACGTAGGACCGGCGGGAGTTGTCATCGTCATCATCCGCGAGGATCTGATCACGGAAGATACCCTTCCGGGAACACCGACCATGTTAAAATACAAGACACACGCCGATGCGGATTCCTTATACAACACACCGCCGTGCTACGGCATCTATATCTGCGGCAAGGTATTCAAGTGGTTAAAGAAGATGGGCGGTCTTTCCGTGATGAAGGAGCGCAACGAGGAAAAGGCGAAGATCCTTTATGATTTCCTGGATCAGAGCAAACTGTTCCACGGAACCGTTGTTCCGGAGGACCGCTCCCTCATGAATGTGCCGTTTGTGACCGGCAACGAAGAGCTGGATGCGAAGTTTGTAAAAGAAGCGACAGCCGCAGACTTTGTGAATTTAAAAGGCCACCGCACCGTGGGCGGCATGCGCGCTTCCATCTACAATGCAATGCCGAAAGAGGGCGTGGAGAAGCTGGTTGCGTTTATGAAAAAGTTCGAGGAGGAGAATGCAAATGCATAAGTATCATTGCTTAAATCCGATCGCAGCGGTCGGTCTGGATCTGTTTTCGGATGATTATCAGAAGGTGGAAGACTTAAAGGATGCGGAGGCAGTGCTTGTGAGAAGCGCCGCAATGCATGACCTGGAACTCCCGGAGGGACTTGCGGCAGTGGCGAGAGCCGGTGCCGGCGTGAACAACATTCCTCTGGATAAATGCGCGGAGAAGGGAATTGTCGTATTCAACACCCCGGGCGCCAATGCAAACGGTGTCAAGGAGCTGGTGTTTGCGGGAATGCTCTACGCGTCCCGTGATATCGTGGGCGGCATCGACTGGTGTCTGGCGAATCAGAACGACGAGAATATCGCCAAAACTGCTGAAAAGCAGAAGAAAAATTTTGCAGGAACCGAGATTTCCGGCAAGAAGTTAGGTGTTATCGGACTTGGTGCAATCGGTGTTCTGGTTGCCAATGCGGCGACCCACATGGGAATGGAAGTGTACGGCTACGATCCGTATATTTCCGTCAGTGCAGCGTGGAGCCTTTCCCGGAGCGTGAAGCACATCAGCAACGTGGAGGATATTTACCGCGAGTGCGACTATATCACGATTCATGTGCCGCTTTTGGATTCCACCAGAAAGATGATTGGCGCGGATGCGATTGCAATGATGAAGCCGACGGCGATCGTGCTCAACTTTGCGAGAGATCTTCTCGTGGATGAGGAGGCGATGGTGGACGCACTGGCAGCGGGCAAGATCAAAAAATATGTCTCCGATTTCCCG
>ERZ827498.4395-NODE-4395-length-11099-cov-2.898587_pt1 | contig 11099 bp, 9 predicted proteins | sample MGYA00519865_ERZ827498 | MGnify/ENA primary metagenome ERZ827498 (study PRJEB31778, sample SAMEA3449328) | human gut metagenome | biome: human gut; feature: human-associated habitat; material: faeces | place: United Kingdom | collected 2010/2012 ...
AGAACCTTGGCAAAGAAGCAATCTATATCATAAAATAACTTTTTCTATGATGTATTTTTACAATGAAAAATTCCTTCTTCCTTTCTCACATGATGAAGTTGTTCATGGTAAGAAAACTATCTTAGATAAAATGTGGGGTTCTTATGAAGATAAATTTAGCCAAGCGAAATTACTTTATACTTATATGTTCACACACCCTGGTAAAAAATTAAACTTTATGGGTAATGAACTTGGACATTTTAGAGAATGGGATGAAAAAAGAGAACTTGACTGGAATCTATTAGAATATCCTATGCATGATTCTTTTAAAAGATTTATTGACGACCTTAATGGTTATTATTTAAATTCATCGGTTTTATATAAAAACGAATATTCTCGCACAGGTCATAAATGGATACAAGCTGATGATACAGAAAAATGTGTCTATGTGTATGAAAGAATCTATGGTGATGAAAAAATTGTGATATTCTTAAATACTTACTGCGATAATTATGAAAATTATTCAGTTAAATTTGATGACTCTGTCCAACTTGAATTAATCTTAAATACTGATTGGCAAAAATACGGCGGTAAAAGCGAGGAAGTTCCTGAACTTATAGACTCTATCGATTTATATCACCAAGATGCTGGACATTTATATTCAAGAAACACTTATTCTCCACATGGCGATGTCAAATACACCACTTTAGAAAATCCAAAACATTTATCAAAAAAAGAAATGGCTGGAGCAGGCAAAAACTATCAAGTATCAATTTCACTACCTGCATATTCTGCTAAGGTATATAAAGTTATCGGATAATATTTAGTGAAAAAAGGTTCACATAGTTTCTAAACTATTGAACCTTTTTATTTATGTATTAATTTAAATTATTATTTTGCTGGATGTTCTGGTATAACAGCATGGAAAGTTAAATCAGCATCGCTATCATTTATTAATGTATGAGTATGACCTTGTGGACAGTAATGACATAATCCAGCTTCTACTCTTTCTTCTTTTCCATCATATATTACTTTACCTTTACCAGATGTGAAAAATATTATTTCACTATTAGTTTCATGAGTATGTTCACCTATTGATGCCCCTGGTTCTAATCTTCCGAAGATTATTTTATTATTTTCGTCTACATGCATTCTTGCATTCAATGCTTTTTCTTCAATTTTATTAATATCTAGTATCATTGTGTTATCCCCCTTATTTTTTATTCACATATATACTGTGTTCTAAAAATATTATAATACAATATTTGTAAAAAACTTATTTATTTTTTAATTCTTATTTTCTAATAACTCCATAAGGATTTTCTAAATTCTATTTTTAACGCACATGTAACAATAATTAACATCATTTCCTATGTGCTATAAAAAAGTAGGTGTATACCATTTTATACACCTACTTTCCTGTTTTCATTCTAATTTATTTTATTTTTCGAACACTTTATTGACTCTATACAGTAAGCTATCGTCTGAACTAACCATATAATTGTAACCATTACTAGTGGCATAATTCCAAAATCAAAGAAATTATATCCTAACACACATACTATCCAAAGTATTAGGCATGTATTTGTAATAGATTTATATGCTTTAAAAGAACTTTTGTATACATTTAATTTTATTGCCTCATCACAGCTATCAAGCCATTTTTGACTAAATTTAAAATCATATACGCTACCATTTAAAAAAGGATTTATTTCTTTTTCTAGGTTAACAACTTTATTTTGGATTAATATAGTTGATACTACACATACTATGAATCCAACTAAAAATAAAATTACTTTTGTATATGAGTCTTCTGATAATAATGCCATTCCTGCTCCAAAGAAGAAGAATCCTAATATTAAATTCACTGATGTAAATAACAATACGTATGACAATTTTTCTTCTATATTATCTATCATTTCCTCTTGTTCATCTGATTGATTCCATAATTTTAAATTTTTTCTTGAGTTTTTATAAATAACAACACTCACTATTATTACTAGTATAGATAACACTAAACTCGCATAAGGAGTAATCATCATAAGTCTATTTACAAGAAATTCTGATAAGTTATCTCCTAGATTTTCTTGTAAATATTTAAATCCTCCTCCTATTACGGCTCCTATCATAGCTGATATAACCATCATAATAGCAAAACCTTTAAAAGCTTTCTTATCCTCTTTTTTAATTTCCTCTACACGATTACTACTCATTTTCCTCACCCTCCTCATAACTGAAAATTTCCTCTACACTTACATTTAAAACCTTCGCTATCTTTAACGCTAAGGTAACTGATGGAGAATAATCTCCACGTTCAATTTGACTAATTGTTTGTCTCGATACACCGACTAAATTTCCCATTTCTGTCTGATTAACTTTTATCTTTGCTCTATATTCTTTTAAACGATTATATAACGGCATATAACTCCCTCCTGACTATTTTCTTTGTCATTATGACAATTATTCTTGTCATGATTAATTATACGGCGTGACAAGTATAGTTGTCAATCTTTATTTAATATTTTTTACAAAAAAATAAGTAGCCTATTATAGGCTACTCTTTTAAATCTATTTTTTTAATTTATTTAGCATTCCTCTTAAAAATTCTATTTTTTCATCAATATCTGTAGTCGCTAAAATTTCTTCATTAGTTCCAATAGCTTTGATTTTTCTATCTTCGACTAAAACAGCTTCTACAAATCTTTCTCTTTCTACATAAACTTTTGCATTATATAAAGCTATTTTCATTTTAATTTTCCCCCATAATTTCATCTAATATAATTCGAAATTATAATATTATGCTGTACGTTCTTCTTTTTTATTCTTTTTATCAAAATATAAATAGAATACAACCCCTATAGCAGGAACTATAAATCCAGTTACTGCACTTACTGGATCATCAAAGAATGTACTTATAACTAATCCTAAGAAAATAAGCGCTGTAATTATTACACTTACTGGATAGAACCAAACTTTATATGTTCTTTCTATTTCAGGCATTTTTTTACGAAGTATTGGTACAGCTAAAACAACCAAGAAGTTAAATAACATTGTTTGGAAAACAACTAAGTTAGTTAATTGGTCTAAATCTCTCATTAATACTAAGATTATAGATATTATTGCTTGAACTATTAATGCAGTTGTAGGAACTTTATATTTAGGATGTAATTTCCCAAATGATTTAAAGAAGTGACCTTCTTTAGACATTGCATAATACATACGAGGTTGAGCTAATACTAGTCCATTTACTGAACCAAATATAGCTATTACCATCGCTGCAGTAACTAACATACCACCTGCATTACCAAATATTAATTTAGCAACTTCTGTTCCTAAATAGTAGTTTTCTGATTTTATCATTTCTACTACTGTTTCATAAGGTAAAACCCTGTATATAGCATAGTTAAATAATGCATAAAGCACTGTTATTCCACCTATACCTATTATTAATGCTAATGGTAAATCTCTTTTAGGATTTTTAATTTCTTCTGTTACTGTATTTAAATTAGTCCATCCTTCATAAGCCCACAGTGATGCTACAATTGCAAATGCAAGCATTGATATAGTTCCTGCTGTACCATGAGATGCCATTTCATTTCCCATACTTAAATCTGGAGTAATTTTTCCACAGAATAATGCTCCACCTAATATTAATAAGATTGGTACTAATTTTGCTACCATAGAAATATTTTGTAAAATTGATGATAATTTTACACCATAACAGTTATAAATAGTTAATCCTATAATTAATACGATTGCAAATACTTTTATTCCTGTATTATTAAGGTCTACAAAAGATTTAAGAGCAGTTGGAAGTGCTATAGCCAGAGCTGCTACTGAACCTGGTCCTCCTATTAACCAGTCTGAGAATCCTGCTAAGAATCCTACACATGGATGATATGCTTCTGTTAGGTATACCATTCTACCACCTGCTTTAGGCATAGCTGCTCCTAATTCTGCATAACATAATCCACCGAATAGAGATATTATTCCTCCTAGAACCCAAGCTAAAATTGTTAGGCCATAATTATAATTGGTTCTTTGTAATACGTAAGAACCAAGATAGAATATACCTGAACCTATCATGATTCCGCCGATAATACTTACTCCTCCGAAAACACCGATTTCTCTTTTGAACTCAGTTCTTTCAGATGATAATTCTTGTACATGTTTTTGATTATTCATCCCCTATTTTTCCTTTCTTTATTATTATTTATCAATCCCCTACCAAATTATAGCATAATCTAAAAATTCTCACAATTCGATATATGTATTATTTACTCTAATTTATATATTTTTTTAAATAAATTATATATTTAATTAATAAAACAACTAATTAAAACATATTTTGCACCTTACAGTTTTCAAATTTGACTTTTTTACACTTTTTATATTTAATAAAAATTTATATCTTTAAAGAAATTTATTATCTTAGATTTATGGGTATATTATTAAAAAGGATTTAATCATGAAAGGAGGTTATGAGTGATTTTTGTAATTACTCTGCTGGATTTATGATAGATAAAAATATTCAAACTGGATTTAATTTTGACAATTCATATATAAATTTGCCAAAAGAATTTTACAGCCATGTAAATTTGAAACCTGTAAAATCACCAAAACTTGTTATTTTAAATAATAACTTAGCATCATCTCTTGGATTAAGTTTAGAATTTCTTAAATCACCTAAAGGAATTTCTATTCTTTCTGGGAATACAAAAGCTGACGATGGGGCATATATATCTCAAGCTTATGCAGGTCATCAGTTCGGACATTTTACAATGCTAGGTGATGGTCGTGCTTTGCTTATTGGAGAACAAATTACACCTTCTAATCAAAGATTTGATATACAGCTTAAAGGTTCTGGTAGAACTCCTTTTTCTCGAGGTGGCGATGGTCGTGCTGTTCTCGGCCCAATGTTGAGAGAATATATAATAAGTGAGGCAATGCATGGATTAAAAATTCCAACTACAAGAAGTCTCTCTGTTATATCTACTGGTGAAGATGTATATCGAGAAGAAATTAAGCAAGGTGCTATATTAACAAGAGTCGCATCTAGTCATATCCGCTTTGGAACTTTTGAGTTTGCATCATATTTTCTTGATAAAGATAAATTAAAACAACTTGCCGATTATACAGTAAAAAGACATTTTCCTTTTATATCTGATGAGCAAAATAAGTATGTTTCTCTTTTAGAAGAAGTGATAAAACTACAAGCATCATTAGTTGCAAAATGGCAATGTGTTGGTTTTATACATGGTGTTTTAAATACAGACAATATGAGTATTTGTGGTGAAACAATTGACTATGGTCCTTGTGCTTTTATGGATACTTATGATCCAAAAACAGTTTTCAGTTCTATAGATACTGAAGGAAGATATTCATATCAGAACCAAATAGCTATGGTTAGTTGGAATCTATGTAGATTTGCAGAAACACTACTCCCTCTAATAAGTGATGATGAAGACATGGCAATTGATATTGCACAAGATTGTTTAGCTAAATTTACGGATTTGGCCATATCTAATCTCATTTTAGGAATGTGTTCAAAAATCGGTATATTCGAACCTGATTCAAACGATGAATCTTTATTAAATGGGTTATTAGATATGATGAAAAAATATAAAGAAGATTATACAAATACTTTTTTAGCATTAACTTTTAAAGATTTTCCTAAAAGTAGAATGTTTGTGACAGATGAATTTTCTGTTTGGTATAAAAAATATCAAGATAGAATTAAATCTCAAGGTAAATCAAAAGAAGAAGTTTTTAATTTGATGAAAAATTCCAATCCTGCAGTTATACCTCGAAATCATAGAGTTGAAGAGGCTTTAGCAGCTGCCGAAAATGGTGATTTTTCTGTAATGAATAATCTTCTAAAAGCTCTAGCTAATCCTTTTGAGCATTCTGATTTCCAAAAAGAATATTCAAAACCAGCTCCAAAATCCCAATGTGATTATAAAACTTATTGTGGAACTTAATATATTTTGATTTAAAAGGCGTTATAAATTTAATGTTATAACGTCTTTTAATTTAAAATATTATACAATTTAGTATTTTTTTCAACTTATTCTTTTATTTTTTATTTATTTGTCTATCAAAACATTTTGTATACATTCCACAGTATATTTCTGCTATAATATTAATATTATAATCGGAAATAAGGAGGTTTACTGTGATAAATAATTTACAAGAAGCTGAAAATTGTATGCTTTGTAAGAAAGCTAGATGTCAAAAAAACTGTCCTATAAATACACCTATTCCTCAAGTAATTCAACTCTATAAAAACGGTGAAATTGAAAAGGCAGGAGAAATTTTATTTAATAACAATCCTCTATCTGTAATTTGTGCGATAGTATGTCCACATGAAAAACAATGTAGGGGGAATTGTATAAGAGGGATAAAAAAAGAACCTGTTCATTTCCATTCAATCGAACAAGAAATTTCAACAGAGTATCTAAAAAACACTAAATTTATAAAACCAGAAAGTAATGGTATAAAAGTTGCTGTAATAGGTTCTGGTCCTGCAGGGCTTACAGTTGCTTTTGAACTTGCTAAAAAAGGATATGACGTAACGATATTTGAAAAAAATGAAAAAATCGGTGGTGTTTTAACTTATGGTATACCTGATTTTAGATTATCTAGAGAATTAATAGATTTATTAGTTAGTCGCCTTTTAGATCTTGGTGTAAAAATAAAAATAAATTCAATAGTCGGTCCGGTAATAACCTTAAATAAATTATTCAAAGATGGATATAAATCTATATTCATAGGTACAGGCGTATGGAATCCCAAAAGATTAGATATAAAAGGCGAAACTTTTGGACATTCTCATTATGCAATAGATTATTTAAAAAGTCCTAAATACTACTCTTTAGGAAAAAAAGTTGTCGTTATTGGAGCAGGAAATGTGGCTATGGATGCTGCTAGAACTGCAAAAAGAAACGGTGCCGAAGAAGTTTATGTTGCTTATAGACGTGATTTTGAAGATATGACAGCAACTAAACATGAAATTTCTGAAGCTATAGAAGAAGGTGTTTTATTCAAAACATTTGAGGCTCCAGTTGAAATAGTAGATGATGGTATAATACTTGCTCGTACCGAGAAAAAGGAAGTCGACGGAAAAAGTACAGTTGGTATGATTCCAGATAGTGAATACTTATTCGAATGTGACTCTATATTAATTGCAGTTAGTCAAGCACCTAAAAATACTATTGTTGTAAACAATAAAGGTGTTGATACAACTAAACGTGGTCATATCGAAACTGACGAAAAAGGTCACACTACTAAAGAAGGTGTATTTGCATGTGGGGACGTTGTTCTTGGGGCTAGTACAGTAATTCAAGCTGTAAATTCAGCTAAAATAGTTAGTGAATCTATGGATGAATATTTACAAGAAATAACTGAAGAAGAAGTTATTTAATTAAAAAACAGTATTGAAAATCTGCTTAGATAATCAATACTGTTTTATATTTTTGCCTATTGTTTCATGTAGAACTTTTTTATTCTGAATCTACTTTTATAGCAGTCCATGCATCATCATACATTTGTTTAGTTTTTAAATCGAAATCTTTGTATATTTCGCATCTATTCATAATTTCTTTTGTCATATATGCATTTGGATTGTCTTGAACTTCTTTTGGTTGCTCTAATCTAGCTTCTTTATTTGGTGTTGTATATCCTATTTCATCTGCTATTCTAAGTGCACTTTTTTTATCACTTACAAAATTTATAAATTTCTCAGCACCATCTACATTTTTAGCATTTGAAGTTATACATAAACTATCAATCCAGAAGTTTGCTCCCTCTTTTGGAACAACATAAACTAAGTTTGGATATTCAGCTTGAAGATTTAGACCTTCACCTGACCAAATCATATTTATATTAGTTTCGCCAGCAGGTATCATTGTAGTTCCATTATCTACTCCGTATATTGGATTTACTAATTTTCTTTGTTTTAATAATAATTCTTTAGCTTCATTAATTTCATCTTTATTAGTTGAGTTTAAAGAATATCCTAATTTCTTTAATGCTACTCCGATTGTATCTCTGTATGTATCGAACATAAATATTTGGTCTTTATATTTTTCATCCCATAATATGTCCCAACTATCTACTTTTTCTTTCACTACATCTTTATTATATATAAGACCTACTGTTCCAAACATGTACGGAACTGAGTATTGATTTCCTGGGTCTATATCTAAATCTAGATATTGTTTATCCATTTGAGATATATTTGGTATATTGTCTTTATTTAATTTTTGTACAAGTCCTTTTTCAATCATTCTTGGCATTAATGCATCTGATACTAAAACAACATCGTATTTTCCAGCACCACTATTTATTTTTTGATACATAGCCTCCATATCATCAAAAGTCTCCATATTTACTTTTATGTTATATGTTTTTTCAAATTCTTTTATTGTTTCATCATCAATGTTTTCACCATAGTTAAAAAAGTTTATTTGTTCTTGTTCTTTTTTGCTACACCCTGTAAATAATACCGTCATCATTAATATACATAAAGATATAGCAATTAATTTTGATAATTTTTTCATAGTACACTCCTTTCAATTATTAAATCCAACTTAATTAATATTACAATAGTTTATTATATCATTAATCTGTATTTTTTTTACTTAATATATTCTATGTTCTTTTAGAAAAACCTTATGTTTTTTTGAAAATAATTCTTTTAAATTTTTATTTATTTACAAATAATAAAAAGACGATCTAAAAGACCGTCTTTTTATTATCCTATTATACTATTTTTTATATTATTCTACTACAGGAATTGCATTTAATTTTTCATTCATATCAAGTAATTGTTCTTTTGTTAAAGTTACATTTGTTGCTCCAAGAAGTGATGTTAATCTAAGAACAGTGAAACTTCCTAACATTTTCATCATTGGCGCCATATCAAACTTTTCAGAATTTCCGCCCATCATACTACCCATAGCTGATACCATAACTTCTTTAAATACTGTAGCACCTTCTTCAGATTTAACTATATCTTCTATTTTGCTGTTTAAAGAGTAATATCCTTCTGGTGCAGTTACATCGAACCAGTTTAATATTGCTCCTTTTTCTTTTAATCTATATTCTTCGTTGAATACTTCTACTTTTCTTATGAAACTTTCGTCTTTGCAATCTCCAGCAACAGCAACTAAAGTAGTTTCTCCTGTATTTGGTACTTCAAAGTAGAAGAAGTGTTCTGGACAAGTTTGTTTTCCTAAACTTACACCATTAGCGAATAATTCTACTTCTGGTTGATTTGAGTAAACAGTTACTTTTGTAGTTTCTTCTACTCTATCAACATATCTTTTTCCGCATATGTGTACAAATGGCTCATCTGATAACCAAGCTTTGTAAGCGTAGAATGAGTCCTTTTTATATTTACGGTCAAATGTTATTAAACCTTTGTGGTTTTGTCCATTTTCCCCACCTTCATTTCTTGAGTCTGCACCGAAGTCAAACATATTCCATACATGTGTAGCCCACATATATTTTCTTGTGTATAATTGTTTGATTAATTCTTCATGGTAGTATGCTTGATATTCTTCTGTATAGTCACCTTGTTGTGGGTCAGAAGTATGCCAGTTTAATGCTTCACAACCATATTCACTACAACCTATTGGTATGTTTGGATATTTTGCATGGAACTCATCAAACCAAGGACCATTTTGAGAAGTATCTCCTCCATACCATCCGAAGTAATGGTTATATGAAACTGTATCTGGTATTTGAACATATGGATCATCCATGCTACACATAGATACACAAGCCATAGTTGTTAAACGAGTTTTGTCCATTTCGTGAACTAAGTCATTTAATATTACATGGTTTTCTCTTAAATCTTCATCAGAATCACCATGCATTGTTATTTCGTTTGATAATCCCCATACAATTATTGATGGATGGTTGTAGTTTTGAACTACTAATTCTTTCATTTGAGATATTGTATTTTCTCTACCATTTGGCATATGAGTAGATATGTATGGTATTTCAGCCCATACTACCATACCTCTTTCATCACATAAATCATAGAAGTATTGGTCATGTTGATAGTGAGCAAGTCTTATTGTAGTTGCTCCTAATTCACATATTAAATCCATGTCTTCATCATGATGTTCTTTAAGTAATGCATTACCTATTACCCATCTATCTTGGTGACGAGATACACCCCTTAATGGATATTCTTCCCCATTTAATATAAATCCGTTTTCTGGATGTATTTCGAAAGTACGGCATCCAAATCTAGCACTTACGTTGTCTAAAACTTCTTCTTCATCTTTTAAACAAACTTCTGCAGTGTATAGATATGGGTCTTTTTTACCATGCCATAAATGTACGTTTTCTATTTCGAAAGATGCTACTGTTTCTGATGCTGGAGTTTCTTTTTCTGCAACAACATTTCCTTCTGCATCTTTTAATGTGTATACTAATTTTTGAGTTTCTTTTTCATTTTTAACGAATACCTCAACTTCAACTTTAGCATCTTTTCCTACTACCTCTGGTGTAACTTTTATACCAGGAGTTCCGTAGTATTCTAAATCAAAGTGTGATTCACTTACTGCGATTATGTTTAGATCTCTGTATATACCACCATAGAAAGTAAAGTCCGCATTTTGTGGGTAAACTCTATCGTTTTGTGAATTGTCTACTTCAAATACGAATAAGTTTTTGTCTTCTAATGCATCTGTTATATCAACTCTCCAAGTTGAGTATCCACCATCATGGTTAGCTAATTTTTTACCATTAATATATAAAATAGCTGAAGAATTTGCCCCTTGTATTTCTAAGAAATATCTATCAGCCTTTGGTAAATCCATTTTTTCAAGTTCTTTTGCATAGAAAGCAGTCCCTCTATAAAGGTCATTTCCACCATCTTGTCCGTCTATATTGTTCCAAGTGTGTGGTATATTAACCCAGTTCCATCTTTCAGGCATTGTAGTTGGAGCTTCTAATGCTTCTTTAGAAAATCCCCATTTTGTGTTGAAATTATATATTTGTCTCATTATATATATTCTCCCCTCATTATAATAAATGTTAAAATTAAATACATTTTTCCAACCAAATCAAAGTTAGAAAATCCCATTTTCATGCCACAAGTAATA
>ERZ827498.4397-NODE-4397-length-11093-cov-2.748415_pt1 | contig 11093 bp, 8 predicted proteins | sample MGYA00519865_ERZ827498 | MGnify/ENA primary metagenome ERZ827498 (study PRJEB31778, sample SAMEA3449328) | human gut metagenome | biome: human gut; feature: human-associated habitat; material: faeces | place: United Kingdom | collected 2010/2012 ...
CAGCTCTCTGGCTACCACAGCACCGGCGAAGCCGCTGCCAATCACAATACTATCGAACATATCTGTCCTCCCTCATTTATTCCTTATTATTCCTATTTTACCAAACCTAGCGAATAATATCCACTATTAATTTCGGAATCCTTGGGGCTTCTTTCGAATACCGGATACTGCTCTCAAACATTGCCATTCCACGGTTCAATTTTTCTTTTGTTCCTGCATAGCAGATGGCAATCGGTTCGCCTTTTTTCACGATATCTCCAATTTTCTTTTTCAGGTAAATCCCTGCGCTCATATCAATGACGCTGTCTTTGGTCTCCCTGCCGGCGCCCAAAAGTCCTGCTGCCACACCAATCTTCTCGGTATCCATCCCGGATAAAAATCCATCTTCTGCGGCAAGCACTTCTCCCTCAAATGCGTCTCTCTCAAAAAATTCCGGATGCTCTACATAACGGATATCGCCGCCCTGTGCCTGTACCATTTCTTTGAATTTTTCAAATGCCTGTCCGGACGAAAGAGCTTTTTTCGCCATCCTTTTTCCCTGACTGTGGCTTACATTTTCCAGCCCAAGTGACAGCATCATACCGGCTAACGCCACGCTGACTTCTTTGACATCTTCCGGACCATCTCCTTTTAACACCTCAATCGCTTCTTTTACTTCCATGTTATTGCCGATTGCAAATCCGAGCGGTTCCTCCATGCCGGTTAAAATTGCCACGGTCTCTTTTCCCGCATGATTTCCAATTGCCACCATATGTTTCGCAAGTTTTTTCGCATCTCTTGTATTTTTCATAAATGCTCCGCTTCCCGTCGTGACATCCAAAACAATTTTATCACTTCCTGCCGCCAGCTTCTTACTCATAACCGACGCTGCAATCAACGGAATACTGTCCACTGTAGCTGTTACATCGCGGAGTGCATACAAAAGTTTGTCCGCCGGCGCCAGATTTCCGGTCTGTCCAATCACGCTGATTCCCGTTTTTTTCACCGTTTCAAAAAACTCCTCTGCCGAAAGGTCAATGCGAAAACCGGATATCGACTCCAGTTTATCTAGCGTTCCCCCGGTAAATCCAAGTCCGCGCCCACTCATTTTTGCCACCGGCACGCCACAAGCCGCCACAATCGGTCCAACAATCAGTGTTGTCTTGTCGCCAACACCGCCCGTCGAGTGTTTGTCCACTTTAATTCCTTCAATCGGTGACAAATCGACCAAATCTCCAGAATCCCGCATTGCCAAAGTAAACGCTGCCAGTTCCTCATTTTCCATACCATTAAAGTAAATTGCCATCAGCATGGCAGACATCTGATAATCCGGAATTTTCCCCGCCACATAATCCGTTATCATAAAATCAATTTCTTCTTTTGTCAGTGTCTCTCCACTCTTTTTTTTCTGGATTAAATCAACAAATCTCTCTGTTCCCATGTGGAATACCTCCTATGTAATACGACCGTTCCCATAAACCCAATCGAAACGATTTCCGTTAGTTATAATGTAACATATTCTAGCCATTCCTGCCAGTAATTTACGGTTTTTTGCCCGCAAAATAATGAACCCATTCAAAATCCGAACACTCCGCATTTTTCCATGTCATCATATAAAATTCCAAATCCCGGCCCGGCACCTTTGCCATGTTGGCAATCCCAAGAACCGGCGACGGAAAGTCCTTGCAGTAATAGAGTTCTTTCCCATCAATCTTCTTCTCCCATTCATTGGCATCCAATTTCCCACCATAGATGCCATTCCCCGTCAACAGATATCCGAAATCGTCATCAATCACAAGACCGGAAATGCTGCTTTCCGATGTCATTCCCTCACATTTTATAACCTTTTTCGGCACGCTCTCATAAAGTGACTTTTTCAAAATCAATTGTTGTCTCGGTGCCACCACATAATAGTTTCCTTCCGTATCAAACCCTGCTGATATATCATCAATTTTTCCATCTTTGGCAAGAAATTTTTCTTCTACACTGTCGTACTCAATTGCCTGTCCGTCCGTGGCATCTTCCTTTAAGGAAAAGATAAACTCAAGACGTGATTCGTTAATCACACTAAACGATACAATCTTTTGTCCTTTTACACGTGACGTAATATCAGGGATATGAAGTTCCCAGATTTTCCTATTTTTCTTGATTTTATACAGCTGGCATTTTGTTTTACTATTATCACTATACATCACGTACAAATTCTGCTTTGTATCGGCTGCAATCTGAATTTCACCATTGCCGCAGTTTTTTGCAACAAAATCACTCCATGACGTTTTTTTCGTCACCCATTTCTTATCTTCCTCCCACCGACACTCCATATAAGAATCTTTTCCGGAAGTCCGCATGCGAAAAATATAATACGGCACCTCTTCATTTACAATAAGGTACATTTGTTTCATATCTTTTGAAAATGCAAGCTCCGGCTTTTGTATCTTTTCATATACGTATGACTTATCTGGTTTTAGAGAAACTTCCTCTCTCGGTTGCATCGCAGTTTCTTTATCGCAGGAAATAACAAACAGACTCAAGCAACAAATCAGAAAATATCGAACCCACTTCATATTAACGCACTCCCTTTCAAAAACTATTACTTCGTATTTTACTACAACTGCGATATGATGTCCATCCTACTTTCAGTTAATCCACTTCAAAAAAGTATGCAATTGCCAAGTGTTCGTTGACACTTTTTCGCTTTCCGCAATTTGGACGAAAAGGACCACATGCAACCCTTTCCTTCATATATACCAAAAATAGTTGCATAGATTTTGAGAAAATTCAGCCGAAAGCAACCAAAAAGCAAGAAATTAATACAAAGAGTTGCATGTGTCGTACAATTTTCCCGAATAAAACCGAATAATGAGGTGAAAATGCAACCCTCTAGGCAGGAATCAAGCAAAAGAGTTGTTCCAGAAGTGCTAACCTCAAATTTCAGCCACAAAAGATGTAGCAAATATTCGTTATAAGTTTATTTAGATTTCGGCAGCTCAGAAGAAAAATTTTTCCTCTGAGCTGCCGAAATCTAAAAACAAGTCCTAACCATTACTTGCCTACACCCCCTCAAATATGTTATACTTTTGACGATTATTACACTTTATGAAAGGGGATTTTTTATGTCCACAACTACCATTGCGGTGTTAATTGCCTTCGTGTGTTATTTAGCGATGATGATTGGCATCGGCATCTTTTCGATGAAAAAAACAAACAGTACCGAAGATTATTTTCTTGGCGGAAGAGGCTTAAACAGCTGGGTTGCCGCTCTTTCCGCACAGGCTTCCGATATGAGCGGATGGCTCTTGATGGGACTGCCGGGTTCGATTTACCTTGCCGGAACCGGAAAAGCCTGGATTGCCATCGGATTGTTTATAGGAACGGCGCTTAACTGGATTTGCATTTCCAAACGCCTGCGCCGTTACACAATTGTAGCAAACAACTCTTTAACACTCCCGGAATTTTTCCAGAACCGTTTTCGCGATAAGAAAAAGATTCTTCTTGGAATTTCTTCCGTTGTAATCGTTATTTTCTTCTTAGTGTATACCGCATCAGCACTGGCATCCGGTGGAAAACTCTTCCAGACCGTATTTGGTCTTGATTACCACTACGCACTTTTAATTGGCGCAGCCGTTATTCTGGCATACACATTTATGGGAGGATTCCTCGCCGTATGTACCACCGATTTTGTGCAGGGAACCATGATGCTTATTGCACTTTTAACGGTGCCGATTATCGCTTATGCCGCTATCAGCGGCGACTTCACCGGCGCATTAACCGCTCACGGTGTAGCAGAAAATTCAGACTTCTTAAGTTTGTTCTATATGGATGGAAAACCATATCCGCTGATTTCCATCGTTTCTGACTTAGCCTGGGGACTTGGTTACTGCGGTATGCCACATATCTTAGTCCGTTTTATGGCTGTTAAGAGCGAAAAAGAATTGAAAAAATCCAGTGTAATCGCAATCGTATGGGTTGCCATTTCGCTGATTGCCGCATGCTTTATCGGAATCTTAGGACGCGGATTCTTAAATGAAACACTCGTAGAAACCGGTTCCGAAAATGTATTTATCAAAATGATTCAGCAGATTTTCGATGGCAACATCGTTTTAATCTTTATTGGCGGTTTGTTCCTTTGCGGAATCCTTGCTGCCATTATGTCAACAGCAGATTCCCAGCTTCTTGTCTGCGCCTCCTCCGCATCTAAAGATATTTTCAAAAATATTCTGAAACCGGAAGCAGAAGACAAAAAAGTATTAAATGTAAGCCGTATTACGGTTCTTGTAATTGCTGTCGTTGCCTGCATTATCGCATGGAACCCGGACAGCAGTATCATGGGGCTTGTTTCTGACGCATGGGCCGGTCTTGGTTCTGCCTTTGGTCCACTCGTTGTGTGCTCCCTGTTCTGGAAACGTACCAACCTTCCGGGTGCCGTTGCCGGCATCGTATCCGGTGGATTGTTCGTTATCATTTGGGATTACCTTCCAATTCTTGGCGGTCAGACACCTTACGCCGTAACCGGAATTTACTCCCTGTTATTAGGATTCTTTGTCAGCCTTTTGTGCATTGTCATTGTCAGCCTTTTGACAAAAGCACCATCCAAAGAAATTGTTGAAGAATTTGAATCTGTCAAAACTTATCAGGAATAAATCGTAGAACCTACGGAGGTTTTTATGGAGTTTAAAAGTTTAAAAAAAATTCATGACGGTCACTTTATCCACCGCTATGATATCACATATGAAACGGTCGATGGAAAAGAAAAAGTTTATGAAATGATTAGCCGAAATCCGGACATTTCCACACTTTCGGAGCTTCAGGCAAAAACACCGGACTCTGTTGTTTTAATCATGCATGATGAGAAGAACGAAAAAATACTGTTAAATAAAGAATTCCGCCTTGCTTTAGGCGACTGGGTATATAATTTCCCGGCAGGCCTGATTGATGAAGGCGAAGAGCCAATCGAAAGCGCAAGGCGTGAATTAAAAGAAGAAACCGGACTTGATTTACTGACGGTAAACGATATTCTTCCTTTAAGTTACAGTGCCATTGGCTTTGCCAATGAAACCAACCTCTGTATCGTCGGTGTTGCAGACGGCACCTTTTCCAAAAGCAGTTCCACTGTTGAGGAAATAAAAGCCGGCTGGTACACAAAAGACGAAGTCAAAAAACTTCTGAAAACGGAATTATTTGCCGCAAGAACGCAATCTTACTGTTACTTGTGGAGTAAATAAAAAAATGCTTAGAAGGCTAAAATCCTGACATCAGATTTTGCTTTCTAAGCATTTTATTTTCTAACATTTCTTACTTGGTTCCAAAGATTCGGTCTCCGGCATCTCCAAGTCCCGGACAAATATACGCATTTTCATTCAGACAGCGGTCTTTGCAGCCCACATAAAGCTGAATATCCGGATGTGCTTTCATCAGACGCTCAATTCCTTCCGGTGCAGCAATAATCGACATAAATTTAATGTTCTTTCCACCATGCGCTTTGATAAAATCTACTGCCGCTACTGCCGAACCACCGGTTGCCAACATCGGATCCACAACCACAATCGTTCTCTGGTCAATCGGTTCCGGAAGCTTACAGTAATACTCATGAGGTTCATGTGTTTCCTCATCACGGTACAAACCGATATGACCGACTTTCGCCGATGGCACCAGTGATAGAATACCGCTTACCATACCAAGTCCGGCACGAAGAATCGGCACAATAGCTAACTTCTTTCCGGCAATCATCGGTGTCCGGCACGTCTCAATTGGTGTCTTAATTTCCACATCTTCAACGGGCAGATCACGGAGTGCCTCATATCCCATAAGCATGGCAATCTCCTCAATCAGACGGCGGAACTCATTCGTTCCTGTTGCCTCATTTCGCAAAATCGAAATCTTATGCTGAATCAGCGGATGTTCCATTATAGTAATCTGTTTCATTTTCTTTCCTCCATTTTCTTTCGCGTTTTCTATTATTGTACCTTTTCTTGTAAAAAAATACAATCTCGCATTTTGAAAAAGAAGGATTCCACCACTACTTAATCTTTACCGGTTTCACTTTACTAAACTTCGATACAATTTTTATACTCTTATTCTTCTGCTTCACCGTCTTGTAAGTCCGGATTTTAACAAAGTATTTTTTGCCGGATTTTAATTTTTTACATACTGTGGATGTCTTTTTTGCTTTTTTAATTACTATCTTTTTGACTCCCTTTTTCATATTTTTACTGGTGCCATACCACACCTCATAACCACTGATTTGTGATTTCTTCTTCCACTTCAGCGTCATTTTCTTCTTTCCTGCCTTAACCTTAGAAAATGCTGTTGCCTGTGGTTTCACCGTGAAATACAACTGTTTTGTGCCCGCATACCGGCCTCCGGTCAATGTAAGAGACACCGCATACTGATTCACATCTTTTCGGTTCTTCGGATAAGACAGCATATACGTACTTCCCAGTGGCAATACCTGCCCCGTCGAATCTTTGACGGTCACTTTTGGCGTTTTTGCCTTTCCATCATAGGTAAATACGGTCTGCAAAAGGGAAACATTGGAAACCTTCGGAATTGATATACGTGATGTAATCACACCACAGTCTCTGCATTTTTTCAGCAAAACGCCATCCGTATCAAAACCGGCTTTTTTCTGCACTTCCTGTGTCGTAAATAAATGATTGCAAGTCTTTTCTTCTGACTGCAGAGTATAAAATGTGCCATCCACAAATAACGTGTAACAACCCTCTATTTTTGTTCGGCTTTCAACCACGTCATAGCCTGCCTGGTTGATTTCCCCAAGATTAGCATATGTCGCCCCTTTATCCTTGATTCCCGCACAAAAGGAGCTAGACGGCTCGTTATCATCATACATCACTTCAAATGGTGTCGACAAATAATACTTCTGATAGACCGTTTTGCCATTTTCCGATGTTGCTGCAAAGATACATGATTTTCCGGTAGCACGTTCCTTATATAAACTTTGCGGTCCCCGCTGCCAGACATCATATACCTCCGCTGTCTCGGCCGTCTCCGTGAGACCTTCTTTTGCAGCGTCAAATGCACCATATACCGATTTTATCTCATATAGCAGGGCAGACCATTGTAAAGGGAAAAACGCTGAATGGGCTTGTCTCCAGTCCATCACATTCTAATATTTCTGATATAAAATAAGCCTCTTTATCGTTTAACGTACCTGTTGACACAGCATAATTTTTTTCAGAGCCTTCTTTTTTATATACTGCGTAGGTGGTTTTAAAATCACTAAATTGGGTGATCACGCTCACCTGCTTTTCTGCCGCATGGTAAGCATCCTCTATATCCACACTAAGAGCCTCCTTTCCAACTACAACTTCATCCGCACGGTTTGTCATTGCTGCAGAAACACGCAACGGTCTGCCTCCATTCGGTGCATAACAATATAATACGGCATTCCCACTCGTTTTTATGCATGCCTTAGAATATTCCGGCATTAATATAACAGCATCCATAAAAAGTTTCTTTTCGTTTACATAAAGACTGCCATCTCCAACAAACTCAACACAGCCACCCCAGCCATCTCCCCAGACCGCCAGCTGCTGCACATGATTTTTTCCAATCAAACGTATTTTGAAATCATCTCCCATCATATTTGTAACAATCCTGAATGTTGTACCGGAATATTCATTCAGCGTTAACGTATTACTTGCCTTGTCATAAGAAGCTCCTGCTACGCTCTCTGCAGTTCCCACATGCGGAGCACAGTAAACATATTTTATTTCATTCTCGTAATCTGCGAATCCGATATAGGCATAACTGCCCTCTCCCTCTGCCGGTCCATTTGCCGCCTTTGCGCCATGAGCCGGAATCAAAAAAATCAATGTCAGCATAGACATAATCAATGTCCATTTGAAATGTTTCATAATAACATCCCCTTTCTTTAATTTTCGTGTTAATACACAAACATTTTAATAAAAAAAAGGGGATATCAACAGTTTACATTTATCTCATTCTTCATTTTTTTGCTGATAATAGAACTGAATCAAGCCAATTCTCGATTTTGTACCCGTTTTCTCATTCAAGGAAGAAATATGCCGGTACAAAGCCGCTCTCGAAATAAATAACTGCTTTGCCAAATCTTTCGCACTGTCATCGGAATTTAACAATGCCTCAAAAACTTCCGTTTCTCTTTTCGTGAGGGAATATTTTTCCGCAAATGCTCCTAAGTCAAGTGCCTGTGCATCTTCTGTCTTTTTCTTTCCCTGCTGCCTCTCCGTCGCAAACATCGCAATGCTGATAAGCACAAAAAGCACCAGCACCACAGAAGAAATCAAAATCACATTCCCACCTTCTACTAAGGCTATCGAACCTCCGGTCACGACCGCCGCTCCCGCATTGTTTACCGCTCTTCCCATGCCTGCCCAGAGTGCAGGAATGGAACTCTGTACCGCATAATTCATAAATCTCGTCGTAAAATAGACAACGAAAAATCCGGATGACAAATAAAAAATAACAAGTCCGGCAAGCACCGAGCCTCCTGTCACAATAACAAGCACACAGAGTACAGATAAAAGCGTGACGCAGAACATCACAATCGACATATACCGGCGATTTTTTAAATCAAACAAAAAGCCTGCCAAAATTCCACTTACCGCCAATAGAAGCCTCGGCCACTGTCCAACATCCAAGCTTCCCTTTGCATGTTGTAAAGTAACGGCATTATCCAATGCCGCAAAAATCATCGTCATACACAAAACACATAAAACCAATATATATCCTGTTATTTTCTTCTGTTTTTCCCCCTTGTCCACAGGCTCTAACTCCACTGCTTCCTTTCGTATGAGCAGATAATAAACCGTGGCGGCAAAAAGAATAAATACAAAAATCAACTGTACCATCTGGCTGCGAACAAGATTGTTACATATAAACTGAAAAAGTAACCCCAGTGCATAAGCCACACCAATCAAAAGTGCCAGGTGCGAATCTCTGCCAACATAAAAAAGTGCATGATAATGCAGAGCACTGCCAAACAATCCAAGTAGCACAAATACGACACAGCCCACAAAAAGACAGATGGCGTAACTATCCGCTTCATATAAAAAGGACAAGCAGACCGCCATAACAAGTGGAACCACGACTGTCACCACTCTTTTTACAAAAGCAGATTTTATCCTGTGAAATAGAGCATATAAAAGAAAACCAATGACGCTGACACCCAGCACAATTCCCTGCGCACTCACTGCCTGACGTGAATTCGAAAGCGTACCCATTATGTTCACAAATAAATATTCTGTCTCTAAAAATAAAAACGTAAAAATGGCTAATAAAACACCCGCCGTAAATCTCTTCTTCATCTTTGTTCACCTTTCTATTTCCTCCCTCATTTTACTATTCTTACGCCACAATTGCAACAATGCTTGTCAGATGAACTTTTTTTCTTTATAATTAAACCAATAACGATTATGAGGAGGTTTCTTATGGAAACAAAAAACAATGCAATCCGCGATGCCAGAACGCTTGGCATTCCCAAAATGCTGCTGTTAGGTCTACAGCATATGTTCGCCATGTTTGGTGCCACAATCTTAGTACCGATTCTGGTAAACAACTATTTTAAAGGAGAGGGGCTCTCCATTCAGGTTACATTATTCTGCGCCGGTGTCGGTACACTTTTCTTCCATTTGTGTACGAAATTGAAAGTTCCCGCTTTTCTTGGTTCTTCGTTCGCCTTTCTCGGCGGATTTGAAACCGTTTCCAAACTGGACACCGGAATTTTCAAAGATATGTCCATGGGCGAAAAACTGCCTTACGCCTGCGGTGGTATCGTAGTAGCCGGTGCTCTGTATCTGGTGCTTGCACTGATTATCAAACTAGTCGGTGTGAAACGTGCGATGCGTTTTCTTCCACCGGTTGTCACCGGTCCGATTATTATCTGCATCGGCTTAAGTTTAGCACCATCCGCAGTTAATAATGTTCAGACAAACTGGCTGTTAGCCATTATCGCATTTGCCATCATTGTGATTTTCAACATCTGGGGAAAAGGTATGTGGAAAATCATCCCAATTCTTCTCGGCATCGCCGGTGCTTACACTGTTGCCTTGATTCTGCACTTTTGCGGTATCACAAATCCGGATGGTTCCGCCATCTTTAATTTTGCAGAAGTTGCCAAAGCTTCCTGGGTTAATGTTCCACCATTTGAGTTTTGTAAATTTGACTTAACTGCAATCCTTGCCATGGCTCCGATTGCCATTGCATCCATGATGGAGCATATCGGCGATATTTCTGCCATTTCCGCAACCGTTGGCGAAAATTATGTAGAAGATCCCGGTCTTCACCGCACATTAATCGGTGATGGTCTGGCAACTTCCCTTTCCGCTTTGGTTGGTGGCCCTGCCAACACCACTTACGGTGAAAATACAGGTGTTCTGGAACTAAGCCGCGTACATGATCCGAAAGTAATCCGTCTGGCTGCTATTTACGCTGTCGTTTTAAGCTTCATCCCGAAATTTGCCGGTATCATCAGTACCCTTCCGGCAGCTATCGTCGGCGGTGTCAGCTTTATTCTTTACGGTATGATTTCCGCCATCGGTGTCCGCAACGTCGTAGAAAACAAAGTTGATTTCACCAAATCAAGAAACTTAATTATTGCGGCTACCATTTTAGTATGCGGACTTGGTTTCTCTTCCGGACTTACCTTCCAGATTGCAGGAACAAGCATCACTTTAACCGGTCTTGCCATTGCTGCTATTATGGGCGTTTTGTTAAATGCCATTTTACCCGGACGAGAAGAAGATAAAGAATAAAAAATAATACTTGATTTATGACTAGACGTGTGTTATCTTGTATTTACCCTCTTATTGCTCCACAAAAGGAGGGTTTATCATGAAACACACGTCTATTTTTTTGAAAGCGGCTTGCCGGCGGAGCATCGCCCTTTTATGTACAGCGGTACTGTTTACCGCCTCTGTTTTTTCCGCACCTTTGACAGCAGATGCCGCCTCACCGGCTCTTGTAATTCTTTCCCGATATCGCGCCACATTAAAAATTGGCGATTCTTTTACTCTTGCGGGAATTGCAAGCAACGGCAAGTGGGTTCGGTTTAAAAGCAGTAAAAGTGCTGTCGCCTCGGTAAATACATATGGCAGAGTCACCGCAAAAAAAGCGGG
>ERZ827498.4398-NODE-4398-length-11080-cov-2.607891_pt1 | contig 11080 bp, 10 predicted proteins | sample MGYA00519865_ERZ827498 | MGnify/ENA primary metagenome ERZ827498 (study PRJEB31778, sample SAMEA3449328) | human gut metagenome | biome: human gut; feature: human-associated habitat; material: faeces | place: United Kingdom | collected 2010/2012 ...
CTACTGTAAGAATTCCCATTTCCTTTGCAAGCTGAGCTATAACAGGAGCTGCACCAGTACCTGTTCCTCCACCCATACCAGCTGTAACAAATACCATATCAGCACCTTCAAGTACTTTTATAATTTCATCCTTACTTTCTTCTGCTGCTTTCTTTCCAACTTCAGGATTTGCTCCTGCTCCTAGTCCTCTAGTAAGCTTTTCACCTATTTGAATTTTATGTTCAGCTTTTGATGTATGTAGAGCTTGCTTATCTGTGTTAACTGCTATAAACTCTACACCTTGAAGCTGAGCTTCTACCATTCTATTAACTGCGTTATTTCCACCGCCACCTGCACCGATTACTTTAATTTGCGCAAGACCATCTATTTCTACGTCAAAGTTTAGCATATATAGACCTCCTTATTTTATGATTGTAAGTAAATGTATGTATTAATTATATCATTTAATTCTAAATTTTTGTTAATTCTTAAGTAAGTTATTCCACAAAAATATTTATTTTCCTCTTTTTTTATCACTAATTTTTGTAACAATATGTCTCCTTATCACCGATAAATTGTCAAATAATCTCGACCCAAAGACTAATATAGCTACATAATAAAGCGGAAGACCTAATCTATCCCCTATATACGTCAATATTATAGCTAATAACGCATTTCCTATAAATCCAGTTGCAAAGATTAAATTATCATATTTACCGTTTAATCCTGACTTTACTGCACCAAATATTGAATCTATAGTGGCAAGTATTGCTACTGACATGTATAAAGAATAATTTGCTGGATATGTAAATGGAATATAAAATCCTACTACTACTCCAAGTGCTAGCCCTGCTAGTATCCATATCATAATGCTCACCTTTTCTATTTTACTTTGAAACTAATATATTTTTCAAGTTTTTTAATACTTTTTATTCATATTTTTTGAAAGAATTTATTATAATATCATTTTCCTCTTCTACTTTTATATAAATACCGTATACTTCCTGTAATATATTAGTATATGATTGTGGAGAAGTCACTGAAGCCTTTAATGTATTTAAGTCTCCTATAGCTTTAATTATAAATGGTTGTCCATAAGTAGTATCATTTACTTTTATAGTTGAACCCGAACACTTTATTTTACTTAATGTAAGTAATCTTTCTCCATTTATAGATATTGCTATAGCTCCTGCTTTTTTTAAATCATTTACAATTCTTAATATATCTATATCATGAACTATAAGTTCATTTGGATTTTGATTTTCTTTTAAATCATTTTCACTATCTTTTATAGTTATTATTATTCCATCCCCTATTACTTTAGATTCTCCTGTAACATCTTTTAAATATGATAATTCATATTCCATTAATTCCTTAACAGATTTTTCATTTAATGATTTTTGCTCGTATGCTTCTAAGTCTTTCTCATATTCAAGTTTAATATTTCTGAGCTTTTCTATTTGTTTATTTTCTATTTCTATTTTATGCTCTAAATTTTTCTTTTCTTCTAATGTTATATAAACCTTCTGTGGGTTTAAAGTCTTAATATATATAGCTATAAGAATACCTAATATAAACGCGCATAGAATAACCATTTTTTGTTTTATATATTTTTTTCTCTTATTCATTTAATTACCAAAATCTATATCTTTTATTTTTTTATCATATCCACTTATACTTATATTATCGTCACTTTTTATATCAACTTTATAGTTATAATATTTCTCTATCTCCCAAGCAATACCATACTTAATTCTAAGTGCAGACTCTAATGTTTCTTTATTTCCTATAGCTTTTATAGTTATTGGCTCTTTTATTTTAGTGTTGTTTATGTATAAACCATCATCTTTTAAGTCTAAGTATGTGTCAAACACTATTCTTTCTCCATTTATAGATATAGCACTTGCTTGAGCTGAATTTAATTTATTTACAATCGATAGTATTAAGTCATAATTATAAATTATACTATCTTCTGAACTATTTTTTATCAATTTAACTATTATTCCAGTACCCTTAACATTTGTATATCCTGCTAATTCTTCATAATACTTAATTTCAGATTTTAAAATATCATCTCCCTCATCTTCTTTGTATTTATCTATTTCCCTTTTTATTGTATTTATTTGTTCTTTTAAGCTATTTGATTCTTTTTTTAATGATTTTAACTCTATTAATAGTTGCTCTCCTTTCTTAGATGTAGTCATTCCTTCATTCTCTAAATTGATAGTCTTAAATTGAAGACTTATTAATACCCCTAAAAATACACTACTAACAACTACACTTTTATAGGGAATTTTTATTTTCATAATATCAACTCCTATTGGACTTAATTTTTAAGGCCTATATAAAGCATACTTTCCAGTAGATAAATCAATTTCTCCTCCTTTTTGTTTCTTATTCTGTAAATCAGCTAAAATCATTGCTAATCTAGATATATTATATTTTAACTCTTCATCACTATTTAGTAGTATATTTATATCCTCCTTAGTGCTCATATTTATAGAATTAGGTTTTGTCATATCTATATTGTCTATCTTTTTATAAATACCTTCTTCTTTTATATACTCTAATAAGTATAGTAACCTTTTTTTATTTTCTTCATTCTTAAATTTTATCTCTTGTGAATCGGTTTTATTATAATCTATATGTACTGTAATTACTTCATTATCTTTATTATTTTCATCAATTTCATCTATAAAATTACCTTCTTTGTCTATATAGCAATATATTTCTTCATTATATAAATTCGCCACTATTTCTTTTTCTATTATACTAACCTTTAAAGTATTTGGTAGTAATCTTTTTATTTCAACTTTATCAATATATTTATTATTTAATAATATTTCTTCCATATCTTTTATATTATATCTAAATATATTTTTGTTATTGTTTACCTCTAAAGCTTTTATAATATACTCAGATTCAACATATTTATTCCCCTCTATTTCAATATTATCACTATTAAATATTCCACTATTTAGTGATGTGTATAAAACTATAACTACAATTAATATAAGACTAAAAATAATAACTACTTTACTAGTGTTTATCCTTTTTTTATTTTTTTTCATCTATGTACCCCTCTTAATCTGTATTTTATATATAAATACAACTTTTGTAGTGCTATCTCCTACATATATCTTAATTTATATTATTTTTTAACTTATAAATTTATTACTTTACTTGATAATCTAAAATTTCTTTATTAAATATAAAAAGGCCTTAAGGCCTTTATTCATCTTTTAATTTAATTATATCTGCACCAAGACTTCTTAATACATTTTCAAAGTTTTCATATCCTCTTTCTATATGATATATATCACTGATTTCACTTTTACCATCGGCTGCTAGTGCTGCTAATACTAAAGATGCTCCTCCCCTTAAATCAGGAGATTTAACTCTTGCACCGTGTAGTTTTTCTACTCCATTTACCATGCATATATTTTCTGTTATATATTTTATATTCGCTCCCATTCTAATAAGTTCTGCACAATGCATAAACCTATTTTCAAAAATAGTCTCATGAAATACACTCACACCATCTGACAATGTCATAAGTATCATAAGTTGAGATTGCATATCAGTTGGAAATCCTGGATGAGGACAAGTTTTTACTAAGTCTACAGCTTTTATTTTTTTAGGTGCTACTAAAATTAACCCCTTTTCAGTATATTTTATATCACAGCCAGCTATTCTTAACTTATCACATATAGGTTCCATATGATCTTGCACTACCTTATCTACTTCTAAAGTGCCACCAGTTATTGCACTTGCAATCATATAAGTTCCTATAGCAATTCTATCCGGTATGACTTCATATTCAACTTCATTTAACCTATTAACGCCCTCAATCTCTATATAACTAGTTCCTGCTCCATTTATTTTTGCTCCCATAGCATTTAAAAATTTTGCTAAATCTTCTATTTCAGGTTCTCTGGCCGCATTGTATATTTTTGTAATTCCCTTTGCTTTTATTGCGGCTAATATAGCATTTTCTGTTGCTCCTACACTCGGAAATTCTAAATTAATTGTAGCTGATTTTAAATTATCTTTAAAACATTTTATATATCCATTTTTTTCTTTATATTCAATACCTTCTTTATCCAAAGCTTTTTTAAATGCATCCATACCACTAGAACCATTTGGAACTGTAACAGTTGTATCCATAAGCATACCTGTAAATGTTGGTTCTTTTCCATCTACTGGTTCTAAAAATGTATTATTTTCAAGGGATACCCTTACACTTACATTTCCCGTCTCCGCAAATACTTGCAAAGGGATAAGCTGAACTACCAATAAAAATGACATAATAACAGAAATTAGAATCTTTCTTACTTTACTCATAGTAATCCTCCCATACTTGATATTATCGTAATTAAAAATTTAGATAGGATAAAACAATTTATCCTATCTATTTCCAAAATAAAATACGTTATAGCAAACTCTGCCACATTAATAATATTTTTGCAGTAATGGTTAAATAAATATTATTAATCTTGGAAAAATACACTCATAATATACTTAAATTGTATACGTTTACAGTTTTTTTTTCAGTATGATTTTAGTAGTATAAAAAGTAGTACTACTTTTTGACATTTATATACTACTTTTTGACAATTTCTATATATATTTTGTCAAATATTATTTTGTAAAAAATAGTATTATTTAAAAAATGATATTATTTTGAAGATTTTTACAAATTTAATAAATAAAAAAATATAAATTATAATTTGAAAAAATAAAATGTAGTCTGAAGAAAATAGCTTTTATATTAAAAAAATATATTTGAAATGATTTGGAATGTAAAGATAAAAAATTTAAAAATTTATTATAGAATGTATGTTTTGGAGAAAATTTCCCTAAAATAAATATAGAGGAAATTGTTACAAAGATTGGAGTATATTTAGATTAAAATCTAAAATAAAGGAGTAGGCTCTATGGTGAGTTTAGATAGAGAATTTAATGTAATAACTGAATTTAAAAATGAATTAAAGCCCGAGGATATAAAAATATTTTTGTATTCTATGCCAATAAAAGATATAAATGAAAGACACAGTGAAAATTATGCCATTGTGCAGGAATTAAAAAAAATAAATGAAAATCCCAATATAGTTTTTAATGAATATATAATAGCATCTTTTAACCCCATAATAAATTGGGGAAAATATAAAGATATAGATGTAAAACCAGATAATAGAAATATCAATTTAGATAATTCTACCGAAAGAAAGATATTAGAGAGGCTTCTTTTGTGTGATATTAAAAATAATATAAATAATAATACAACTTGGGCACAACAAAATAAATATGAAATAAGAGGCAATGCAAATCCAGCTGTATATTTGAGGAAACCAATATATTTAAATGATAATTTGATTATAAGAAGAAAATTGAATTTCGATGTCAATATAGATAAAAAAGATATCATTATAGGATTTTTCTTAAACCATGAATTTGAATATCAAAAAACTTTAGACGAAGAAATAAAGTGTGGAAATATACAAAAGGGTGATAAAGTAAAGGACTTTTACAATAATATAACATATGAATTTTTAGAAATAGCACCGTTTAGCATAAGTCAAGAAAATAAATATATGAGAAGTTCTATAATTGAGTATTATTTAAATAAAGGGCAGAGCTATATTATATCAGGATTAGATAAAAATACAAAAGCTGTACTTGTAAAAAATAAAGAAGGTAGCATTTTTCCATATATACCAAATAGATTAAAAAAGATATGTGTATTTGAGAATTTAGGAAATAGACGAATAATTGAGGGTAATAAATATATTAAAATGAATCCAAGTCAAAATATGAGCGAGAGTATAAAATTAGCAGAAGATATATTGAAAAATTCGAAGTATGTTAAATTCAACAAAGCAAATATGATTGTTGAAAAAATAGGATATAAAAAAGATATAGTTAAAAGGCCAGCATTAAAATTTGGAAAAAATGAATCTAATTTTAGTGCAATGTATGGTTTAAATAAAAGTGGGAGTTATGAACAAAAAAATATAAAAATAGATTATTTTATAGATCCTAAGATTTTAAATAATAAAAGAGATTATCAAATAGTATATTCATTCTTAAACGATATAATAAGTAAATCCAAGGATTTAGGAGTTGAGATTAATACTGATAAAAGCTATATAAATTTGACTCCAATAAATATTAAAAATGAAAATGTATTTGAATTAAATATAATACAGATAATTGAAAATTATAATAACCCAGTTTTAGTTATTTTAGAAAAAGAAAATATAGATAAATATTATGAGACACTTAAAAAAATCTTTGGTGGAAGAAATAATATTCCAACTCAATTTGTGGATTTAGACACTATAAAAAAATGTGATCCAAAGATTGATAATAAAAGAGGAAAAGAATCTATATTTTTAAATATACTGTTGGGAATATACTGTAAAAGTGGGATTCAGCCATGGGTTTTGGCAAATGGTTTAAGTGCAGATTGTTATATTGGACTAGATGTATGTAGAGAAAATAATATGAGTACAGCAGGGCTTATACAAGTTATAGGCAAAGATGGACGAGTACTAAAAAGTAAAACAATATCATCTCATCAAAGTGGCGAAAAAATACAAATAAATATTCTTAAAGATATAATTTTTGAAGCTAAACAAGCATATAAAAATACATATAATAAAAAATTAGAGCATATAGTATTTCACAGAGATGGAATTAATAGAGAAGATATAGATTTACTTAAAGAGATTACAAACTCACTGGAAATAAAATTTGATTATGTTGAAGTTACTAAAAATATAAATCGCAGGATGGCGATGCTCGAAAAAAGCGATGAAAATTACAATCATAGAGATAAAGAAAATAAAAAATGGATAACAGAAATAGGAATGTGTTTAAAAAAAGAAAATGAGGCATATTTAATAACTACAAATCCGAGTGAAAATATGGGAATGGCAAGACCACTTAGAATTAAAAAGGTGTATGGAAATCAAAATATGGATGACATTGTAAAAGATATATATAAATTAAGTTTTATGCATATAGGTAGTATAATGAAATCAAGACTTCCAATAACAACTCACTATGCAGATTTAAGTTCAATATATTCACATAGAGAATTAATGCCTAAAAGTGTAGATAATAATATATTGCATTTTATATAATATAACACATATAAAATTATATAATAAATTAAAAATCCTAGCATATTTTCGCTAGGATTTTTAATTAACTTAGGTTAATACCATATTCAGAAGATAAGTCATGCAGACCTTGTTCAATTTCTTCTCTGCTATAATTATGAGCTTCTAAAACCTTATCTTCAAGTCTGTTTAAATTAGTATAAAAATCTATACCGACTCTAAGATATTCGATATTGCTTTTATCAATTTCATCAAATAATAGATTTTCAGCTTCATTTATTTTTCCTTCTGAAACTAATTTGCCTAATTTACTATATAATATATCAGTATCGCTAAGATTATCTTTTTCTTCTAATTTATATTGAACCATATCTTTATTGAAGAACAGTTTTGATAATGACATAGCTAAGCTTTCTACCTGTCTAAGTAAGTAATCTTGTTTAAGCATATTTATACCTCCAATTGTAGAATTTCATATAGAATTATTGATTAAAAAAATCATATCCTAATATACATATTATACACCAAAAGTTAATTGTTAGTTAAAAAAACTAGTAATGAATAATTAATTGAAAAATTATAATAAAATATATGTTATAATAAATAATAATATTTTAATAACATAAAAGATATACAATAAGGAGAAATGAAATGGGCTTTCGAAAAGAAATAAAAGATGCAAATAGGATTGTAGTTAAGGTGGGAACATCGACACTAACTTATGCAAATGGACAAATTAATTTAGGAAGAATTGAAAAATTAACAAGAGTTTTAGCTGATATAGTAAACTCAGGAAAAGAAGTAACTTTAGTATCATCTGGAGCAGTAGGTGTTGGAATTGGAAAATTAAAATTAAAAGAAAAGCCCACAAATATAAGAGAGAAACAAGCATTGGCAGCAATAGGACAATGTGAATTAATGCATATATACAGTAAATTTTTTGGAGAGTACTCACATACAGTAGGTCAAGTACTTTTAACTAGAGATGTAATAGAAGACGAACATATAAAACAAAACGTATGTAGTACTTTTGAATTATTACTTCAAAAAGGAATTATTCCTATTGTAAACGAAAATGATACAGTTTCAATAGACGAATTAGAGAATATAGCTAAATTTGGAGATAATGATAACTTATCAGCAATAGTTTCTGTTCTTATAGATGCAGATTTATTAATAATATTATCTGATATAGATGGTTTCTACGATAGTAATCCAAAAGAAAATCCAAATGCAAAACTAATAAAACAAATCGATGAGATTACTGAAGAAATAGAAGCATGTGCAGGAGGAGCAGGTTCAAGCTTAGGAACAGGTGGAATGGCAACTAAAATTGCAGCTGCTCGTAAAGCAACAGATGCAGGTGTAAACATGGTACTTGCAAATGGAGAAGAACCATCTATAATTTCTGATATATTATCAGGAGAAGAAGTGGGAACTTTATTCACTGCAAAAAAATAGGAGGGGTAGAATATTATGAGTAGTTTAATTTCGATGGGACAAAAGGCAAAAGAAGCTTCTTATGAATTAGGTGTAGCTTCACCAGGTCAAAAAAATGAAGCTTTAACTTTTATGGCAGAAGAACTTATAAAAGCAAAAGAAGAAATAATAAAAGCTAATGAAATAGACAGACAAAATGCCATAAAAAAAGGAATAACAGATGCTTTACTTGATAGATTATCACTTGATGATTCTAGAATAGAATCTATGGCACAAGGCTTACTTGATATAGTAAAGTTACAAGATCCAGTAGGAGAAGTTACAAATATGTGGCAAATGCCTAATGGACTTGAAATAGGTCAAAAAAGAGTTCCTATAGGGGTTTTAGGAATAATATATGAATCAAGACCAAATGTAACTAGTGATGCTGCTGGACTTTGTTTGAAATCAGGAAATGCTGTTATATTAAGAGGTGCAAGCGATGCAATAAATTCTAATAAAGCAGTAGCAAAAGCATTAGTAGCTGGTATAAAAAGAAGTGGGCTACCTCAAGATTGTGTACAATTATTAGAAGATACATCAAGAGAAACTGCTAGAGAAATGATGAGACTTAACAATTATATAGATGTTTTAATCCCAAGAGGTGGAGCAGGTCTTATAAAATCAGTTGTACAAAATGCAACCGTTCCAGTAATTGAAACAGGAACAGGAAATTGCCATATATTTGTTGATGAAACTGCTGATTTAGAAATGGCAAAAGCTATCGTGTTAAATGCTAAAGTTCAAAGACCTGGTGTTTGTAATGCAGCAGAAAAATTATTAGTTCATGAATCTATAGCAAATGAGTTTTTACCAACTATTGTAAAAGCACTTAGAGAAAATGGTGTTGAAGTTAGAGGATGCGACAAAGCTCAAGCTATAGTAGATGATATTAAAGTTATAGAAGAACCTGAATGGCATCAAGAATACTTAGATTTAATAATAGCTGTCAAAGTTGTAAAAGATGTTGATGAAGCTATAAAACATATAAATAAATACAATACAGGTCACTCAGAATCAATAGTAACTGAAAGTTATAAAAACAGTCAAAAATTCTTACAAAGAGTAGACGCAGCTGCAGTATATGTAAATGCATCTACAAGATTTACTGATGGTGGAGAATTTGGATTCGGTGGAGAAATTGGTATCAGTACTCAAAAACTTCACGCAAGAGGACCAATGGGACTTAAAGAACTTACAACTAGTAAATACATCATATTTGGAGATGGTCAAATAAGATAATTATAGATTTTAATAAATGAACAAAAAAAGGTCAGTTTAGAACAGTGTTTTAAATTGGCCTTTTTTCATATAATTTAAATAAATAAGGTATTAAAAAATTAGTTAAGCATATATTGTCTAATACTTGAAATAAATGTTTTCTTTGAGGGGTTTGTAAGTGGATTCAAAATATATTAAATATCGATATACAAAAAATACTAAAATATCAAATAAAAAATAATTGAAAAACAAGATTAAACTATGCTAGAATAATAAGGTTGAAATTATACAAATCAATTTTAGAGGAGACAGAATAATGGATCAAGAAACAGTAAGTATGTTAGCTCACAAAGCTAGACATAAAATCGACTTTTTAAATCAAAGCAAGTTAAGATACTTAGTATCTGCTATGTTCGCAGGAATATTTATAGGATTAGGAGATATACTAATCTTCACAGTAGGTGGATATTTACATGATGTACATTCACCAATGACTAAAATTGCTGTTGGAATGGCATTCTCAGTAGCACTTAGTTTAATAATACTTTTAGGTAGTGAATTATTCACAAGTAATAATATGGTTATGGCCGTTGGAGCTATGAGCAAAGAGACTAGCATAAAAGATGGTGGTAAAGTTTTAGGATACAGTTACTTAGGAAACTTTATAGGGGCTATATTAATAGCACTTTTATTCATAGGAACTGGATTATTCAAAGGAACTACTCTTGAATACTTTGAATATACTGCATTAGGAAAAATTGATGCTACAGCATATCAATTATTTTTCAAAGGAATTTTATGTAACATATTAGTTTGTTCAGGTGTTTTAGCTGCATACAAATTAAAAGATGATACAGCTAAACTAATAATATTATTCTTAACTTTATTTGCATTCGTTACAAGTGGATTTGAACACTGCATCGCAAATATGATAACATTCGCTACATGCATATTATCAGGAGCTACTTCAGTAACTATTTCAGGAATGGTATACAACTTATTCTTCGTAACTTTAGGAAATATGGTAGGTGGAATACTATTCTTAGGAGCAGGAACTTACTTCTTAGGTAAAAGTGGCGATAAAAAAGAAACAAAAATGGATAAAGTAGCTTAGTTTAAGCTTTTAAGTATAAAGACATTGATATAATAATTTAATATCGATGTCTTTTTTTTATAACGCATAGGAAATTATATTCATCTATAGATTGTGGATAAGTATAATTTCCGTATATGTGTTTTTAGCACTTGACACAGCAAGTGCGATAACTTTCAAA
>ERZ827498.4402-NODE-4402-length-11072-cov-3.548607_pt1 | contig 11072 bp, 10 predicted proteins | sample MGYA00519865_ERZ827498 | MGnify/ENA primary metagenome ERZ827498 (study PRJEB31778, sample SAMEA3449328) | human gut metagenome | biome: human gut; feature: human-associated habitat; material: faeces | place: United Kingdom | collected 2010/2012 ...
TATACACAACGATATCTGCTTCCGCCCATTTTGCAAGCTGATGCTGGATCACTGTCTTACCGCTTCCGAACGGTCCCGGCACTGCTGCCACACCGCCTTTTGCAATCGGGAAAAACGTATCGATCACTCGCTGTCCTGTTACAAGCGGCATCTTTGGCGGAAGTTTCTTTTTATACGGACGTCCACGGCGAACCGGCCATTTCTGCATCAATGTCAGTTCTCTGTCTCCGTTTTCCGTCTCAACGACAGCCACAACTTCTTCTACTGTAAACTCTCCTGCCTTGATTTCTTTAATTGTTCCCTTTACTCCATAAGGAACCATGATCTTCTGCTGCACGAGAACCGTCTCCTGCACTGTTCCGATCACGTCTCCCGTCTCGACTTCATCTCCGACTTTTGCAGTCGGAACAAATTCCCATTTCAGGTTTCGTTTCAAAGACGGAACTTCCACGCCGCGCTTTAAGCTGTTTCCCGATACTTTCATAATATCGTCCAACGGTCTTTGTATTCCGTCATATATACTTGTAATCAGTCCCGGTCCGAGTTCTACGGACATCGGCACTTCCATTGACTCTACCGGCTCTCCCGGTCCAAGTCCCGAAGTCTCTTCATATACCTGAATCGAAGCTTCATCTCCGTGCATCTCGATAATCTCTCCGATCAGACGCTGATTCGACACGCGGACTACGTCAAACATATTTGCATCGCGCATTCCCTCTGCAATAACAAGTGGTCCTGCGACTTTCTTAATCACTCCTGTGCTCATTAGCTTACTCCTCCAAACAGAATATCCGAACCGACCGCCTGTTCCACGGTCTTCTTTACACCGTTTACTCCCGCTCCCGTATTGCCTGACACGCCCGGTATCTGAATAATTGCCGGAAGCGTATTTTCACGGTACTGCTCTATCTCTTCTTCGATCTGTGCAGCCACGGCTTCGGTAATATATATAATCCCGTACTGACCGTCTGCAAGCTGTTTTAATTTTTTTCTGGCATCTTCCCGGGTCTTTACAGGGCAGATGCTAAGACCTAATGTGGCGAATCCGTAAATGCTGTCGTAATCGCCGATGACTGCTATCTTATACATACATCTCCCTTATCCTTTCCCTGATCGCCTCGTCCGAAAAACCGTTCTGTTTTCCTGTCAGTATAATCCGTACGGTCTTGATCTCCGTCTCTCTTGCGATCAAATATCCAAGCAGAGGTCCTACCGAAAACGCCTCGTACTTCTGCGGCTTCAACATCTCGATCATACGGTTGTCGCACCACCGTTCAAACGCGGAGGCTGACTCTCGAAGCGCCTGTGCGCCTTTTGCATACGCTGTTCCCTCCAGATACTGTGCGATCTCATCTTCTCCGGCAAGAGCCGCGCGGATGAGCTGTTCAACATTCACCCCATCACACTCCGCCATAGCGCTTCGCATGAAATCAGCGCTTTTTCCCGTTTTCCGGGAACGCACGGCAATCTTGATATCCGCAATAGCAACCATTGTATCTGCATAATTTTCAATGATCGGTTCACCGGATTCTTTTCCCGCTTTGCGAATAGCTTCAAGCGCCGCCTTATCAATCATAATATCGCACAACTGACCGTCTCTTGTATGAAGAAGCGTTTCAAGAGCTTCCTGCGCAACATTTCCCATATGAGACGGCAAACGCGAAAACTCTCTGTTCTCCACGATCCGAAGCATCTCTTCTCCCGGTATCGGGCAGTCATCATAAAAAATATTCGGATTACGCGCTTCCGTACAAACCTCTTTGATCGCAGCTTTCAGATTATGATACAACTTCGGATAAGAGAGAACATTAAATACGCTCGCATCAGGAGCGACCTCTTTGATCACTTCCCATGTTTTCTCTTCTTCACGCCGCAGGACGACATCAGGATCATCCTGATCCGCCATATCACCCCAGCCTTTCTCGACAACAAACTGCAGCGCTTCCGCCGCCGTTTTACAGGACAAAAGCTGCTCGATGACTGCATCAGAGAACAGGGCGACTTCCAGCGCACGTATACGTGCGACTGCGTAAGTATATTTTGTATTCCCCAATTCTAAACCTCCTTATGCTGTAACAATCCGCCGCATTAAAAATGCGGATTGTTATGCTCATTGCAGATCACTGTTTACGAAAAGAGCTGTCTCTTCACTACATCTGCCAGTTCTTCTCTTTTCGCATCAAAAACTGCTTTTATCGTACAATTTTCTTCGATGCCGCCATATACAAGGATAAATCCTCCGTCAATCTTTCTCGCCTCTTCGGAAATCACAAGTTTTCCGCCTTTTGCCTTTGCCGATGCATCGATTTTCTCTGCAAATGACTTCGGCATCCTGTCGAGATCTCTTTTAGAGAAGCAAATTGCTCCATCCTGGGCAAGCATATATTTATCAAGCATTTTTCCAAGCATTTCAAAATATGCCGCGTCATCCATGTTCATCACCTGACTGTACGCATCCTCAAGCACACTGCGGATCACATCCTGTTTTGCCGCCAAAAGAGCCTGTTTTCTGTTCATATCAGCCGACGATTCCGCCCGTTTTGCATATTCTTTCGCGTCAGCCGCAGCTTTTACACGGATATGTTCTGCATCCGCCCCGGCTTTTTCAACCGCATCTTTCACGATCTTTTCCGCATCTTTTTTTGCCTGATCGAGAAGTTCTGCCGCAGACTGCTCTGCCTCCTCGAAAATCCGGGATTTCATTTTATCTAATCCGCTCATTTATCGCTGTCTCCTTTTCATCAATTCCAAACCAGACGTCTTTTCCTTAAATCTGAATTCCGTTTACGGCAAGGAATGAGATCAGCAGCGCCAGAATAGCGTATGTCTCAACCATAGCCGGGAACAACATAGCTTTACCGAACTGCTCCGGTTTCTTTGCGACGATTCCGATAGACGATGCCGCCGTTTTTCCCTGTGCAATTCCTGAAAGAAGTCCTACGATACCGATCGGAAGACACGCTGCCAATATCAAAAGACCTGAAGATACGGAAACATCCAATGCTCCGCCTCCGAGAATACCGATCTTTGAAAGTGTGATAAATCCTACAAGCAGTCCATACAGACCCTGTGTACCCGGAAGGAGCTGGATAATAAGCACTTTTGCAAACTTACTCGGATCTTCTGTCACAACGCCTGCCGCTGCCTGTCCTGCAATACCTACTCCGATCGCCGATCCTGCTCCGGCAAACAATACCGCAACTGCCGCTCCGAGCAGTGCATAAACAATTCCTAAATTTTCCGCAATATTCATGATAAAGTTTCCTCCTTAACATCTGCATATTTTGTATTTTCTTTAAAAGGATTAAACGGCTCTCCGCCGCCTTCGTAAAATTTCCCGAAAAACTCCACAAACTGCAAACGGTTTGTGTGTACATACGCACCCAAAAGATTGATCGCCAGATTGAGCGTATGACCTGCGATAAAAATTACGACAAATGCGATCACGCCGATCACATTATTCGGAAGCATGCTTCCCATCTGGTTAATAACCGATGCGATTACTCCGGTTGCAAGTCCGAGCGCCAGCAGACGAGAGTAAGACAACACGTCGCTGAGCCAGCCGCTCACATTGTAAAGATCATATGCGCCAAGCGCCAGACGAAGCGCCGGGTTTTTCTTCTCTCTTCCCGACATAAGCACGATTCCCACCGCTCCTGCTATCGCCAATGCCTTCGCTCCTGTATTGAGCCATGCCGGAAATACAATATTCATCTGTGCGATAGATGCAAAAATATCGCTCGGCAAAAGCATCAATATAAGACCGATCAAAAGCATAAACCAAAGAACAACGTCACAGAAGAAGTCCATCACTTTTCCGTCTTTCAGACAGAGATATCCTTTGATCCCCAGTCCCACAAACAGGTGGATGACACCGAATAACAGTGAGAACACAAGCAGTTTCATCGGGTCGTTCAACGGCACAAACCAAAGCGCCGGAACGGTGATCGTCGTTCCGAAAAACTTCTCCGAAACAACATCTACGATATTTCCGAAATATCCTCCGAATAAAATTCCCCACACAAGAGTGGATAATCCACAATAGAAGAATAATTTCATCGATTTTTTCATTCCCTGAGACATTCTCGGGAATTTCTTCACAAGCACAGCGCAGACGATTGCCACAATCGCTCCATACGCCGCATCCGAAAGCATCATTCCGAAAAAGAATACATAGAAAAACGACATGATCGTCGTTGGATCAAGCTCCCCTTTGTGAGGAAGTCCGTAAGACTCTACAACGCCCTCCACACTTGCCGAAAACGGATTGTTCTTTAAAATAACCGGAGCTTCTTCGTTTTCCTGCAGTTCCTCAACATCTACCATACAGTCATATTTTTCTGTCAGATAACCGGAAAGATGCGCCGCCTCACACTGAGGAATGTATCCGCTTATGACAAACGTTCTCTCCGACTGCGGGATCTGACCGAGCACTGCGTATTTGTCCGCGCGTACTCTGTAGTAATCCGCTAATATTTTTAATTTTTCTCTCTGATCCGAAAGGTCTTTCACCTCATTCTCGATCTGTTCAATCCGCGCTCTGCAGTCTGCGATCTCACTTTCCAGCTCTTCTTTTTGAAACTTCGGAACGTCTCCCCACATCTGGGAAGGTCTTGCAAACCCGGCGCTTCTAAGCGCATCTTCCGCTGCCTGCACATCTTCTTTCATGCAGACGACTGCTAGATATACCATGCCCGGTTCTGATGAAACAATGTTTACATCTGCTCCGGTTATATCCGGCGCTTTCTCTGCCAAAATCCCATATACCGTCTCCGCGTCAGTACCTCCCGGCATCGTTCCGAAAAATACTGCCGTCCGGTCTGTCTCTGCCGGTGTCAGCGGAACGTCCAGGCTGATCCACGGATTGAGACTCTCGATACTGTTGTTCAGTTTCGTAATCTCCGCCATCTGTTCAGAGCGCTCTTTATCCAGCCTTCCGATCTGTTTTGCCGTTTTCAGAAGATCTCTTCGCTCATTGCGAATCCGCTCTTCTTCTTCCCGCTCAATCAATGCCTTTCCTTCTAAAGATGCAAACATCGACTTCTTCTCAGGAACATATTTATCAAGAATATCGATCGCCTGTTCTGCCAGAGTCGACGCTTTCTCGAAACCTGCCTTTTGCCCTGCAGTGTCCATCTTCTTAAAATCTTCATCTTCTTCGATTACATGATTGATCTCCACAACACCGAGGCTCTGTAATTTTTCGAGGATTGCTTTTCGGTCTTTCTTTAAGGCGCAGATGCTGATTCTCTGCATCTTAAGTACCGCCATCTGTCTATCCCTCCTTTACAGTCTTATTTCTGTTATGTCAATCTTTCCAACACAAGAGCAGCCGCCTCTTTCTTTCGTTCAAGAGCCGCCTTTTTCATCTGTTCTGCTTCTCTGCGCGTTTCTTCCGCCGCCTGTGCCAGCATAACTTCTCCGTCTTTCTTTGCCTGATTTGCTGTTTTCAAAGCGTCTGACTTTGCTTCGTCAATCAGCTTGTCGGCAGCCTGTTTTGCTTCTTCTTTCGCGGTCTTGAGGATTCTCTTGCTTTCCTGTTCCGCTTCTTTTACGATCTGATCTGCCTTATTTTCTGTTTCCCGGATAGATTTGATCGTTTCTTCTACCATTTCCGCAACACCACCTTCCGCTTTCTTTTCTATCTTTTTAGTTTTACCATACTTTCCCGCTTCATACGGGACGTTCCCTTTTCGGGAAACGATTCCCTCCTCCTGTGCCCTATCTGAACAGACGTAACACAGTGTACAGATTCAACGTTAAACGAATGTAAAACGCCCTCCCGCACCTTATCCGAACCGATGTAACCGCAAACGTTTCTTAGCAGTTTCTTAGCACATTGACACTATTATATACCGAAAGTCTTCAATAGTGAACTACACTTTTCCCGAATTTTTTTACATTATTTCGTCATTTTGCACATATTTTCACAACTTATTTCGTTCAGGTATTCCCATGCCATTCTAATTCATGAAGCTCTCCTTCCAACTCCATTTTCGCAAATCCGTTTTGACGCAGAGCTTCATAGAGAACAACCGCCACAGAATTTCCAAGATTCAAAGATCTGATCTGTCCCATCATCGGAATGCGCACGCAAGTATCTTCATGATCTACAAGAATCTCCTCCGGTATACCTGCGCTCTCTTTTCCGAACATAATGTAACAATCCGGTTCATACGCCGCTTCGGTATATACTTTTTTCGCTTTTGTAGTTGCCATATAGATTTTGGCACCCGGATTTTTCTCAAGGAAATCCGCATAATCAATATAAGTCGTGACATCCAGATCATTCCAGTAATCCATCCCCGCGCGTTTCAATGCCTTTTCGGATAATTTGAATCCAAGAGGCTCGATCAGATGAAGACGCGTCCCTGTTGCCACACATGTTCTTCCGATATTTCCGGTATTTGCCGGAATCTCCGGCTCATAAAGTACAATATTCAGCATAATTATTTTCTCTCATTTCTCAATCGCCCGATAAATCTTTCCAGCCGGCCGATTGCTTCTTTTAGATCTTCCAACGAATATGCGTAGGATATTCTCAAAAATCCTTCGCCGCATTCGCCGAACGCCGTTCCCGGAACAACTGCGACTTTCTCTTCATTTAACAGCCTGGTTGCAAATTCTTCTGAAGTCATTCCAAATTGTTTAATACTCGGGAAAACATAAAACGCTCCGAACGGTTCAAAGCATTCCAGTCCCATCTTTTTAAACTCATGCATGAGGAAGCGCCGTCTCTGATTATAGGATTTCCTCATTTCTTCTACTTCATCCCCACAGTTTCTAAGTCCTTGCACAGCCGCATACTGGCTGTTTGTAGGCGCACACATGATTGCAAACTGATGAAGCTTCGTCATCTGAGATATGATAACTTCCGGTCCGCAGCAATATCCGAGTCTCCAGCCTGTCATTGCAAACCCTTTTGAAAATCCGTTAATAACAAGCGTCCTCTCTCTCATTCCCGGAAGGCTCGCAATCGATACATGTTCTTCTTTATATGTAAGTTCCGAATAAATCTCGTCAGACATGACATACAGATCATGCTCTTCGACAAATTTTGCGATCGGTTCTAAATCTTCCCGCGTCATGATCGCTCCTGTCGGATTGTTCGGAAACGGAAGAACGAGAACCTTTGTCTTAGGCGTCGTATATTTTTCAAGTTCTTCTGCCGTCAGTTTAAATTCATTTTTTTCCTGAAGAGGAATGATCACCGGAACTCCGTCTGCCATAACCGTACACGGCAGATAAGACACATAACTCGGCTGCGGAATGAGCACTTCATCTCCGGGGTCGAGCATACAGCGAAGTCCGACATCTATTGCCTCGCTTCCGCCTACAGTGACAAGTGTTTCATGTACTGCATCGTATTTTACATGGATCTTTCTCTCAAGATAATTACAGATCTCTTTTCTCAGTTCTTTTAATCCGGCATTAGAAGTATAAAACGTCCTTCCTTTTTCAAGGGAAAACATTCCTTCTTCTCTTATGCGCCATGGCGTATCAAAGTCCGGTTCTCCTACTCCGAGGGAAATTGCGTCTTCCATCTCGTTCGCCACATCAAAAAATTTACGGATGCCGGACGGTTGTATCTCAACGATTTTTCTTGATAATGGATTTCTCATTACAGTGTCACCGGTATCCTTTCCGACCCTTTTTTCACGCCCATGATCGTTCCGTGGTCTTTATATTTTTTCAATATAAAATAAGTTGCCGTGCTCAAAACGCCGTCAATCGTAGACAGACGTTCAGATACGAATCTCGATACTTCTTTCAGCGTCTTGCCTTCCAAAGTTACAAGCAGGTCATAACTTCCGGAAATAAGATAAACCGCATATACTTCCGGATAGTTATATAACCGTTCCGCGATCCGATCGAATCCGCTGTCTCTTTGCGGCGTCACACGCACTTCGATCAGCGCCGTCACCATCTCTACGCCGGCTTTATCCCAGTCGATCAGCGTATGATATCCGCAGATGATCTTCTCTTTCTCCATATCTGCGATCTCATTTGCCACATCTGTTTCTTCCACACCGACTAACACTGCCAGTTCTCCAAGCTCTACCCGGCTGTGCTTTTCGATATACTTCAAAATCTCCATTCTCAACGCTTCTTTTTTCTCGTTCATTTTCTGCCTCCTATACCTTTATATATCATTTCCGTTTTACTTGTTGTAAAATAATATTTTATCATGGATAAAACTTTTCATCTGTATGTATTTTTATTATTTTTCACACTTTTTATAATCCTTCTGCCATCTCGCCAGTTCATCCGGCGCAGGTCTGTCCAGATATCTTATCTCTTCTTTGCTTGTGATCACCCGCGCATTCTGCGCTTTGGCAACCCCAAGCCTGACGGCTCGCGCCCCCGCCTTTTCCAGCACTTCAATCACCTGATCCGCTTCATCGGTCAAGATCAGATAACTTCCGGCAGAAGTCAGCTGATACGGATTCAGACGATAATATTCGCAGATTTCTACAGTCTCCTGCTTCAGCGAGATCGATCCCATTGCAATTTCAAAACCGATCTTTTCTTCCTCTGCCATTTCCCATAAGGCCGCCAAGATGCCTCCGCTTCCGATCTGCCAAACCGAAATATCTCTTCCTTTTGCCGCCTCTAAAATCTGCTCCGGCGTTATGAGCTGATCACGAAGCTTTTTTGCCTGCATCAAAAATGTGTTAATAAATCTTTGCGATAATTCTTCCTCCGCCGCTTCTAAAATGCGAAGAGAACCTTCCAGACCTGCATATCCGCATAAGAGCAATTCTCGATTTTTAACAAACTTCTGTCTGTTTCCCGTTTTTTTATCTGCAGTCTCTTCTAATGCATGCATCCCCGGATCTTGTACTTTCGTTCCGCCTGCACATGCGTACACGATCGGAGTTTGCACCGCCGCCGTTCCCTCTGCCGACAAAGACGTCAGCTTTGCTTTAATGCACTCGCAGCCTTTTTGGATTTCCCCGCAAACATCCGCAAGAAACTCTTCCTCTGTCTCTTCCGGAAAAAGAATTCTTACCGATATCCCTTCTGCCTGTATTTTGCGGGCTGCCAGTTCTCCCGCCGCGCCCAAAACCGCATAATACCCTATCCCGGCATGGCCGCCGCAAACACATACGTCTGCCCACGAAAAACTTCCGTCCGTCTGATCCATATGAACTTTCTTTTTCACCGACCGGTTCCATATAGTCGGTGAGATCTTTCCGATCTTCATATTTCTTTGCTTTTCCTTCCATTGTTATTTTAAAAATTGACAGCTCCGCCGCTTTCAGTATGTCTGCCTGTCCTTTACTCTGACAGATAATAAATCGCCGCGTTTCCTGTGAGCGGATCTCGGTTTTTATAATCAAACAACACTGTTTTCCCGTCAATTCGTTCCAAATGAGTCATTTTTCTCATCTGACGTCTGTCGTATCCTTCATATGCTTTCAAATAGGTCCGCTCTTTCTCTTCTTTTTTATAAAATGCCGCCGCTTCATCCGATGAAACTCCGCTTTCTCTAAGAAATTCCGGACGTTTTTTCACATTATCCCTCAAATACATATCCAATGTCAACATTTCCATATATTGTTCCGATCTTTCTTTACACGTTTTCACGATAAAATCATATAAGATCTCATACCTTCCGATCCGTGAATGACTTACGGCAAATGCATTTTTTTCATCATAATATGCCGCCAGACATTCATACATACAAAACGGAGATGCAAATTCTTGCTCTAATGCCGCCATCGTACAGCAAAACTGCCCGCTGTTATAATACACTTCAACCATCTCTTCTATCTGCTTTAACCGGATGACCTCCGCATAAGTAAGCCATTTTGTAGAAAGGACTTCATACGGCGCACGATCCTGATACACAATCCCGTATTCCTGCGCCCTGTCATGCATAACAGATCCTTTTAAAACTTTCAGAAAACCAAGCTGAAGCTGCTCCGGATTCATTTTATATACACGGTCAAATGATTTTCCGAAGCTTTCATATCCTTCATACGGCAATCCTGCGATAAGATCGAGATGCTGATGCACATTGTTTCCTTTTTTAATTTTGTCAACAATCGTTGACAAAACATCGATTTTCATCGTTCTGTTGATTTCCCGGATCGTAATCTCATTTGCCGATTGAACACCGATCTCAAGCTGGATCAGACCCGGACGCATACGATTGATCAACGCGATCTCTTTTTCATTCAATAAATCCGCGGAAACTTCAAAATGAAAATTTGTGATTCCGTTATCATGCTCATGAATATAAGTCCAGATCGCCATCGCATGATCATGCCGGCAATTAAACGTCCGATCCACAAATTTCACCTGAGGTACTTTCTTGTCGATAAAAAACTGAAGTTCTTTTTTTACGAGCTCTATCTCCCGGAAACGTAAACATTTGTCGATAGAGGAAAGGCAGTAACTGCATGAAAAAGGACATCCTCTGCTCGATTCATAATAGATGATCCTGTTCTCAAAATCTTCAATATGATCATAGACAAACGGAATCGTGCTCAAATCAATAACAGGACGAAAATCATTTTGGATTACAGCTTTGTCCTTATTTCTATAAGCAATTCCCGGAATATCAGAAAAGAGTTCATCTCTTTTTACTCCGGAACAAAGCGCCCCTTTTTCTTCATGATAAACACGGAGCAGTTCCGCAAACGTCTCTTCCCCTTCTCCGCACATCACGCCTTCTACTTTCGGATACTGTTCCAGCACAGCCTTCGCATCGTAAGATACCTCAGGACCTCCAAGCCAGATTTTTGTATCCGGAAGAATCTTCGGCAGTTCTCTCAAAAGCTGTCCTACATATTCAATATTCCACAAATAGCAGGAAATTCCCAATAGGTCCGTTTTTCTCCTATATATATCCTGCAAGATCGCATCAAACGTCTGATTGATCGTATATTCCGCAACTTCGATTTCTTCCGTATAAGTTCGCGCATATGCTTTTAAGCTGTGGACGGCAAGATTTGAATGAATATATTTTGCATTTACTGCCGCTAATAGTACCTTCATAATTTCTCCTATCTCTTTTTCCAACAAAATTTATACTCTATAATAACACTAAAAATAATCCGCCG
>ERZ827498.4404-NODE-4404-length-11070-cov-5.170858_pt1 | contig 11070 bp, 10 predicted proteins | sample MGYA00519865_ERZ827498 | MGnify/ENA primary metagenome ERZ827498 (study PRJEB31778, sample SAMEA3449328) | human gut metagenome | biome: human gut; feature: human-associated habitat; material: faeces | place: United Kingdom | collected 2010/2012 ...
TGCCCACTCCCGTGCGCCGCGTGGGCGTGCAGGACGTGTTCGGCTGCTCCGGCCCGGCATGGGATCTGCTGAAGTTCTACGGTCTGGATGCTGCCACCATCTGCAAGACTGCCCACGAAATGCTGGGCAAATAAAGCAGCCGGAATATCACAAAAGCCGAGGGGCTGCTGCACATTCGTTTAAAAGGATGTGCGGCAGCCCTTTTTGCGTTCATTCTTCGCCCAGCAGCTTTGCACGGCTGGCGTATACAGCGGTGAATACCTCCCGCAGCCGTTGGATCTCGGGGCGCGGGTCGTCCCGCAGGGTCAGCAGACAGGTGTCCGGCAACGGCAGCTGCAGCGGCAGATACCATGCCGCCGGAAAGGCCGGGTATTTCATCGGGCACAAAAACATGCCGCGCCCGGCAAGCAGATCGTTGTAAACACACTCGTAGTTTTCCACCATGTGCCAGCTTGGTGCGGAAAACGGCAGGCCGGGCTGAACAACGGCAAGATCCACCATTTCCTGATACAGCGGCTCATAAAACAGCTGCTGCCCGGCAAGATCGGCCAGCGCCAGAGTGCTGCGCCCTGTGAGCGGGTGCTCCGGCGATACGATCAGGTAAAAGGTGTTGTGCAGGATGGGGGTGCGCTCGATCTCCGGCTGCAGCGGCCCAAAGGGCAGATAGAGGGCTGCGTCTGCCTCGCTGCAGAGCATTTCGTGGGGGTTGCGTGACACGGGCCGAGTGTCCACCGCAAACTCATATCCCGGCAGCGCGGCGTGCAGCCGTGCCATCAGGATGGGGTAGATGGGGTCCCGCTGCAGCAGCACAGGCGGAAGACGCAGGGTCAGTGTGCGCCGCCGGGCAAAGCCCTTCAGTGCGGTGCGGGCGTTCAGCATGCTGCGGTAGATCTCTGCCGCACGGGGCGCAAAAGCCCGGCCGGCCTCGGTCAGGGCCACCTGGGTGGTGCTGCGGGTGAACAGGGCAAGATCCAGCTCTTTTTCCAGATTGCGGATCTGGTAGCTCAGGGCGGGCTGGGTGCAGTACAGCTCCCGGGCGGCGGCGGTAAAATTCAGCGTCCGGCTCAGGGTGAGAAAACACAGCAGCTGGCGGTCGTTCATGGGCGAAACCTCTCCTTTCCCGGCGGGCAGAATAAGATTGCTTTCAGTATAGCACATCAATGGAGACTGATAAAGAGCTTTTATCACTGTGGCAAAAATTTTTTGTTTCCATTTTACTTCGTTATATTTTATACTAAGTGTCGGAGCGGGATAAAAATCCCGCAGAAACGAGAAGAAGAGAAGAAAGAAAAAGGAGCAAACAAGATGGAAAAGATCTCCCGCAAAGGCTTTCTGAAAGTTGCCGCTGCCGCCGCAATGAGCGGTGTCACCGCCGGCGCTCTGGCTGCCTGCAACTCCGCAAGTTCCTCCGGCACTGCGGCATCCGCTTCCGGCGATGCCGTCTACACCCCCGGCACATACACCGGCACGGCTACCGGCATCGGCGAGGTGAAGGTGACCATGACCTTCAGCGAGACCGCTATCACCGATGTGGTCATCGATGCTTCCAACGAGACCGAGAGCATCGGCGGCGTGGCTGCTCCCACCCTGCAGGATGCCATCATGGCGGCACAGAACGCTGAGATCGACAATGTTTCCGGCGCCACCGTCACCACCAACGCGGTCAAGAAGGCTGCCGCCAGCTGCATCGAGCAGGCTATGGGCGTTGCTTCCGAAGAGCCTGCTGCAGATACCGCCGGGGATACCGGCGATGACTGGCTGGGCGAAGAGCCGGACGTGCAGGCCAGTGAGACCCAGGACTTTGATGTGGTCATCATCGGCGCCGGTCTGTCCGGCGTCTGCGCTGCCCGTGCGGCTGCCGAGGAGGGCGCAAAAGTTGCCATCGTGGAAAAGAGCTCTTCCTTCAACTGCCGCAGCGGCGAGTATGCCCTGCTGAACGGCAGCCTGAACAAGCGCTGGGGCCGTGAGAACATCGTGGACGAGGATGTTGTGGTCGACCGCCTGATGCGCGAGTGCACCTACCGCAACAAGCGCTCCATCCTGAAAAAGTGGGCTTCCCATGCACACGAGGTCATGGACTGGTTCATCGAGGCTTACCCCGAGCTGACCATCTGCGACTCCACCCGTGAGGCCGTGACCCAGGAGCAGTTCGACAAGGGTATTCTGGTGCCGCTGGCATGGCCTCAGCCCGAGCACTACGATTACCGCAACGAAGAGTTCCCCACCTTCCCTTCCAGCATGGAGTTCCGCTCTTCCCGCAAGGATCAGCAGGGCTTTATAGTGGAAGCCAACCTGAACAAGGCCGTTGAGAACGGTGCACAGACCTTCTTCGGCTGCTTCGGCACCAAGCTGCTGAAGGACAGCGACGGCCGCGTGACCGGCGTGATCATCCGCGACGCACAGAATGACAACAAGTACATCCAGCTCAACGCTTCCAAGGGCGTGATCCTGGCTACCGGCGACAACTCCGGCGACGAGAAGATCATGAAGCATTTTGCTCCCGAGATCGTGGAGAAGAAGATCGCCAACATGGGTGCCATGGGTATGCTGGGCGTTGACGTGGAGGGCAAGACCGTGGAGACCGGCGACGGCCTGCGCATGGGCGCATGGATCGGCGCAAAGGTGCAGGATTTCCACGCACCGATGACCCACCACATGGGCAGCGGCATGGGCGTGACCCCCTTCCTGCAGATCAACAAGCGCGGCGACCGTTTCATGAACGAGTGCATCCCCGGCCAGCAACTGGAAAACCAGATCGAGCTGCAGCCCGAGTGCACCTCCTTCCAGCTGTACGACTCCAAGTGGGGCGAAGAGGTGCCCTACATGCCCGCAAACCACGGCGGCCTGTGCTACATCATCCCCGAGGATGAGGATGAGTCCAACCCCAACTACACCGACCGTCAGTACACCAAGATCAGCGCAAAGGCCGAGGCTTACCAGTTCAAGGCCGATACACTGGAAGACCTGCTGACCCAGTGCGGCTTTGAGGGCGATGCACTGGATAATGCACTGGCTTCCGTCGAGCGCTACAACGAGCTGGCCAAGGCCGGTTCCGACGATGACTTCGGCAAGCCCGCAAGCCGGATGTTCGCGCTGGAGAATCCCCCGTACTATGCATGCCAGTGGGGCACCACTTCCATGCTGGTGTGCGTGGGCGGCCTGGAGAGCGACGAGAACTGCCACACCTTCACCGAGGAGGACCCCGCCAGCCCCAAGCGCGACATCATCAAGGGCCTGTATGTCTGCGGCAATGTGCAGGGCAGCCGCTACGCAGTGGAATACCCCATCTGCATGCGCGGCATCAGCCACAGCCTGTGCGTCTACTACGGCTACATCGCCGGCAAGAACTGCGTGGCCGGTGTCTGATACCCTGCTGACAGAACACTGAAATAAGCGTTTCCCTGCCCGGAGCAGTATTCTTTCTTCCTGCTTCGGGCTTTTTTGCGCCCCTGTGTGACCCGGTCACGGAAAAACACACTCCGACGGGGTATACTGATGCTGTCAGTGAAATTACAAACACCCTTCAGGAGGTAAAAATATGGCAGTCATTACCATCACGAAAGAAAACTTTGCGCAGGAAGTGCTGCAGAGCGAAAAGCCCGTCCTGCTGGACTTCTGGGCCAGCTGGTGCGGCCCCTGCCGGATGCTCAGCCCCATTGTGGACGAAGTGGCCGAGGAGCGCGGCGATGTGAAGGTGGGCAAGGTGAACGTGGACGAGCAGCCGGAGCTGGCCGGGGAGTTCGGCGTGATGAGCATCCCCACCCTGCTGGTGTTTGAGCAGGGCAAGCTGGTGCGTCAGGCCGTGGGTGCCCGCCCGAAGGCCAGTGTGCTGGACCTGCTTGGGTAAATATGCGTGCTGAAAAGGAGCTGTTGCGCCATGCAACGGCTCCTTCTCTTCTTTTCCCTGTACAAACGCACAGAAAAATCGTATCATTGAGTTGAAAACACCGTCACTTTCCTACTTTACAACTTTACCGAGATAAAGTAAAATAAACTCAAGTAAGAAATGGGGGAACCGACAATGGAATTCAGCATTGCAAACCTGCAGCCCAAGGAGCGCGCCTCCTTTGCGCTGCGCGCCTTGTACGAAGCGGCGGGCTGCCGCAAGTATCATATGGGCCGGTTTGAGGAGTACGGCCTGTATCAGGAGAACCGCAGCTTTTTGTCGTCCGAGCAGGTCATCACCTTTACCGATCTGGATGGCCGTCTGCTGGCCCTCAAGCCGGACGTGACCCTCTCCATTGCCAAGACGGCGCAGCCCGCCCCCAGCGAGACCCTGTGCTACTACTATCACGAGAACGTCTACCGCCCTTCCGCCGAGAGCCACACTTTTAAAGAGATCAGCCAGATGGGCCTTGAGATGCTGGGTGCGGTGGGGGAAGCACAGGTGCAGCAGGCGGTCCGGCTGGCAGCGCAGAGCCTGGCCCAGCTGGGGGCCGCGTGGGTGCTGGAAGTCAGCCACATGGGCTATCTGTTCGGCCTGTTCGACGCACTGGGCGTGCCGGAGAATGCCCGCCCCGGCCTGCTGGAAAAGCTGCGGGAAAAGAATGCGCACGAGCTGCGCCGCGCCGCGCAGGCCGCCGGGCTGGATGCCGCCGGGGCCGATGCCCTGACCGGCCTGCTGGAGCTTTCCGGCAGCTGCGAGGAAACGCTGACAAAGGCAGAGAGTGCCTGCCGCAACGACCGGATGCGCGCTGCCGCCGCTGAGCTGCGGACACTGGCCAAAACGCTGGAGGCCTCCGGCGGGGCGGTCCGCCTTGACCTGAGCCTTGCCGGTGAGATGGAATACTACAACGGGCTGGTCTTTCAGGGCTATCTGCAGGGCCTGCCGCGGCCCCTGCTCAAGGGCGGCCGCTACGACCTGCTGATGCAGAAATTCACCCCCGGGGCCGGGGCCATCGGCTTTGCGGTCTATCTGGACGAGCTGGACCGCCTGAGCGCCCCCACCCCGCCGGTGCAGAGGAACAGCGCGGGCCGGGTCATGCTGAATGTGGCCCTGCCCAAGGGCCGTCTGGGCGACAGGATGTATGACCTGCTGGCCCGCATCGGCTACGGCTGCACCGAGGACTATAACGCCACCCGAAAGCTGGTGGTGGAGAACCCTGCAGCGGGCATCCGGTACTTCCTTGTCAAGCCCAGCGATGTGGCCATCTACGTTGAGCACGGCGCGGCAGATGTGGGCATCGTGGGCAAGGATATCCTCACCGAAGCCTCTGCCGATGTCTACGAGCTGCTGGATACCGGCCTTGGCAGGTGCCGGATGTGCGTGGCTGCCCCGGCAGATTACAAGGATGACCCCAGCCGCCCGGTGCGGGTGGCGACCAAATTCGTCAACATTGCAAAGAGCTACTATGCGTCCATCGGGCGGGATATCGATATCATCAAGCTGAACGGCTCCATTGAGCTGGCCCCCATTCTGGGCCTTTCGGACGTCATCGTGGATATCGTGGAGACCGGCACCACCCTGCGGGAGAACGGCCTGAAGGTGGTCACCGAGTTCATGCCCATCTCGGCCCGGTTCATTGCCAACAAGGCCAGCTACCAGTTCAAGCACGCCGAAATGGACACCATGCTGGAAAAGCTGCGGGCGGAACTGCAGAACAAGGAGGAAGCAAAATGATCAAGCTGTATAACTTTGACGAGCTCCGGCCCGAAGAGATTTTGAACCGCGACATCCGCGCGGAAAAGAACGTGGAGGATGTGGTGGACGGCATCATTGCCGATGTGCGCGCCCGGGGCGACGATGCCCTGAAGGATTATGCGCTGAAATTTGACGGCGCGAAGATCGATGCCCTGCAGGTGACGCAGGAGGAGATCGACGAAGCCTTTGCGGGCATGGACCCCTACTTCCTCGAAACGCTGCGCGAAGCCGCCGCCAACATCGAGAGCTTCCACCGCCAGCAGGTGCACAAAAATTTTGTGGTGAACGACAAGCCCGGCATCGTGCTGGGCCAGAAATATACCCCCATTGAAAAGGCCGGTGTCTATGTGCCCGGCGGCACGGCGGCCTATCCCTCCACCGTGCTCATGGACGTGATCCCGGCAAAGGTGGCAGGCGTGTCCGAAATCGTCATGACCACCCCCGCCGGAAAGGACGGCAGGGTGAACCCGGTCATCCTTGCCGCCGCTGCCACCGCAGGCGTGACCAAGATCTTCAAGACCGGCGGCGCACAGGCTGTGGCGGCTCTCGCCTACGGCACCCAGAGCATCCCCGCGGTGGATAAGATCGTTGGCCCCGGCAACATCTACGTTGCCACCGCCAAGCGCAAGGTGTTCGGCAAGGTGGGCATTGATATGATCGCAGGCCCCAGCGAAATTCTGGTGCTGGCAGACGGCAGCTGTGACCCCGCGTGGGTGGCGGCAGACCTGTTAAGTCAGGCCGAGCACGACAGGCTGGCAAGCCCGGTGCTTGTCACCGACAGCGCAGACCTTGCCAAGGCGGTACAGGCAGAACTGGAGGTACAAATTCCGCAGTTGCCCCGCGCCGCCATTGCCCGTGCCAGCGTGGATGACAACGGCAAGATCATCCTCTGCACCGACCTGCACAAGGCCATTGAGGCCTGCAACATCATCGCGCCGGAGCACTTGGAGGTCTGCGTGGAGGACCCCTTTGGGGTGCTGAACGAGATCCGCAACGCGGGCAGCATCTTCCTTGGCCGCAACGTGCCGGAAGCGCTGGGCGATTACTTTGCAGGCCCCAACCACACCCTGCCCACCAGCGGCACCGCACGCTTTTCCAGCCCGCTGGGCGTGGACGATTTCGTCAAGAAGTCCAGCTTCATCTACTACACCCGCGACGCGCTGGAAGCCGTTGCGCCCCGCATTGCAGACTTTGCCGAGCGCGAGGGTCTGCACGCCCACGCCCGCAGCGTGACCATCCGGTATGAGAAGTAAGAGGACACCATTATGAGCCGTTTTCTTTCCCCTGCCCTGTCCGCTGTCACCCCCTATACGCCCGGGGAGCAGCCGCAGGATCAGCAGTACATCAAACTGAATACCAACGAAAGCCCCTATCTGCCGTCTCCCCGGGTGGTGGCAGCCGTGAGCGAAGCCGAGGTGGAAAAGCTGCGCCTTTACTCCGACCCCGCCTGTGCCCAGCTGCTGCGCACGGCGGCGGCGCATTTCGGCTTGCAGCCTTCCCAGGTCATGCCCGGCAACGGCAGCGACGAGAACCTGTTCTTTGCGCTGCGGGCCTTTTGTGACGAGCGCCACCCGCTGGCCTTTGCGGATATCACCTACGGCTGCTACGGCGTGTGGTGCGGTTTGCTACACATCCCCACCCACATCATTCCGTTAAAAAAGGACTTCACCCTTGACCCCGCCGATTACCACGGCCTGCACGAGACCATCGTCATCGCAAACCCCAACGCCCCCACCGGGCTGTGCCTGCCCCGGGAGGCCATCGAGGGCATTTTGCGATCGAACCCGGACAGCGTGGTCATTGTGGACGAAGCCTATGTGGACTTTGGCGGCGAGAGCTGTGTGCCGCTTATCGACCAATACGACAACCTGCTGGTGGTGCAGACCTTCTCCAAATCCCGGCAGCTGGCGGGTGCGCGGCTTGGGCTTGCCATGGGCAGCGCGGCGCTGATTGCTGACCTGAACCGGGTCAAGTTCAGCCTGAACCCCTACAACATCAACCGCCTGACCCTGAAAGCCGGGCAGGCTGCGCTGGAGGATACTGCCTACTTTGAGAAAACCCGCGCCGCCATTATGGACACCCGCGCATGGACGATGCAGCAGCTGACCGACCGGGGCTTTACCGTGCTGGACAGCCGCGCAAACTTTGTATTTGCCAGCACAGAACGGATAAATGGTGGTGTGCTATACAAAGAGTTAAAGAAAAACGGCATTCTGGTGCGGCATTTTGATGCGCCGCGCATTGAAAACTGGCTGCGCATCACCATCGGCACGCCGGAGCAGATGCAGGCACTGATGGACGCTGTGGACAAAATACTGGAGGTGTGACAATGGCAGAGCGCATGGTAACGCTGGAACGCAACACCAACGAGACCCAGATCGAGCTGACCCTTGATCTGGACGGCACCGGCCGCTACGAGATCGACACCGGGTGCGGCTTTCTGAATCACATGCTGGAGCTGTTTGCCCGGCACGGACGGTTTGATCTGGTGCTCACCTGCCACGGCGATGTGCAGGTGGACTACCACCACACCACCGAGGATGTGGGCATTGCGCTGGGACAGGCCTTTGCCCGGGCGCTGGGCGAGATGCGCGGCATCTGCCGCTACGGCAGCTTCTACCTGCCCATGGACGAGGCACTGGTGCTGTGCGCGGTGGATCTTTCCGGGCGGTGCACCCTGAACTGGGACATCCGCTGCCAGACCGAAAAGGTGGGCGATTTTGACGTGGAGTGCGCCAAGGAGTTCTGGTACGGCTTTGCCCGCTGCGTGCCCGCAACCGTCCACTTTGTGCAGTTTGCAGGCGAGAACACCCACCACATTCTGGAAGCCTGCTTCAAGGGCGCGGGCCACGCGCTGGCCGAAGCCGTGCGCATCGACGCGGCACACCGGGACGAGATCCCCTCCACGAAAGGACTGCTGGTATGATCGCCATTCTTGATTACGGCGTGGGCAATCTGTTCAGCCTGCGTTCCAGCTTGCAGCAGCTGGGGCTGCAGGCGGTGGTCACCGCCGACGCCGCTGTCCTCCGCGCCGCCGACCGGCTTATCCTGCCGGGGGTGGGCGCATTCGGGGATGCCATGGCAAAGCTTACCGCCACCGGCCTTGTGCCGGTGCTGAAGGAGCAGGCGGCGCACAAGCCCTTGCTGGGCATCTGCCTTGGGATGCAACTGCTGTTTGAAAAAAGCTACGAGTACGGCGAGCACGCCGGGCTGGGCTTTATCAAAGGCGAGGTCTGCCCGCTGGGGCCCGACCTCGCGGACAAAAGTCTGAAAGTACCACAGATGGGCTGGAACGCTTTGCACATCGTAAAGGATGACCCCCTGTTCCGCTACATCCGCGAGGGCGAATATGTGTACTACGTCCACAGCTACTACGGCAAAAACTGCGCCGAAAGCACCCTTGCCGTCAGTGATTATTCCATCCCGGTCACCGGCGCGGTGCGGGCGGGGCGGGTGTACGGCACCCAGTTCCACCCGGAAAAGAGCGGCGACACCGGGCTCAGAATTCTGAAGGCGTTCAGCGAATTGTGAGCGGGCGAGGACGCTAAAGGAGAAACAACCATGCAATTATTTCCAGCCATTGACCTGCGCGGCGGGCAGGTGGTGCGCCTGACACAGGGCGACTACGACCGCATGACCGTTTACGGGCAGGACCCCTGCGCACAGGCACGCAGCTTTGTGGCCGCCGGGGCAAAAAATCTTCATGTAGTGGACTTGGACGGTGCCAAGGACGGCACCCTTTCCAACTACGATACCATTGCCGCACTGGCAAAGCAGGGCGGTTTGTACATCGAGGTAGGCGGCGGCATCCGCACCGAGGAGCGCATTGAAAAATACCTTTCCCTCGGGGTGGGGCGCTGCATTCTGGGCAGCGTGGCGGTGACGGATTTTGCCTTTACCGCCCGGATGCTGAAAAAATACGGCGATAAAATTGCCGTGGGCGTGGACGCAAAGGACGGCTATGTGGCCATCCATGGCTGGAAGGAAGTGAGCGCCGAGCCGGGCGTGGACTTCTGCAAGCGGCTGGCAGATGCCGGATGCACCGCCATCATCTACACGGACATTGCCTGCGACGGTGCCATGCAGGGCACGAACCTCGGCCTGTACCGCACGCTTGCCAAAGAGGTGCCCGGCGTGGACTTTACGGCCAGCGGCGGCATCTCGTCCGAAGCAGAGCTTCTGAAACTGAAAAAAATGGGCACTGCCGCTGCCATTTTGGGCAAGAGCCTGTACACCGGCGCACTGGACCTTGCGCGCTGCGTGCAGCTGGTACAGGAGTGAACGGAGGGGAAACGACATGATCACCAAACGCATTATTCCCTGCCTTGATGTGCGCAATGGCCGCGTGGTCAAGGGCACGAACTTTGAAGGCATCCGGGACGTGGCCGACCCGGTGGAAATGGCCCGCATGTACAACGCTGCCGGTGCCGACGAGCTGGTGTTCTACGATATCACCGCCAGCTTCGAGGGCCGGGCGCTGTTTACGGATATCCTGACCCGCGTCGCCAGCGAAATTTTTATCCCGCTCACGGTGGGCGGCGGCATCAACACGCTGGAAGACTTCGACCGGGTGCTCAAGTGCGGCGCGGACAAGGTCAGCGTCAACTCGGGCGCACTCAAAAATCCCGACCTCATCCCGGCGGCAGCACAGCGCTACGGCAACCAGTGCGTGGTGCTCTCTGCCGATGTGAAGCGGGTGGACGGCCAGTTCCGGGTGTTCGCCAAGGGCGGGCGCGAGGACACCGGCCGGGATGCACTGGACTGGATCAGCTGGTGCGTGGACCACGGCGCGGGCGAGATCTGCCTGAACAGCATCGACACCGACGGCGTGCGCAGCGGCTTCGACCTTGAGATGCTGGATGCAGTTGCGGCGCGGGTGAACGTGCCCATCATTGCCAGCGGCGGCGCAGGCAAAAAGGAAGACTTTCTGGAGCTGTTCCACCACAAGGGCATCGACGCAGGCCTTGCGGCGGGCATCTTCCACCAGAAGCTGCTGACCATCCGCGACCTGAAAGAATACCTCAACGCAAACGGCGTGGAGATGCGGCTGTAACGCCGGGGCATTTCTCCCCGGCGCGGGGAGAAGCCGTAACGCGAAACTGGATTTCCGCAAAAACAACCCGCAAACTCTTGCGTTTGCGCACCGAATACGCTAAACTAGTAATATCCCCATCCGGGGAGGGAGAACCGTTATGAATCTGAAATTTGATGAAAAGGGCCTGATCCCTGCCATCGTGCAGGACCACTACACCAAAGAGGTGCTCACCCTCGCTTACATGAACGCCGAGACGCTGGCGCTCACCATTGCCGAGGGCCGCACTGTGTTCTGGAGCCGCAGCCGTCAGGAGATCTGGCGTAAGGGCGAGACCAGCGGCAATGTGCAGCGGGTGGTGTCCATCACCGCCGACTGCGATGCCGATGCACTGGTG